>ERZ1740068.336-NODE-336-length-25454-cov-8.685224_pt1 | contig 25454 bp, 16 predicted proteins | sample MGYA00581735_ERZ1740068 | MGnify/ENA primary metagenome ERZ1740068 (study PRJEB43018, sample SAMN04849740) | marine metagenome | isolation source: floating plastic debris | place: Pacific Ocean | collected 2008-08-30 | study: EMG produced TPA metagenomics assembly...
ATATTCAACCTGATTATCATTTCACTGGCAGCGATATTTCCGCCGCCAATGAAGCACGTGCGATGGAGTTGGGTCTGGTGGATGAATGTTTACCCTTCAATCAGGCAATCGCCAGGGCAGACATCATCCTACTTGCGATCCCGGTCGATGCCATCACGGCGATCTTACCAGACTTGCTCAACAAAGTAAAAACCGGACAGCTGGTCATCGATTTTGGATCTACCAAGGCCAACATTGCGCAATGCGTAGCAAACCACCACAGAAGGTCTCAATTCCTGGCAGCGCACCCAATGGCTGGCACTGAACATACCGGCCCTGATGCCGCATTCTCCGGACTATTCAGCAACAAAGTGCTCATCTTATGCGATACTGATCAGACTGACAACGCACTCTTGCAGAAGGCGCAAGCAATTTTTCAGCTATTGGATTTCCAGTCCATTCTCATGGACAGCGAGGCCCATGATAAGCACATTGCGTATGTCTCGCACTTGTCACATGTAAGTTCTTTCATGCTGGGGTTGACGGTGCTGGACATCGAAAAAGACGAAGCCAATATTTTCAACATGGCCGGCAGTGGCTTTCAATCGACCGTGAGACTGGCGATGAGCTCGCCTGCCATGTGGGCACCAATTTTTATTCAGAACAAAAAGAATGTACAGGAGGCACTGACCCAGTACATTGACCAACTGCAGGTTTTTCAAAAAGCCCTGGAGAACGAAGATGAACAGCAGCTGCTGGAACTGATGACCAGCGCCAATGCCATCAGGGAGCCACTTAGTAAAAAACAATAACGGATGACAATGGAATACTTCGAAATATTGACACGCGACGGACTGGAACTTCAAGGTAAAAAGATGATTCCTGCAGCACCTTATGATGCAAGTCCTAAAGGTATTTTATGCATTGTTCACGGTTTTGGTGAGCATCAGGAGCGTTATCAACATGTGGCTGAAGCAGTCAATAAAGAAGGTTTTGCCTGCTACAGTTTCGACTTGCGTGGTCATGGGAAGTCGGGAGGTAAACGGGGACATGCGCGCAAGCATGACTACCTGCTGGACGATGTAGAGGAGTTGCTCATCACGGCACGGAGAGAATACAACGACACGCCCATCTTCCTGATGGGACACAGCTTTGGCGGACACATTGTAGCCAACTTTTTACTGAGAAGAACTACCTCAGAGGTCACCGCAGCTATTTTATCGGCACCCTGGTTGAAACTGGCTTTTGAGCCTCCGGCCGTCAAAGTAAAGCTCGCCCACCTGATGAAAAAGATATGGCCTGCATACAGTGACACGAGTGAACTGGACGTAGGCAAACTGAGCAGAGACGAGGAAGTGGTACAGGCCTATGCCAATGATCCATTGGTTTTGAAAAAAATCTCTGCCGGACTATTCTCATCAATCCTTTCGGCAAGCGACTGGGCCATTGAAAATGCCAACAAACTCAAAATCCCGACACTGCTTTATCACGGCACAGCAGACGAGGTCATCAGCATTGCTGGTTCGGAGCAGTTTGCTCAAAACAGCAATGATCACCTCACTTTCGAAAAACTGGAAGGCGTCTACCATGAACCGCATAATGATTTGGGCAAGGAGGCGGTGATTCAACGGGTGATTGATTGGATGGAGGGAAAGATCTGAAAGTGAGAGCGTCCCGCGTAGGGTGAGATTTGAGAGTGAGGAATGAGAATCAGTGTGAGACTGAGCGCGCCCCAGAAGGGTTATCTCGCAGAGTGAGAGCGGCCCGCGCAGAGTGAGGTTTGAGGTTTTACCTGAATTCTCACTTTTCTTGCGCATTTTTGTAAAAAACTAAACTGTTAAAACCATGTTATTCAGAACTATATGCACCTTATTGTTGATGCTAAGTTTATTTCAGGTAGTCACTGCTCAGGAACCTGAGGGGCCTTCATTGGTATTTGGAGAAGTTTCCATCGCAGAGCTTGAAAAGCCAGAAAGTTTGATTGAAAAAAGCGCCAGTGCGGAAATCCTGGGGGATTATGGAAACATCAATGAGCGGGGGAAATATACAAGGTTTATTCGGACCAAAATCTACAATTCAAAAGGATACAATTATGCTGATATAACGATCACCAAGTACAATAACGCAAAGATATCAAGTATCAAGGGGTTTACTCATAACCTGATTGATGGCATCATTGAAAAAACGCCGCTGGATGATGGTCAAATAGTGGAAGAAAAAGTCTTTGATGATATCAAACAAATCAAGATTACCTTTCCTAAGGTAAAACCTGGCTCAGTATTAGACTTGGAGATTATCAGAAAATTCAAACAAGGTTATACGATTAAGGAGTGGGTGTTTCAACAGGATATTCCGGTTGTTTGGAGTGACCTCACCATTATAAACCTGGAATCAAGAAGTATGCAATATCACAGCCAAGGTTCAGAACCATTTGCAGTTTTCGAAGAGACAGATCTCTCCAAAAAGAAAGGAAACGATAGCATCAAAAAAGTACAATATAGATGGGCAAGAGCAAACCTTCTCCCTATCAAAAACGAACCATTTGTTTCGAGTATTAACAATTACATAGCCAGGTTGGATTTTCAACTAAAAGGAGGAGCCACTTACAAAAGATTCATCGCACTATTACTTTTGAGTGATTACTTCAAAGGTTCTGTAAATACAAGTTCATTTCTAGACCCAATCCTACCAAAGTTTAAACCTACAGTTTCAGCACTAGAAAGGGCCAAACAGATTTTCTATTTCATCAGAGACAATATGAAATGGAATGGCTACTATGGAAAACTTCCAAAGCCACTTAAGGATGCCTGGGAGAAAAAAGAAGGAGATGTACCTACAATCAATTATCTACTGACAGCTGCGTTAGTTTACAGTGGATTACAAACAAACCCGATAGTACTGAGCAGCAGAGAAAATGGAATTCCCCACCCATTAATCGCTTTCAACCACAAAATGAATTATCTCATCAGTAGTGTATACATAGATGGAGAATGGATATTGCTAGATGCATCTGATAAATCAAATCCATTTGGTGTCCTTCCACTAAGGTGTTTGAATGACCGGGGGTGGCGCTTAACCTTACCTGTACCAGATTCTGTAACAGTCGATCTGGCTCCTAAAAATTCTATCGAAACTAGTGTAAGAGCTGATTTAATCGTGGATAAAAGTGGTGCGATAGGTGGAAAGATTTCGAGAACATATACTAGTTACTCCAGCTATGAAAAGAGGGATATACTGACTTCACTGGGAGAAGAAAAGGTCTTAGAAAGTGAAAATAGAATGGATATAGAATGGAAGTTGAAAAATCTCATCGTCATTAATAAAAATGACAACGCAGCGCCTCTTGTTATCGATTATGAAGTTACCAATTCTGAACATCGGGATAAAGACCTCATCTACCTGAAAGCTGTAATATCCAGTCCATTCAAGAAATCCCCATTCGAAGCGGAAGAGCGCACCATGGACATCAACTTTCCTTACCGGACTCTGAACCGCTATGTGAGTAGTATTGCAATTCCAGACAACTACGTCGTGGACGAAATCCCTACCTCAAAAGTCTTAGAAACACCTGATAAAGACCTGTTTTTCCAGTTTACCGCCTATGTCAAAGACAACACCATCAACATCATCAGTACTTTCAGAATCAATGGTTTGAACTACCCTGTAGAAGAATACCCAGAGGTTAAATCGTTTTTCGAGACCGTCGTGAATAAACAAAACGAGCAGATTGTGTTGAGGAGAGTGAAGTGAATTACAAGCTTTAGACCAAAAAGCCATTCATTACCCAATGCTCCTTGAAAAGTAGTAGGCTTTGTTTTTTCTCACTTTTATTGCGCATTTTTGCAAACAACTAAACTGTTAAAACCATGTTATTCAGAACTACATGCACCTTATTGTTGATTCTCTGTTCACTTCAAATAGTCACTGCTCAGGAACCTGAAGGGCCATCATTGGTATTTGGAGAAGTCTCTATCGCAGAGCTTGAAAAGCCAGAAAGTCTGATTGAGCAAAGCGCCAGTGCAGAGATCCTGGGAGATTATGGGAATATTGACAAAACTGGAAAATATGTGCGGTTCACACGCATCAAAATATACAATCAGGATGGCTACAGTCATGCAAATGTAGAGATTCCTAAATATGGGAATACCAAAATCAGCAAAATTCGTGGTTTTACTTACAACCTGGCTGATGGAGCTGTGGAAAAGACTCCCATCATAGCGGATCAAATCATAGAAGAAACGATCATGGATCAATTCAAGCGCATCACTATTACCTTTCCCAAGGTAAAACCCGGCGCTGTATTGGATTTGGAAATTGTGCGAAAGTTCAAACAAGGTTATGCAATCAATGAATGGGTTTTCCAAAGAGATATCCCTGTCGTCTGGAGTGAGCTGGTCTTACTGAAGTATACTGCCCGAAAAGTCATTTTTTTCAGCCAGGGGCTTGAGCCTTACACTATTTCAGAACAAAAGGACGTCTCCAAATCCTCTACAAAATATATTGACAGGATCACGCACCACAGATGGGCAAGGTCTAATCTAAAGCCGATCAAAAGTGAGCCATTTATTTCCAGTATCAACAACTTCATCGCCAAAATAGATTTTCAGTATATCGGAGGTTCCAGCTATTTTGACTATAACAACGTACTGTGTTACAATGCCGCATTTAACGAAACCATCAATAAAACTAAATTCATGAAATCCGCGCTTCCTGCTTTTGACAAGTCACTCTCGGATTTGGAGAAAGCAAAACAAATATTCGCCTACATTAGGGACAATATGGACTGGAATGGAGCATTTGGCAAAATACCGGGTAACCTGAGGGATGCCTGGAAAACCAAAGGCGGTTCTGTTCCCACCATCAACTACTTACTAACTGCCGCCCTGCAAAACAATGGCTTACGTTCTGACCCTGTGATTCTCAGTACCAGAAAAAATGGTCTGTTGCATCCGGTTTATGCAGTCAACAATGAATTCAACTACCTGGTCTGTGGGGTACTGATCGGTGAAGAATGGATGCTGTTAGATGCCTCCGAAAAGAACCACCAGTTTGGCATTTTACCCAAAAGATGCCTGAATGAAAAGGGCTGGAGACTTTCCAAAGCAGACCCCGGCTGGGTGAGCCTGATACCAAAAGGATATGTAACCAGTGCCACAGAAGCTCAAGTGACAATGAGCAAAAAGGGATTCTTATCAGGCAAAATAAAAAACAGGTATACCAGCTATCAAGGATATGGACAAAGGCAAAAACTGGTAAATCAGGGGCATAAAATGTACTTGAAACAAAAAGACAGCAAGCTGGTTGATTGGGAGTTCTCAAACCTGACCGTAGAGAATGAAGACGATCTTTCTATGCCGCTAATGATCAGCTATGAAATAGCCAATGCTGAAAAAGAGGGAAATAATTTGATATACCTTGATCCGGTGATAACCAGCCTGTTGAATCACAACCCATTTGAAGCAGAAGCCCGTTTAATGCCGATCAATTTTCCTTACCGAACACTGGATCGATATGAGAGTATTATTGAATTACCTGACAATTATACGGTAGAGGAACTTCCGAGCCCAGCAATACTAAAAACAACCGATTTAGACCTGTTTTTCCAGTTTTCAGCAACGGCAATTGACAACAAAATCCAAATCACCAGCAGTCTAAGGATCAATGGTTTGAACTACCCTGTGGAAGAATACCCAGAGGTGAAATCGTTTTTCGAGACCGTCGTCAACAAACAAAGCGAACAGATTGTGTTGAGGAGGGTGGAGTGAATTACAAGCTTTAAACCAAAAAACCATTCATTACCCAATGCTCCTTGAAAAGTAGTAGGCTTTGTTTTTTCTCACTTTTATTGCGCATTTTTGCAAGCAACTAAACTGTTAAAACCATGTTATTCAGAACTATATACACCTTATTGTTGATTCTCTGTTTATTTCAGGTAGTCACTGCTCAGGAACCTGAAGGGCCTTCATTGGTATTTGGAGAAGTTTCCATCGCAGAGCTTAAAAAGCCAGAAAGTCTGATTGAGGAAAGCGCTAGTGCAGAGATCCTGGGGGATTATGGGTACATCAATGAGCGGGGGAAATATACTCGCTTCGTCCGAACCAAGATTTTTGACCAAAACGGCTACGAATACGCAAATATTACCATCCCTCAATACAAGAATGCTAAAATTCTGAACATCAAAGGGTTTACCCACAACCTGGTAGATGGCAAGGTAGAAAAAATACCTCTTGCTGAAGACCAGATTATCGAAGAAAAAGTCATTAACAAGCAGAAAGTCATTAAAATCACTTTCCCACAGGTAAAACCAGGATCAGTCCTGGACCTTGAAGTCACCAAAAGATTCAGACCTGGATATGCCATTCAACAATGGGTTTTCCAAAGAGAAATCCCAGTGGTATGGAGTGAGTTGGCCATGAAGAATTACCAACTGCAAAATGTAGTTTTCTTCAGCCAGGGACTGGAGCCCTACACCATTTCCACTCACGAGATGGATTCTAAAAAGAGGTCTTATGCCCTCTACAACAAAATGCACCATCGCTGGGTGAGAGCCAATCTGAAACCACTGGAAAACGAACCATTCATTTCCAGCCTTAATAACTACATTGCCAAAATTGACTTTGAGTACAATGGCGGCAGAACTTACCTCATGTTCAGTTTGGGTTTGCTGAGAAGTGGTTTTTTCAACCCTATCGAAAACAGCAGTGAGTTCCTGGACACCATCATAGCAAGGGTAGATACGTCCAAAACCGAGCTGGAAAAAGCAAAAGAACTTTTTCACATGATCAGAGATACCATGAAATGGAATGGCTATTATGGATTTCTGCCAGACCCGTTAAAAGAAGCATGGAAAAAGAAATCCGGAGATGTGCCTAGTATCAACTTCATGCTGGCAGAAGCAATGCGAAAGGCAGGTCTGGACACAGCACCTATTGTGATCAGCACCAAGGAAAATGGCTTACTTCATCCTGAATACGCTGTTGCCAATCAGTTAAACTACCTCATTTGCGGAGTTTATATCGATGACAAGTGGATCTTGCTGGATGCATCTGATCCGGCACACCAGTTTGGCATCTTACCCTACAGGTGCTTGAATGACAAAGGGTGGTCACTCTCCCCTACCAAAATGGGATGGGTAGAGCTCACACCACAGGGATATGCCGTCTCTACCTCACAAGCCAATCTTACCCTGGATGAAAACGGTCATCTCAGTGGCACACTCAGCAATAAATTCACCAACTATATTGGTTTTGGAGAAAGGGAACTGATTGAAGAAATTGGGGCAAAAAAGTTTGCTGAAACCGAAAATGAGGAAATACCAGAATGGCTGCTGAGCAACTTTCAGGTAGAAAACCTGAAAGACTACTCGCTCCCGTTGCTAACCAGTTACGACCTGCAAAACTCTGAAAATGAAGGAAATGAACTTATCTACCTGGAACCCATCATTTATGGAAAACACAAAAGGCAACCTTTCGAATCTGAAACCCGAACCATGCCCGTCAACTTCCCTTTTCGAACGATGGATCGATATTTCAGTATGATTACCCTACCCAAGAACTACGTGGTGGATGAATTGCCAAAGTCTCAGACCTTCCAAATGCCCGACAAAGACATCTTCTTCCAGTTTTCCGTTACAGCGGAAAGTAACAGAATCAATATAGTAAGCAATTTCAGAATGAAAGGCATTGACTATCCGGTAGAGGAATACGCTGCTATAAAGACGTTTTTCGAGACCGTCGTCAACAAACAAAGCGAGCAGATTGTGTTGAGGAGGGTGGAGTGAATAGTAGGTCGTGTCGCGAGGTTGCCACCCGGAGATCAAAGAATTGCATTATATTCGAGCCGACTTTTGCGCACATGCCAATTCTAAAATCAAACACAGATAGATTCATTACCCAAAATAACATCCAGAAATGATATTGAAATACACCATCACCTTATTGATCAGTTGGTCGCTTTGTCTGCAGCTTTCTGCACAGGGACCTGAACTAAAGTTTGGAGTAGTCTATTCAAATGAACTATCTAAGTCCGAAAGCGAAATAGCGCCGGGCGCACATGCCGAAATACTGGGGGACTATGGCAATGTGAATGCAGAGGGCAAGTACATACGCTTTACCCGCACCAAAATTTACCATCAGGATGGCTATCAATATGCCGACGTCGTACTCCCGCAGTACAATGACTCCAAGATCACACGTGTCCGGGGATTTACGCATAACCTGGTGAATGGAAAGGTGGAATCTACCCCACTCGAAACAGATCAAATTATCAAAGAGCAGGTAGTGGACCAGCTCAAGCAAGTCAAGATCACATTCCCCAAGGTAAAAGCAGGATCAGTGATAGATCTGGAAGTTACCAGGAAATTCAAACCGGGCTTCGCCATGGACGAATGGGTGTTTCAAAGAAATATTCCGGTAGTCTGGTCTGAGTTAAACATGACAAGTCTCATGATCAAACAAATGCAATATGTGAGCCAGGGGCTGGAGCCTTATACCATCTCCGAACACGCAGATGTCACCAAAGTACAAACGAGTCGTTATGATGCCAAAAAACAACATAAATGGGCCAGGGCAAACCTAAAGCCCATCAAAAGCGAGCCTTACATTTCCAGTATCAATAATTACATCGCTAAAATCGTCTTTCAATACATTGGTAGCGCCTCCTATTCCAGGTATGGAGATTTACTGATGGAGAGTAAGTTTTTCAATGAGTCTATCAACAAAAGTAAATTCATCAAGTCTGAACTGCCTGAGTTCAGTACAGCGTCAACAGATTTGGAAAAAGCGCAACGGATTTTCAGTTTCATCAGAGATAACATGAAATGGACCGGTTATTATGGAAAGCTGCCTGATCAGCTACGGGAAGCATGGAGGAAGAAACAAGGGGATGTTCCTACAATCAACTACTTATTGACCAGTGCATTAAGACAAATTGGTCTAAAGGCGGACCCCGTTTTCATAAGCACCCGAAAAAATGGACTACCACATCCGGAATATGCCATCCACAACAAGTTCAATTACCTGATCTGCAGGGTCAAAGTGGATGGGGAATGGGTGTTGCTTGACGCTTCAGGCAAAGGCCATCCTTTTGGTGTACTTCCTTACAGGTGTCTCAATGGACGAGGTTGGTGGTTCAACGACTTTGATTCAGACTGGATCTCACTAACGCCAAAAGGATTCATCTCCACATCAACTCAGGCCAGGATTACTTTTACTGCATCAGGCACTGCGACTGGTAGTATCAAGAGCCGGTATAGCAGCTATGCCAGATATGGCAAACAACAAGAACTGGCAAAACAGGGGGAAGCACAATATCTAAAAAACAAAAACCTTCCAGGCTGGGAACTCACTAATATTAATACTGAAAACGAAGACGATATTACTTCACCCCTGGTGATCACCTATGACATTGCCAGTAATGAGAATGAAGACAGTGACCTGATTTACATGAATCCAGTGATATCCAGTTCTTTCAAGAAGAACCCATTCGAGGCTGAGGAACGCACTATGCCAATAAGTTTTGCATACCGAACGCTAGACCGCTATGCAAGCAGTATCACCATTCCGGAGAATTACACGGTAGATGAATTACCCGAATCTAAAGTCTATCAAATGCCGGACAAAGACATCTTTTTTCAGTTTTCCGCATCGGTAAGAGATAATAAAATCAGTATCATCAGCACTTTCCGAATCAATGGACTCTATTATCCTGCAGAAGAATACAATGCGATCAGAGAATATTTCAAGGCCGTAGCCAACAAGCACAGCGAGCAGATTGTTTTGAGAAGAGTGGAGTAACAGGACCTGAGAAATTACAGACAGTCATCGCGTTGTCTCAAACCGGGAGGGCTCACCACCGGATTCACAAACCAGAACCTGATTTTCACGAAATAATCTTAGCAAACAGCAAAATGCTATTGCATAGTTTCCTATTTTTGAGGATAATTGCCTTTTAAATTAATAAAACTAAAACCATGAGTTTCAAAAAGATAGTAGGGCTCGTACTATTTTCTCTCGTTTTTTCAAGTCTGAATGCACATGAGTATCTGGTTTTTGGGGAGGTCTCCAAAGACGAGTTGAATAAGACTGCAAGTACGATAGAACCCAGTGCAGATGCCGAGATATTGGCCGATTACGGAACGCTGGATGAAAACGGCAAGTACGTTAGGTTCATCAGAACTAAAATTTACAATCAGGATGGCTACGACTATGCTGACCTGACCATTCCCAAGTACAAGGACGCCAAAGTATTGAAGATACAAGGGTTTACCTACAACCTGGTAGATGGTGCCATTCAAAAAATCCCATTGGCTGAAAACCAGATCATTGAAGAAAAGGTGACAGACAATATCAGAAGAATTAAAATTACCTTCCCTCAGGTCAAGCCTGGGTCTGTGCTGGATTTTGAGATCACTAAGAAATTCAAACCAGGTTATACCATCAGTGAATGGGTGTTTCAAAGAAGCATCCCTGTTGTATGGAGTGAATTCATCATCACCCGCTACCTGTCTGACAAAGTGTTGTTTTTCAATCAGGGCATGGTTCCCTACAAGGAATCAAACCAAAGAGAAATCACTAAACCCACAGCCCGCTATCAGTTCAGAAAAGTGCAGTCTAAGTGGGCACATGAGAACCTCAAACCACTTAAAAGTGAGAAGTTTATTTCCAGCAAAGAGAACTTCATTGCAAAACTCAGTATCCAGCGGGCAAGTATTGCCACCTACCAAGCAGTCAATTATCAGTTGTTCCAGAGTTACAACTTCAGTGAAAACCTGAATAAGACGAACTTCCTCAAACAGGTGATCGCAGGAACTGGCGAAGGCAAAGAAGGCATGGAGAAAGCAGAAGCGGTTTTTAACCTCATCCGCGACAACATGAACTGGAACGGATTCTACGGCATCCTCCCCAAAAACTCCAAAGAAGCCTGGAAAAATAAAGAGGGTTCTGTTCCCACCATCAATTACCTACTCACAGCTGCATTGAAAAAAGCCGGTTTTCAGGCGGCGCCAGTGATACTTAACACCAGAGATGAGGGCTTTATGAACAATGATTTCTTCATTGAATCAAAGACCAATTACCTGATTTCAGCTGTAAAAGTTGGCAATGAATGGATCATGCTGGATGCTTCCGGCAAAAGCCATCAATTTGGCGTATTACCCTACCGATGCCTCAACCTCAAAGGGTGGAAGTTGTCAGAAATAGATCCGGGTTGGATGGATATCGCTCCCAGAAAGGTGAGTACTGTTACCACGCAGGTCAATATTTCGTTGGACAAAGAAGGTGTTTTTTCCGGAGACATTATCCTCAACGCGACCGGCTACAGTGGTTTCAGCAGACGTCTCAGTTTAGAAAACTCCGACGAAACAGAATTCCTCAAAGAAGAAGATGAGGAAGTACTGGAGTGGTCACTGAGTAACCTGGAGGTGAAGAACAAAGAAGACTATGCTTTACCATTTATCACCTCCTATCAAATAGAAAACACTGACAATGAAGGCAGCGATTATATCTACCTGGAGCCTGTAATCCATAACCAGGCCAAAAGCAATCCCTTTGATGCCGATGAAAGACTCATGCCCATTGATTTTGCCTACAAACAAAGAGAGCGATACATCGCCACCATCAACATCCCGGAAAACTATGAAATAGACGAGTTACCTGAATCTACAGTCTTTCAGATGCCTGACAAAGACATGCAGTTTCAATATTCAGTCACCAGTCTGGGCAAGAAGATTAGCATCATCAGCAGTTTCAAGATCAACGGGCTGTTCTATCCTGCGGAAGGGTACAGTGCCCTGAAGAAGTTTTTTGAAATGATGGTCGACAAGCAAAGCGAGCAAATAGTGCTTCGCAGGACGGAATGACAGAGGCCTTTGAATGACCTCACTTAGAGGTCCTGGCGTGCATAATAGAATACACTACTTAATAAATTAAACATTCAAAATTTAAATTTTCAAAACCATGAGAATAATCAAGTTTCTCGGGGTCATCATGATCCTCACCTGTTCACTGGCAGCCAGTGCACAAGTAAAAATTAAGTTCGGCAAGGTCTCGCAAGCCGAACTCACCAAAGAAAAAAGTACCATCGAAGAATCAGCTGCAGCTGAAGTATTGGGAGAATTTGGGTCACTTGGCTACAAACTAGATAACGACCTCAATATTTATTACGAACTTGAAGTACACAAGCGAATAAAAATCTATAATAGTACAGGATATGATTATGCCGACATACGCATTCCTTTCTATTCAGGTTCTGGCACTGACAAGGTAAGCGTTGATTATGTCAAAGGAGCTACCTATAATCTGGAAAACGGCAAACAAGTCAAAATCAAATTGACCAATGACTTAATCGTTACTGAAGATCAAAGTAGGTATACCAAAGTGAAAAAGATCACTTTTCCTCAGGTAAAGGAAGGAAGTGTGATTGAGTACAAATACACTTTAACTTCCAACCGCATCGGAGACCTCCCCGACTGGACTTTTCAGGAATCAATACCAGTAGTTTGGAGTCAATATACCTATTCCATCCCGGAATGGTTCAATTTCACCCCGATTGGTCAGGGCTACCTGCCTTATGAAGTAAATAAGACGTCTTCCATTACTGGCACTTCTGCCTCCCTTCCAGGAGCTACATGGACGGAGAATAAAAAGGTCCTTGCCGTGAAAAATGCTGTCCCACTCAAAAATGAGGCATATATTTCCAGTAAAAACAACTACATCTCTAAAATCAATTTCCAATTATCATCCTACCGGTACCCTGGCGGGCCTTACATTGAAGTTAGCAATACCTATGGTAGTTACAACAAACGTCTGATGAGAAGTGACGGATTTGGAGGATTGTTAGACAAAGGTGGTTTCCTAAATGAAAGCACCCAACAGTTGACCCAAGGCATGGAAAATGTAGAAAAGGCCATCAAACTCTACACCCATGTCAGGAATACGATGACATGGAACAAGTACAGAGGGCAGTATCCTGGCAACATCAGAAAAGCATGGAAAGAAAAAAATGGCAGTGTCGCCACCATTAATTTCATCTTAACACTCATGCTGAAGCAGGCTGGTCTCAATGCAGAACCGATCATTTTAAGCACAAGATCAAATGGCATGCTGCATCCTGCATTCCCCAATACAGACCGTTTTGACTATCTAATTGCAGCTGTTAAACTAGACGGAAAATGGATTTTACTTGATGCTACAGCTAAGGGATATCCCTTCGGCACCTTACCCATCAAATGTCTTAATGGTAGAGGTTGGATGGTTTCTGCAACGCAAGCAGGATGGATTCCACTCCAAAATTCAAAACCTTCCGGTGAAATCAGTCAGGTTTCGTTGAACCTTGCTGAAAACGGTGTCCTCACTGGAAAAATGTCCATTGCCAGCAGAGGTTACGTAGACATCGCCCGCAGAATTAATCTGCAATCCAAAGGCGAAGAAGCATTCGCTCAGTCGGCCAATGAAGAAATGGAATTCTGGGAGCTCGACAGCATGGCGATCGAAAATGCAGACAATAACTACGCTTCCCTGAAGACGACTTGTATCATTACCAATGCTGAAAATGAGGATAGTGAGTACATTTACCTCAATCCGGTAGTTACCAGTACTTTTGAAAGGAATCCATTTCAGGATGAAAATAGGGTAATGCCTGTGGATTTCCCTTATAATATCAACAACCGGTATGTCATGGAAATCACCCTTCCTGAAGGTTATGTCGTAGATGAGATTCCGAAACCAGTCGTTTTTCAGTTACCGGGAAGAGCAGCACAATTCCAGTTTTCGGTCACGCACATGAACGACAAGATAAATGTGATAAATAATTTAAAAATCAATAAATTGTTCTTCTCCGTGGAAGAATACGAAGGACTTAAGAAATTCTTCGAGCTGATGATCAGCAAACAGGAAGAGCAAATTGTCATTAAAAAAATCTGATACTATGAAATTGATTGCCGCAATCGGAATACTACTGCTTAGTACGATGCATTTATATAGTCAGGGGTCATTAGCTGTCAGCAACATTCCTGAAACACTCAAAGAAGGCGCCGATGCTGTTGTAAGATTTGACAACCAGTCCTTCACTGTTGAGTCCATTGGCAAAGGGGTAGAAAAGCAGCATTATGCCATTACGATATTCAATCAAAGGAGTTCCGGGCGTGCAGACATTGCCATTAATTATAGTAACCTGACACCCATCCGCAACATCAGCGCGACGGTGTATGATGCCAATGGCAAACAGATTAAGAAGCTCAAAAAGTCTGAAATCAGGGATTACAGTAACTATGCGAGCTTCACGATCTACTCAGATTCCCGCGTCAAAAACTTTGACCTCCGACAAAGCTCCTTCCCATATACCATCGAAGTATCCTATGAGAAAGTACGGGATGGCCTGATGTTCATACCGGGATGGGTCGCGCACTTTCCTGGAAAGATTTCTGTGGAAAGCTCCGTTTTTACAGTCACAACACCGCAGAACTACGACTTGCGTATCCAGAATATCAACGTAGAAGAGCCTGTGGTCACCACAGAAAGCGGCACTACCATTTATCAGTGGTCTGTAGAAAACTCAACTCCTGTCAAAAGAGAGCACATTAGCGCAGACCCGGACTATGGCTATCAAATGGTTCGTCTGGCTCCGGGAAAATTTGAAATGGAGGGCTATGTGGGTGATATGACTACCTGGAAAAGTTTTGGCAAGTGGTTGCACACCATCAACCAAAACAGAGATTACCTCAGCGAAGGACATGTGAGCAAGATTCGTAAGCTTATCGCAGGAGTGGAAGATGACAGAGAAAAAATCAAAATCGTCTATGAATACCTTCAAAAGAACACGCGATATGTCAGTATTCAACTGGGCTTTGGGGGTTGGCAAACCTATCCGGCTACTTATGTAGAAGAGAACGGTTATGGTGACTGCAAGGCATTGACCAATTACACACAGAGTGTTTTGAAAAACATTGGCATTGAGTCCTTCTACACACTCATCAGCGCTGGCAGAAACGAGGGCGATCTGGACTTGTCCTTCCCCAGTAGCCAGTTCAACCACGTCATTCTCACTGTGCCGGTGGAAAATGACACCATTTGGCTGGAATGCACCAGTCAGGATAACCCGTTTGGATACCTCAGCGACTTTACCTCAGATAGAAATGCACTCCTCCTCAGCGAAGAAGGGGGCACTATTGTGAGAACACCGTCATATACCGCCCAGCAAAACCTCTACCTAACCAAAGGAGAGATCACACTGGATAAAGATGGAAACGGGCAGATCTCGATGGTGAGTGACCTCAATGGCCTGACTTACAACTATATGGATGGATTTAATTCACTATCAGAGGACAGCCAGAAGAAAAATGTAAGACGGATGTTTCCGATCAAAAACATGGAAGAATTGACCTATTCCTACAGCGAGCAAAAAGACAAGTTGCCTTCTGCGTCTATTTCTGTGGATTTCAAAGCACGGAAGATGGCGTCTGTTTCGGGCAAGCGCGTTTTCCTTACGGCCAATCAAATCAATCAATTGTCCTACATACCTGAAAAAACGGATAGCCGGTCCTCTGATTTCGAGATCTCCTATGAGCGCAATGTCGTTGACAGTATTGTGTACAAGCTTCCTGAAGGAGTCTATGTAGAGCGTCTTCCTACTGCCAAAAAGATTGAAACGGAGTTTGGCACTTATGAAGTCACGTACGAGAAAGGAGACGGATACCTGAAATACAGCAGAAGATATACTACTAAAAAGGGCACTTTTGACAAAGAGAAATACCTGGAATACATCAAATTCTATGAAAAATGCGTGAGAGCCGATAAGCAAAAAGTGGTGTTTCTAAAAGTTACCTAACAGCCGAACGCCTTACCGCAAACAGGCAATTATTAGAAAAACAAAAGACTGGTACTGCTAAGGGGAGATTCCTGCGAATCCTCCTTAGACCTCTTTCCAATAAACGAAAAGCGAATAGGATCTTGATTGAATTCGTTAATGATTAGGTCCAGTTTCAAAGATTCTAAGGAACTATCCCAAACCCCGTGTACGCCTGATTTGTAGTACTTTTTCAAACTAGTTCCCTGGACGTGAAACTTTGAAGTGAATTTATCCATCACGTGAAGATGAAACTCTTCATCGTCCTGATGGATCACACAGGTCAGCTTGAATTGATGTTCAAAGCGATCAAAATTGATAGAAATGATATTCTGATTAACTCGCTCAACGTTTACAAAAAAGTCTTCAACACTCACCGCCTGACGGTCAGTGATCACTGTACCCAAATATTTTCCTGCAATCGTTTCCATTTATTTATAATTACTCGTGAAACCAAATTAATACAGAAGACGTAGAGTGAAGGCCTACTTAATGTGAACGGGAATAAACCATGTATCAACAGGAATTGTAAACGCTATTCGGTTGAGGGATCTACCGGTAAAATGATGGAAAAAACGGTACCTCTTGGTTGATTCTCCCGAAAAGAGAGCTCCCCTCTATGCTGCTGGATGATGCTAAAACTCAACGACAGACCAAGTCCGGTGCCCTCCCCTACTTCCTTGGTTGTGAAAAATGGCTCAAAGACCTTATGTCGGATATCCTGTGATATACCAATCCCTGTGTCAGCAATCTCGATCAGTACTTTGTGACCATCAACATACCTGGTCTTGATATTGATAGTACCCTGTCCTTCCATCGCCTGTATGGAATTGTTCACCAGGTTCAGAAACACCTGATTAAGTTTTGCCGGGATACAAGTAATTTCAGGTACATTTTCAAAATCGGTCTCTAGTTTAATCCTGTGTCTTACTTTATAGCTAACAAGATTGATGGTAGAGTTCAGACCTTCCAGAACATCTGCTTTGCTAAAATCCTCACTACTGGGTCTGGCAAATGTTTTGAGGTTATTGACAATGCCACCTATTCGCTGGGCGCCATCATGTATGCCCTCCAGCAGCGACTCCATCTCGTTCATTACCATCTCAACATCATACTTACTGATGATTTCCCTGATGCTTTTCACCTCATCCCCCATGGAGTTCAGGTCTTTGATGAGCGACCTGAGGTCGTCAAAATCCTGCAGGAGTGGACGCACGTTACCCGCCACAAAATTGATTGGGTTGTTAATTTCATGTGCAATACCTCCCAGCAACTGGCCAAGCGAAGCCATCTTCTCGGATTCTATCAGCTTAAATTGCATGCTTTGCAATTTGTCAATGTTCTGGCTCAATTCCTTGTTAGCCTCCTGCAACCTGTTTTCCGTAGTTTTCAGGGAAGTGATGTCTACAAAAACACCCATCACATATTTCTCATTATGGAGAATAATCCGTGTCTTGTTGATGATCACCCAGGCCTGTTCACCCAGTGCATTGGTCACCAGGGCCTCATACAACATCTCATTGCCATTCCTCATGATCGACTGGTCTTCCTTCATGAAGGACTCTGCCTCTTCATAGTCATGGTGAATCGCCTGAATGGTTTTGCCAATCATGTCTTCAATAGAAAAGCCAAATGCTTTCGCACAAGCCTTGTTGACGAGCAAATAGCGGCCATCACGATCCCGTACAAATATCTGATTGGGGACCTGGTCTATTAATACCTGCAAAAACTCTTTCTGACTCCTCAATTCCTTGGTTCGTTCATCTACCAACTCCTCCAGGTGCTCACGATATTGCTCCAGTTCCATTTGAGAGATGACCTTGTCAGTGATGTCAATGAAATTACAGGTAAGCCCCTCAACAGTCCCCAACTCACCATATATCGGATTAAACACCTGCTGATAGTAGCCTCGCTCATACTCAATGGTAATCATAAAATGCTCCCCTGAGAGCGCTCGGTCATAGTGCTTTTTCAGAATCTGACTGATCGTATCAGGCAACAGATTCATAATGTTAATACCCTTGCGCGGCTTCACTCCATAAAGCCTCATGAGCTCACGTTTGTGCAGACTATTGAAATTGAGGTAATTATAGTCCCTGTCAATGCTGTAGATATTGACGTGCTCAGTGCCTTCCATGTAGGAGAGCAACTGTGCAGATGAACTGCTCAACTGCATCTCGGCCTGCTCCCGGTTTTCCTTCTCTTTCCTCCACCTGAAAATTGAATAGACGATGAACATACCAGTAAGGAAAAAAGAGAAAAAGCCCACCAACAAGAGAAAGTTCCTGATGGGTACAAAGTCTTTACGAGCCACAGTCACTGGCAGGCGCATTCCTATGAACCACTGTTTATCTCCCAGTAAACTGAGTTTCCGCTTTAATCTAAAAATCTCCTGCCTTGTGTCCCGATCATAATACTTTCCCTCAGCGTCTTCATCTTTCTGAAACCATTTTTTCAATACCGGCGTGGATAAGGTATCAGCAATCGATACGCCTACCAGCTGTGAATCAGGATGTTTACGAATGACTTGTTTGTTATCCACCAGGTAGGTGAATGGTGAGATTTCCAGGTCAGCAGATTCCAGTAACCCCATAATGGCCGAAACGGATATATCAATTCCAAAGGCACCGAAAACCGTTCCATTGTCATCACGCATCAAATAGGAACACCTGATGACAGCGGCACTATCCACTCCCGGAGAGAAGCTATACCAAACTTTATGTGGGATTGGATCATACTTTAAAGCACCATAATCCAGGTCCAAGTTCCTGGCTGCCTCCTTATTTAGCTTGGTAGTTATTCCATCTTGCTTTTGCCAGTAACTAATGATAGGAGGCGCTTTCTTAACAGAGTCCTGACCACTTGTACTTCCCTCAATGAATATCCACAGACCCTGAAAAGTGCTGTCCAATCGCAGGTATGAATCAACCAGCTGAGCCATTTGATCTGAATGAAACATGATGGAATTGGAATGGCGAATGTTGAAATCGAAATTGCTTAGTACCAGTGAAGTCGTCTTAAAAGCAGACTCCACCTCGCTGGCTTCTTTTTCAAGCACTCCCTTGTATAGCGAAAAATTGATCTCTTCCGCTTTTTGTTTTGAAAGATACGTGATCACCAGAAAAATAGCAGAAAAAGCGATTAGAACAACTATTCCCGCAACAGCAAGCGTATTGGCAAAGTTCTTAATACGATTATTCACAAAATTGGATTTAACAATCAACGAATTTACAAAAAAGCACTCACTTTGGTGCTAAAGGATCAGACTGCAGGTAATTGTCGCTCAAAAGCAGAATATAACCATGCTACTACAAAAGTACAATTTCTAATCAGCTATCATGATCAGAATTTGTCACTGAGAGCAATTGGTGTATCAAAGGGAATAATTGTGGTATGTGTGAAATAGAAGTGAAAAAGGCCATGCTCTGGTTTATAAAAAATTTTTGCTAACCAAACCAACGAGGTCCCCCTCTGAGACATGGCCATAACTTCTAATCAGGTAATGATGCCATTTTTGGAAGACAGCAGTTTACCATTACAATATTTTAACGCGAAGTAACTTGTTGTTCGGGTATTGTCCAAGTAAAATGTATTATAATATTTTCCTCATCTGTAAAATACCCAATTCGTGGTATACCAGGTGTCTTCAAATCCCAGATATTGTAATTAGAACACAGGATACAAGCCATTCATTGCAAATTTTTCATAGATCAAAATTTTCCATTGAATTTTCAGCACAATTATCAAAAATCACTATTCCGCATTTCTCCACTTAAAATAACCTGACTTTTGAAAAAGAAATTGTAATATTCATATATTTGATGATGATCGAAGAAAACAAGAAAGTTGTGAACGCCTGGTGTATGTATGACTGGGCCAACTCTGTCTATTCACTGGTAATTACCTCCGCAATTTTTCCCGCCTACTACGATGCTGTCACGAGTACAGACAGCAATGAAGGTATTGAATACGTAAGTTTCTTCGGGTTTCAGGTGGACAATTCTGTACTGCTCGCTTACGCGCTGGCATTTGCTTTTTTTGTGGTCTCCCTCGCGTTACCATTGCTCTCCGGCATCGCTGACTACAGTGGCAAAAAGAAACTGTTTCTCAAGATATTCATGTATTTCGGTGCAGTGTCCTGTATAGGCCTCTACTGGTTTGACGGTTCCAACATTGAATGGGGCATTATGTGTTATTCATTTGCCGGAATTGGCTATGCCGGCAGTTTGGTTTTTTACGATGCCTACCTACCAGAGATTGTCAGTAAAGAGCGAATGGATGAAGTAAGTGCAAAAGGTTACTCCAGAGGTTACATAGGAAGTGTGATCCTGATGGTGACCAATATCATACTCATTACCTTCTACGATACTTTTGGTTTCGCAGATCAATCAGTACCTACCAGACTGGCTTTTCTCATGGTAGGCCTGTGGTGGATTGGCTTCTCACAAATTACTTTCATCAATTTGCCGGACGCCAAGATTGTAGAGAAAACAGAAAACCTGCTCAGCAAAGGATATGATGAACTCAAAAAAGTGTACCGAAGCATCAAGAGTCAGGCAGATATCAGGACATACCTGATCAGCTTTTTCCTGTATAATATGGGTGTGCAGACGGTGATGTATCTGGCAGCTACTTTTGCCGCAGACGAGTTGAAGATGGAGTCTACCTCTCTCATTTTGACAGTACTCATCATCCAGCTCATCGCCATTCCTGGCGCTTTCTTCTTTGCCAGGCTATCCAAAAGAAGAGGCAACAAACTATCTATTTCCGTGATGTTGGTGATCTGGATCATGGTATGCTTTGCAGCCTACTTTGTAGATAGTCAGTATCAATTCTATGCACTTGCAGCCATCGTAGGATTGGTTATGGGCGGTATCCAGGCACTGTCGCGGGCTACCTATTCCAAGCTCATACCAGAAGACACCGAAGATACTGCTTCTTATTTCAGTTTTTTCGATGTTGCCTTTCACCTGTCTACTGCCTTTGGTACACTGTCCTTCGGGCTCATTCAACAGCTCACAGGCAGCATGCGAAACAGTGTCATTGCGCTGGCGTTGTATTTTGTAGTTGGGTTAATCATCCTAACGAGATTAGACGATCAAGGAAAGTTAAGTGGCAGCGCTTCCTAACCTCAGTCTTCCTGCATTTGAACATAAGATCAGGAAGGCCAATGGCAAGCTGTACATCTTTGATATCTTAAGAAGAAAGTACGTTACACTCACTCCCGAGGAATGGGTGAGACAGCACTTTATTCATTACTTGATTTCCCACAAAGGATTTCCCAAAGGACTATTCCGGATAGAAAAGGTGCTGCACTACCATCGCCTGTCTAAAAGGGCCGATATCATCGTCTGTGGCCGCAACGGAGAGCCTGTTTTACTGGTAGAATGCAAGGCGGCCAATCAGCAGTTGTCACAGGAAGTTTTCAATCAGGCGGCGACCTACAACAAGGAAATAAGGGCCTATACCACCATAATCACAAATGGGTTGAGACATTTCTGTTATCAAACAGACTTCTCAACCCATGAAATCTCTTTTGTGCAAAATATTCCTTCTTACAAAGAACTCACTGCCGACAGTGAGCCAAAGTAAGCTCTAGAGTACCTCTTCCACATTGGTATAAGGCAAATCAAATGCGTCTGCTACTCCTTTGTATACGACTTTACCATTGACCACATTCAATCCCAGCTTCAGCTCTTCGTTTTCGCGGCAGGCTTTCTCCCAACCTTTTCCGGCCAGTTCTAATGCATAAGGCAATGTCGCATTAGTCAATGCCAACGTTGAAGTGTAAGGCACAGCGCCTGGCATGTTGGCCACACAGTAGTGTACCACATCATCAATGATGAAAGTAGGATCCTCGTGTGTGGTTGGCGTACATGTTTCAATACAACCACCCTGATCAACAGCTACGTCTACCAGCACAGTACCAGGGCGCATTTCCTTCAGCATGTCTCTGGTGATCAACTTAGGTGCTTTTGCTCCCGGGATCAAGACAGCACCCACAATCAGGTCATGTGTTTTGATTAATTCGCGAATATTGTACTCATTTGACATCAAAGTCTTCACATTGGCGGGCATCACATCATCTAAATACCTTAACCTTGGCAGGCTAAGGTCCATAATGGTCACTTCAGCACCCATTCCTGCCGCCATTTTAGCCGCATTGTAACCTACAATACCACCACCCAGGATCAATACCTTGGCAGGCTGTACACCAGGAACGCCGCCCAGCAGAATTCCCCTGCCTTTCAATGGCTTCTCCAGGTACTTAGCGCCTTCCTGAATTGACATACGACCTGCCACTTCTGACATAGGCACTAATAATGGTAAGCTGCGATCCGTTTTCTCAACTGTTTCGTATGCCAGACAAACAGACCCACTTTCGATCATCGCATTGGTAAGGGGTTCGTAAGAAGCAAAATGAAAATAGGTAAAGACCAACTGATCTTTCTTGATCAATTTATACTCAGGCTCGATAGGCTCTTTGACCTTGATGATCATCTCAGCTATCGCATAAGTTTCTTCTATGGTACCTTTTAGCTGAGCGCCTGCTTCGATATAAGCTTCATCACTAAAGCCACTACCTTCACCAGCGCTTTGCTGTACATAAACAGTGTGCCCCCTTTTGGTGAATTCCTTTACACCACCTGGGGTCAGAGCCACCCTGTTTTCATTGTTTTTGATCTCCTTTGGTACTCCAATAATCATTTTTTATTGTTTTAATGTGATTTACACGTGCCAGCTCTCCACAACGGATCAATTTCCAGATATCCGCTATTTCGATAATTTTTGCTTTACTCGAAAAAACAAAACATAATTTCATGAATTCAAATTAAGATGATACTATATTCTGTTTGCAGTGCTATTTCACAGCTAATTTAAACAATAATATGGAAATTGAAAGAGTGAACAATTTGAAATGACAATAGTTTTTACTAAATTCGTAGCATTGTACAAGAGATGTACCTTCACTTATAATCCAGAAATATATGTCAGAAAAGGTCGTTAACAAGGATCATAAGATCTCACCCGATCAAGAGGAAATTCTGCTAGATTATCAGATCGCAGTAGAAAGTAGGGAAGCCAGCATCACAGGCCGCAAGGAAGTGTTCATGGGTAAAGCTAAGTTCGGAATCTTTGGAGGCGGTAAAGAAGTCGCACAATTGGCCATGGCCAAGGCGTTCCGCAACGGAGACTTCAGATCAGGCTACTACAGAGATCAGACCTTTATGTTGTCGATAGGTCAGCTCACGCTAGAGCAGTTTTTTGCTCAGCTCTACGCTCATACTGACATAGAAGCTGACCCTTCTTCTGCCGGACGACTGATGAACAGTCACTTCGCGACCAGATCTCTTAACAAAAAAGGAGAATGGAAGACACTGACTGACATGAAGAACAGCAGTTCTGACATTTCACCTACCGCAGGTCAAATGCCCCGATTGGTTGGTTTAGGATATGCCTCTAAATTGTACCGCAACAATCCCGACCTCGCCCCCTTCCAGGATTTTTCCATCAACGGAAACGAAGTAGCATTTGGCACCATAGGTAATGCCTCCACTTCTGAGGGACACTTCTATGAAGCCATGAATGCCATCGGCGTGCTACAGATACCTGTGATCATGTCTGTTTGGGATGATGAGTACGGTATTTCGGTTCCTAAGGAGTACCATACCACCAAAGGAAGCATCTCAGAGGCACTGGAAGGATTTAGAAGAACAAAAGATACCCCAGGGTTTGAAATATTCACCGTCAGGGGATGGGATTATGCTGCGCTGCTCAATGCCTACCTCAAAGGTGCAGCCATCGCCAGAAAAGAGCATGTTCCTGTACTCATTCACGTAACGGAGGTCACACAACCACAGGGACACTCCACGTCCGGTTCGCATGAGCGCTACAAATCAGAAGAGCGCCTGCAATGGGAAAAAGAGTTTGACTGCAACGTACAAATGAGAAAGTGGATTCTGGACAACGGCTATGCCACAGAAGAAGCACTCATCAATATTGAAAAGCAGGCAAAGTCCAATGTGAAAGACGCAAGGGTGAAAGCCTGGAAAGCCTATACAGAATCCATCAATGTGGATTTGAAAGAAGCCTTACAGTTATTACAAGACGCGGCGGAAGAGAGCCCTTCATCTCTGCAACTATTGGAAATCATCCAAGAGTTGAGAAGTGCAGCCACACCAATTAAAGCCAATATTTTCTCCGCAGTACGTAAAGCTGCCAGGTTGATTCGTGAGGAAAGCGGCACCTACCGTTTTGAACTGATCAACTGGATCAAAGGCAAAGAAGAAAAATATCAGGACGAGTACAACTCGCATTTATACAGTGAGTCCACTAAGGCTGCAGCATTGATAGAAGAAGTGGCTCCCGTCTACACAGAAGACTCCAGGGTAGTGGACGGCAGAGAAATTATGCAGTCCTGCTTCGACCATATCCTGACAGAATATCCTCAGGTTTTCGCCATTGGTGAAGATGTAGGTAAGATCGGGGATGTCAATCAGGGATTTGCCGGACTACAAGAGAAGTATGGCGAGTTGAGGGTTACTGACACCGGCATCCGTGAGACCACAATCATCGGACAGGGAATCGGTGCAGCACTGAGAGGCCTGCGACCAATCGTAGAAATCCAATACCTGGACTATTTATTATATGCAATCCAGACATTGTCTGATGACCTGGCGACACTCCAATACAGAACCAAGGGAGGCCAGAAGGCGCCAATGATTATCAGAACCAGAGGTCACCGCCTCGAAGGTGTATGGCACTCAGGATCTCCAATGGGCATGATTCTAGGTGCGATCAGGGGTATTCATGTCCTCGTACCAAGAAATATGACCAAGGCGGCAGCTTATTATAATACCATCATGGCATCTGATGAGCCTGCATTGATCATTGAGTCATTGAACGGTTACAGACTGAAGGAAAAGCTTCCTGATAACATCGGTGAGATGAAATTACCACTTGGCATGCCGGAGGTACTCAGAGAAGGAGATGATTTCACACTCGTCACCTACGGTAGTACTACCAGACTTGTAATGGATGCTGCCAGACAGCTTGAGGAAATGGGAATCTCCACGGAGGTCATTGACGTACAGTCCTTGATTCCATTTGACAAGCACGGCATGATCGTGGAGTCTTTGAAGAAAACCAATCGTGTGGCCTTCATCGACGAAGATGTGCCCGGTGGCGCGACAGCTTTCATGCTGCAGCAAGTACTGGAAGTGCAGGGAGGTTATCAACACCTCGACTCCAAGCCGATCACCATCAGTGGCAAAGCCCACAGACCGGCCTATGGATCAGACGGAGACTACTTCTCCAAGCCCAACGTAGAAGACATTGTAGAGCGCGTATACGAGATTATGGCAGAGTCCAACCCAGCAGACTTCCCGGATATCTATTAACGACTTAGCAGTCTTTCTCAAGAGATTTTAAAAAGCACATAGAAGGCCGTTTCACTACGTGGAGCGGTCTTTTTTTGTGAAGGTTTGTAGGAAGCACAAACCTGACACAAAGCAATCCTGGGCGCTTTAACGCGCTTTCGCTACTCGCTGGCCCAGCCCTCATACCCACTTCGAGCTCAGACAAGCCGACTCAGTCGGCCCGCTCAATCACGAGCGCAATTGCAGTAACATTGA
>ERZ1740068.337-NODE-337-length-25412-cov-9.051386_pt1 | contig 25412 bp, 24 predicted proteins | sample MGYA00581735_ERZ1740068 | MGnify/ENA primary metagenome ERZ1740068 (study PRJEB43018, sample SAMN04849740) | marine metagenome | isolation source: floating plastic debris | place: Pacific Ocean | collected 2008-08-30 | study: EMG produced TPA metagenomics assembly...
TGTATATATAATTGTAACATTTAAAACAACAATTAAAAATATACACGATGTCACATTTGAAAGTACTCAACAGAGAAGAAGTAAACGAAGGATCACAAGCAATTTTTGATGCGCTGAAAAAGAAAGTGGGCATGGTGCCTAACTTATATGCGGCAACAGCTAACTCACCCAAAGCATTGAATGCATTATTGACGCTGGGCGAAAACCTTGGAGGAGGAGAGTTCTCAGGCAAAGAAGTAGAAGCCATTTCACTGGCAGTAGGAGAAGCCAACAGTTGTGACTACTGTATATCTGCTCACACAGTTATTGCCAAAATGAATGGTTTAAGTGAAGAGGAGACACTAGCATTGAGAGCGGCAAACAGTAGTGACACTAAGTTAAATGCACTGGCACAACTGGCCCGCGAGATTACCATCACAAGAGGTAAACCAGCCGCGGAATTCATTGAAAACTTCTTCAGTGCAGGCTATAACAGCGCAGCCCTCGCAGAATTGATCGGCTTAGTGGCACAAAATACCTTCACCAACTATATAAACGACATTGCAGAGGTTCCAATCGACTTCCCATTGGCAAAAAACCTCTCTAAAGAAGCATTAGTATAACCTTATTTTATAATTACAACAGAAATGAAAAAGTTAGTATTTAGTTTTTTAGTCGCTTTCATCGTACTCGCAGGCACAACTGCCATCGCACAAGAGAAAGCCAAAGTTGTCAAACTGGCACAGGTAGAAGGTAAATTCACCAAAGAAAAACTAACGTTGAAGCCCGGTAGCTACATCTTTGAAGTGAAGAACAAGAATGTAGACAAGGCCCTTGGTTTAGTAGTAGCACCAGCCGATGCTGAAGGAAAAGCTGGCGTGCACATCAAAGAAGGCTATCTCGCTAAAACAATCGAGAAAGGCGAATCAGCCAGATCGCAGGTAGTAACACTTGAGCCAGGCACCTACAAATACTTCTGCCCACTCAACCCCACCCCGGAATATACCATAGTGGTAAAAGAATAAAGCGGTATCTCCAGAGGGCTATTGTCCGATCTGGAAAGTGGAATTCACAAAGGACGCACACTACGAAGCTACTTTGTTGATACACGCCGCAAATCAGCTAAGGAAACGGTTATTGATAGTCGTCAACTTCACTCAGAGAGTGGAGTTGACTTTTTTTATGAATCAGGTAGTAAAAGATTAGAAGTTGGGGGCTTCATGCTTCCCAGCATGACCGGGCTATCCACTATACTCCTCCCCCGCCCCGGACTTGATCCGGGGCCAGGCTCCGGGGTGCCATTCCTATCCCTAGCCCCGTCAGTGCAAAAAAGATCGGGCTTAACTTTTAAAAGCTCCCAGCCATATGCTGTATCCCTACAGCAGATCTGAACTAAAATTAGACAGAAGATAACCCCTGTTATTCGTCTTTTTTGTATACTTGCAGCAATGGAAAACTTCGTTGTTTCGGCGAGAAAATACAGGCCCCTAGGTTTTCAGGAAGTAGTAGGTCAGGAACATATTACTACCACACTCCAGAATGCCATCAAAAACAATCACCTGGCGCAGGCATTGCTGTTCTGTGGTCCCAGAGGGGTTGGGAAAACAACCTGTGCACGTATTCTGGCCAGAGAAATCAACGAATTCCATGCAGACAATCCACTGGAAGCCAACAACAATCTCAATATCTACGAGCTTGACGCCGCTTCCAATAACTCAGTGGATGACATCAGGAACCTCATAGACCAGGTACGGTACCCACCTCAGCAGGGAAAATACAAGGTCTATATCATAGATGAGGTACACATGCTGTCGACAGCCGCCTTCAATGCATTTTTGAAGACGCTGGAAGAGCCACCTCCGTATGCCATTTTTATCCTGGCCACTACCGAGAAACACAAGGTAATTCCTACCATTTTGTCCAGGTGTCAGATTTACGATTTCAACAGGATCGAAATCACAGACATGATCGGACAACTGGAGCGTATTGCCGGGAACGAGGGGCTGGAAGTAGAAGAAGAAGCACTACACCTCATCGCCCAAAAGGCAGACGGTGCACTGAGAGATGCGCTTTCCATCTTCGACCTGATTGTGACTTTTTCCTCGGAGAAGAAGATCACCTATCAGAATACCATTAAAAACCTGCACATCCTCGATTATGACTATTATTTCAAAGTCACACAGTCACTACTTCAAGAGGACCTGCCGGGCACATTGATGATCTTCGACGAAATCCTGAAAAATGGCTTTGATGGACATAACTTCATCGTAGGGCTAGCAGAACACTTTAGGAACCTGCTGGTCTACAAAGACGAGGTAACGCTACAACTACTGAAGGTGGCAGAGAATGTCAAGACAAAGTACGGCGAGCAGGCTCGCGAGGTAAGCATGTCTTTTCTACTGACCGGACTGAACCTCCTCAATCAATGTGACATCCAATACAAAGGCAGCAAAAACCAGCGACTCCATGTAGAGATCTGTCTGATGAAGCTGGCTAATATCAACAATGCCCTTAAGCTTGCAAGCATCGGTGACTCCGGCGCTAAAAAAAAAATGATGGGCAGCTAGTAGCACCGCCTAAAGCAACAACTTCTGCCGCCCCCGCCCCTGAGAGCAGTCCTAAGCCCGTTCAGACACCCACTCAAAGTCAAAGCAGTGGAGGTACTGTGAAAATGCAGCCCAATCTGCTGAAAAAAAAGGACAGGGAAACACCCAGCATCAACCTCAATTCATTTGAGGAAGCGACCCGGAAAGAGGAAACGACCAAGGAGCCTGAAATCAAACAAGACCAGCTTGCCAACGAACCTTTTGACGAGCAACGCCTCAGGGAAGTCTGGGACGGATTCTTAAAATCTGAACACGCCAAAGAGATCAGTGACATTGAACTCATCGCACTCAAACGCCCATGGAAACTACAGGGCAACTACGAAGTAGAGCTATATCTCAACAGCCAGGTAGAAAAACCCCGCTTTGAAAAGGTAGAACAACGCTTTGTACTCTATATCAGGAGGCAGCTCAACAACGGCCTTTTCAAGATAAACCCCGTCATCAAAGAGGCAGAACAAAAAGACCAGCTATATACCGACAGAGATAAATATGAGTTCATGGTCAAGAAAAACCCTCACCTGAAAGACCTGAAGGACGAACTAGGCCTGGACTTCGAATTCTAAGGCGTCATACACTGGACTTTTACCGAACGAAAGGTTAATTTTCTCGTCTCAAACCAAAAAACACTATGAATCAAAGACAAAAATACATCATGATCGGCGCGATCATAGGCATCATCCTGGGATGGGTCATCGGCGGACTATTTGGCGGAGTGAGTCCCGGGATTGCCATAGGTGCAATTTTTGGCATCTACGCCGGCAATCACCTGGCAAAAGGCAGGGGCTATTAGCGGTGACTCTCCAGATACCAGATAAAAGAACTATTATAATACTGTCGAGCGGGATTACGTGTCCCGGACTACGCGTCCCGGACTACGCGTCCCGGACTACGCGTCCCGGACGCTCTTAACTTTCCGGGTCCGAGTGGACACTCGAACCAGTTGTGTGATTGAATTAGTTAATGTGTTGCCAACTGGCTACTGCCTAATCACTTCAATAGGCCAGCAGATAATAGTGGTTATCACAACATTTTGAGTAGCACTAAGACTACCTGAAAAAATTAGCTCGGTACTGTATTGCCTCTTCTCAAACCATGTTCTTTTTTCTTTGATCTTTGTTATTTTATCTCAGAATAGTGTCATACAAAAACAATCATGATAACGTCTAATATCTAGCGTCTGAATCCTACTCCCCCCTCGCCATCTTCGCAAACACTAACCTCAGCGAGAACCACAAACCAAAAAACGCCACCAGCGCAAACATCGTCCAGCCGGCCATTGCCATCCATACAATCTCACCAAGCGTCTGAAATGCCTTCCAGCGATCTTCTTGGATCACCTCCCAGATACCGTCCAGTTCATAGGCACTGCTGTCACTTCCTGTGAGCCAGAACCCCAGCTTGATAAACGGCAGCATGAGCACCAACTGCAGCGGATAAGCTGCATAATTGACCACCTGGATCGCTGCTTGATTGAGTTTAAAAACAAAAGCAGTCGCAATGCATATCAAAGTATTGGTACCAATGATGGGGAACGTCCCCCACATCACGCCAAAAGCCACCGTCATGGCCAGCTTATCTGGAGACATCCCCTGCTGAAGAAAAGCCAACAACGGCGTCGCTACCTTGCGATTGAAATATGTCATCACTCTTGTACTCACGAGGTCTTTACAGGATATGTTATTGGTCTTTTGTTAACGTAAAACTACTAGTCTGAGATGGGTCGCTCACCACGTACCGGTGTAATCGTCCAGTAAATGACATTCAGCAATGTACCCAGTAGTAATGTCATCCCCCAGGCCCTCAGGTGAGACATGGGTTGGGTAGCAATGTCCACAAGGTCGCTGAGCAATGCCTCAGGCCTGCTGATGATGTCCCAGCTGTTCCACCGGAGGTAACGACCAATGTAAATGCCGAAACTACTGAGGAACAAAAAGCCAACGATCAGCAGGTTGATGACCCAATTGCGCATTCTTTCCGCACACATGCTGGCCACATCACGCATACTGGAAAAACCAAAGAGCAGTCCCACCCAGGCAAAAGACAAGATCAGTACCAGATCAAACCAGATGGGCATGGACCCGCGCATGGTCAGGTGAAACAAGTCAGTCACGATATAGGGAGCGTTGGGAAAGAACAGCACCCATATCAATATCAGCGGCACAGACAACACCTTCGTTTTGCGTAAGCGAGGCCACAACAACAGGGTGGTGCTGATCATCCATGGAATGGCGGCAAGAAACAAGTTCCAGAGGAGGAAAGCGAAGAAGTAGGTGCCGGAAGTATAAACACGCAAGGCAAAAAGCCCTACGCAAAATAGCCCCATCACCACAAATGATATGGCTTCTTTCTTTTTGGCACTTTTGTGATCGTCAAGGATAGAACGGGTCAAAATGGTTTTAGACATCGTTGAATAGTTTAAGTATGTAAGGAACAAAAATGATGAGGCCCACAATGGCCGCACCGATGGAAATGACCAGTACGCCGCCCGCCGCCATGTCTTTGGCATTGCGAATGGCCGGATGGATTTCTTTGGTAACTGCATCTGCCAATTGCTCCAGTGCCGAGTTAAACAACTCCGCTGCAATCACCAGCACAATGGCAAAAATGATGATGAACCACTCATAGGTTTGGATCTCAAAGACCGTCCCCAGGGTAATCGCCGCAATGGCTGCTACCAGATGAATGCGGGCATTGTGTTCCTGTTTGAACAAAATAAAAATCCCCCGAAATGCATATTGGAAGCTTTTGATACGCTTACGGATGGAAAACTTTTCAGTGGTCATGACATTTTATTAATCATACAGTCAGAAGAAACAACGGATTATTGTAAAAGGAGTTCGATTCGTTGGCTACCAAACCTCCGAACCTACAGAAACTGTAACGCATACTATCGGTCATAAAGTGTACCTCCACTCAGCGCTACTGACTCTTTTTCCACCTCAGGTAGTTCCTCACCATCCCCTGCGCCATCCAGTTGGCCAGCGCCTCGCGGTTATTGGACAAGACAATTCGTCTTTGATCGGCTTTATTTCTGATATTGCCCAGCTCTACAAAAACCGCCGTAGGCACTGTGTTTTTCAGTACATACAATGTCCTGGCCCCTACCGTCCCTACGTAGCCTCTACCCGGCTGGAAACGCTCGTATTTCTCCCGGAAAACATCCTGCATGTCATTGGCCAGCTGCCTGCCTTTGTCACTTCCTTTGTTATGGTAAAAGAATACATCAATGTTCTCGCCCACACTCCTGCTATCTACATGGATGGACAACACCTGCTGAAAGACATTTTTCCGCTTGCGGTACAGTTTGTTAACAGCATTGCTACGCTGTCGCAGCCGGGCCCGCTGTCCTCTGGGAATTCCAAGATTCGGATAACACTTTTCGTCATAGTCGATGGCCAGGATTTTATCATCCCTGATACCATCATTGGGGTCTCTGGTAATGAGATAAACGACAGCTCCCCTACTGATCAAGTGCCTGGCCAGTCTCAGCGTCACATCATAGGCATATTCATCCTCGGCTACCTCAATATTGGAAATTTGACTGACCGCCCCAGGATCAGGGCCGCCATGTCCTGCCATGAGGTAATAGTAACAGCCCGACAGCACGCTATCACGCCGCTCCACCATCTTATGTTCTTCACCAAAAATAGGAAACGGTCCTGTAAACACTGCTTCTCTCACCGTTTCTTTGGGACCTGTCATCTCTTCTTCAGACTCCTTTTCCTCTTCCAGCGGCGAGACCTCTACTTTTGGTATTTCCACTACATCAGCGACTGAGTCTGACAGCACCTCTGGTTGAGGCGGAGTCGACACAGCAGTGGAATCAGCACTGGCAACTGCCTGCTTTTTGATCACTGGCAGCAAATATTCAACACCGGTATAAATCCGTCGGTCTTCTCCTATCCGATCTTTGTTAAGTTCAATAAACTGCTCAATCGTTGCAGAAGACAGTGGGATGTCATAGCGCCTGAGCAACGAATAGATGCCATCGCCAGCGACTGCTTTCACCCTGGGTTGCGCGTAAACCGCAACTTCAAAGCAAAACATCATACAAACTAAAGCAATCAATATCCTACGATAACTCATCTCAAGCTGTAGTATTTTGTTTAAAAAAATGATGTGGTAGATGATATAATACTGAGAAATACTCACCGGAGGTGCTAGTTCACCAACTCCCCTTTACGGTAGCGTTCCCGCTTCAGCAAATTACCTTCTTCATCATAATACCTCCAGACACCATCCTGCTGATCATTCTTATATTTTCCCTGTACTTTCAGTTCGCCGGTTTCATAATACTCATAGTACCTACCGTGCTTCATGCCATCTTTGACACCTACCTCATACTTCACTTCTCCGTTCTCAAACGCTTCGCTTTGCTTGTCTGCATTAAGATCTTCAATGACCACATCGGTCACTTCCACCAGGTCTTCTGCACCCACGCCTACCTTCAACAAGGAATCATAATTGACGCTATCGGCTACAAACGGCGCATCAAAATCGGCGCGATCCGGGAGTATGAACACTTTCTGAGACAATAAAATATCCGTATCCAGCATGCCATCATCAGGAGATATCTGCATCGCCATTTGCGGAAAATCACTGAGTAACCCTTTACTGTCTTTCAAATACTTTAAGAACTCATTACTGGCAAGGTCCCTCATACTACCGTGTAACAGTGGCAACTGTAAATAGATCAACGCACTGTGCTCATCATCCAGTCTTTCTACAAAAGTCTGGAATGGAGGTTGATTCTGCAGGGTGTTTTCCTTGAGATAATCATCAATGATCCTTCGCAATACTTGCGGCTCATTGGCAAATATCACGTATTCGTTGATGATGGTAAAGTAAGGTTTGTCAAAGCGGTCAAACAACTTACCAAGGATCAGTTTAAAGAAACCCTTCACCGACATGAAGTTGATCGGGAAACCCTTGTAGTCGATCAGTTTAAACTTTACAGGTGTCTTCTTTTTGATCTGTCGCGTGAGGAAAGCCATTTTCTCCATCGCTGCTTTATTGCTTTTGGCTTTGAGGATGAATGCGGCTTGCGGCTCGGTCACTTTGGCTTCAGACTCCAGTTGTATCACTGCCATCTCATCGTCCAGCCAGGAAATAAAATCCTTCTCCAGGTCTATTTTAAGAAACCCTTCAATCCTGCTTTTATACTTTTCATAGTCTTCCCCATATTCCGCTTCCGCCTTCAGCTTCCCTTCCAGCGCACCGTAAAAATCCTCAAAACTATCAAAACCGAAACTATACAAAGCGGCAGTCCGCGCAGGAATGACACTGGAGATTTCAAATTTGGCCGTTCCTGATTCAGGAAAAATGGTGAAGTAAGTGGAAAGGCTGTCTGCATAGTTGGACTTACCTTCCAGGAACAAAGACTCATTTTCAATGTCGAAATAAAACCCGCTGAAGAAGAAAGGCAGGTTCTCCACAATCGGGTCCATTAACTCTTCGCCCTGTAAGGTGGTGAGGTATGGAAAAGTTGCCTCATAGTTGACATATAGTCTCAAAAGCCCTTCGCCAAGGACCTGCTTCCGCACATCCAGAAACTCAAAAGAACGCATCAGTTCCGGCGTACTTCGTTCAGCAATAGAAGCTTCCACCAGCGAAAAAGTATAAGACCCCACCAGATAGCCATCGAGGAAGGTATAGTAAAAAGTCTCTTTGGAACTGGCATCCAGCATCTCGAAGATAGTCGCATCCTGAAAGGTCCGTTTGGTTGTAGTGCCCAGAGCCGTCACCCACTTCTGAAAAGCCGGTATTCCATCAGTATCCACAACCAGCATGTAATCGTGGTCAGACCGCCGATACGGATGCCCTGACACGTAAACCGTCCTGCTGCCCAGCAGGTCAATGATACTTTCATATTCCGACAAGCTTTTGTCCAGGTCTGATAGTTGCTTGCCCAGTGCTGCCCACTCTTTGTCCTTTTGCAGTGACTTCCAGATGTTGGTCCGGCTCAGCTGTTTCCACACCTGATAAGGCTTGTCCGTTTCCAGCACAAACATGGCATTGGAAGGAATCAGGTGCATAGGGTTGATACGCGGTGCGCGCTCTTCCACAAAAAACTGATAGGCTCCCATGGCTCCCACAACGGGAATTAATAACAAGATAAGCCAGATCATCTTTCGCTTTTTCTTCTTTTCCGGTGCAGTGGCAGCTGCCGGCTGCGGACCAGGCGATGCTTTAGGAGGTGGTGCAGCGCCGCTATCCGCAGTAGAAGATGCCTCAGCACCATCCGCAGCGTCCCCGGAGGTGTGCCTGGGTTCCTCGTGGTCTTCGGGTAGTTCGGGATCGGTCGTGTTCACGTTAGTAAATTTTAAGTAGCTATCTGAAAGTCTGCTGAAAATTTAACGAATCGAAATCAAAAAGAGAATGAATGACCCAAAAAGACGAAGTAGTGGGCAATAGAACAGTAGGCAGTAGGCAAAGAGCAGTAGGCAGTAAATCTGCTACAGGATGTGTCCAGGCCGATAAGCAAACTAAAAAAACTACGGTATTCCGACAATTCTCGATTCCGGCATTCCCATATTATTAATTTTCCGCCGTGTAATTAACGCAATCATCATACATCCATAACGTCTTGCCAACCCTGCAGTCAAGCAGGTCAGATTCAACTGTTTCAGGGCTGTTTTCACCATCAAAAGCAGCGAATCGGTCATACTTTATTTATTTAATGAAACTACATTAAAGCAAACATCACATTGTCAATCCAAATAATTCCCTTAAATTACATTAAAACACTAACCCTAGCTTCCAGGCTTTTTCTTTGGTTAGTTTCCAAACTGTATATTCGATCAGAATTTTTTCTCCTAAATGGTGTTGATGAGGTTGTGATTTGAGATACAGATTACTGAAGATAAAGCCTTTTTAGAACTGTAAATATTAATAATGGGTAGATCACAAGAGACATTTAACAAAAAAGAAAAAGAGAAGAAAAAGCTTAAAAAGAGGCAGGAGAAGGAAGAGCGCAAGCGGGAAAGGAAAGATGCCAAGAACGAGAGAGGAGGCCAATCCCTTGATGACATGATTGCGTATGTAGATGAATTTGGCAACATCGTAGATACGCCGCCCGATCCTACCAAAAAAGAGAAGGTGGTGGCCAAGAATATCGAAATCGGGATACCCAAGAAGATTGAAGATCCTAACGATAAATTCCACCGCGGCAGAGTAGAATTTTTCAATAGCAAAAAAGGTTACGGCTTTATCCGTGAAGATGGTACAAATGAAAGTTATTTTGTACACGTAAACGGGACGACTGAAGAGATAACCGACGGCGACAAAGTTGAATTTGAACTGGAGAAAGGAATGAAGGGAATGAATGCCGTAAACGTGAAGAAGCAATAAAATTACCTTATCAATAAAGGTATTTATTGAATACCAAAACCCTATTTACTAACTAACCTATAATCCCAAATGCCCCAGTGGCCTTTGGGATTTTTAGTTTGTCACCAGCATTCGGGACGCGTAGTTCCGGATCAATCCTGTTTTCTGTGGGCTACCTACAAATAATACAAAGTCTTTTGCGTAGGTCTGATGAAAGAATCATCGATCTAACGTTTATCTGTTTTTTCCAGCTTTCCATTACTTTTCCTTGGATGAAAAGTAATCAAAAATCATTGGCTTCATACATTTCTTAACGCCTTTTTGACCACAAAATCAGGAAAGAAAGGAAACTCGCAACTGTGATTTCTCATCACAATTCGATTATTAGATTGCTCAAACACACCTTTCTTTCTGCTCTGATTTTGCCTATCAAAAAGGCTAAAATGTATTAGGCCGAACTATAAAAAGTAATATCTCCCCACAGATAATCTGCTTGATCCGTAGTTCCACCTGACTCAATTGGGGTCCAGCATTTCCCCGTTTAAAACAATTCCTCAAACATCTATATAGCTCTCTGATAGCAGAAATGTTTTAGTAGCAACAACAACATGCTTCGTGCTGCTTCGGAGGAGACTCACACTGGATTAAGCATCCTGCTTAATCCCACAAATAAAAGGAAGCCGGACTGCGGAAGCTTGCATCTTCCGTAGCAAAAAACAAATACGACATTTCTAATCATGCATCAGCTACACTCTGATACCTCACTCTCTAGTCTCATCTATACCCAATCTCTTCCGTCAACGCTACCCTGCTTTTGGCGAAGTTGCCGGTGCCAAAGGCGATCTCCAGGCCTGCTTCGTTGTACAGGGTGGACTCAGCAGTAAATAGCTGACGTGAAGTAAATCGCACGGTACCAACAGCTCGCAGCCTTCCCACAGAAGCCGGTCTCAGCAAGTTGAGATTGAAAGAAGTCGTCAGCACAAAAAAATCTTTTACGATGGAATTGACGGCAAAAAAAGCAGCATCGTCCAGTAACTTAAAATAAACAGAACCGTGGATAGCGCCCAGGGCATGGAAATACTTATCTGAGATATCAAGCGTCAGCTCTGCCTTCCTGTCAGAGACTTTCAGTGATATCGTATCATAATAAGCCTGATTGCCCTTACTCGCCAAATACATCTGCTCCAGTTTGCGATAATGTGCTTCGTTTGCTGCTTCCATATGGCTGTAAGATACTAGACGCCGGATTCCAGACAAAAGACTTTTGATTAGTTTTTATTTGCCATTCACTATACTGTATTTTTGTCATATGCGTGCTGTTAATGTCATTCAAAACACGTAACATGGTATTGAGTCACATATACAGATTCTACTAGCAATCATTAAGGCTACCGCGAAATGCTTACTGACACATGACCATCCCTAATTCCATCACCATCAAGCTTGTCAACCCAAAAAGGGAACCGCAACCAATCCTGCATGTGATAGCTATATTGAAGATTTTCATCACCAAGGATAGCTATCATACCTTTTCGATCATCGCTACCGACTCCTTTGGAGAGATTCGACTTACAAGGGATGAAATCATAGCAAATACTGAAATCATCAAACAGGAACTCTCAGGACATCCGACTTATTTCGAATTTCACCTCTGGAAAGAGGATAACCTACGTTTAATGAAAAACCAAATTGAGAATCTACTAAAATCGCTTGCGAATCCAGATGGAGTGATACACCAACTGAAAAGCATCGGTGTACCTGATTCACAGATTGAAAATGAAATAAAAAAAACAAAGAAGAAGGAACTGGAAGATCGCCAATTACTTGAACAGCTCTCTCAATCTGCCAACCACCGTTTAAAACCATCCAACCACAAACTCTCCGGAACCTGGGATTCAGATACCGAACAAGTCTATGAGCTGGTAGTGGAATTAAAACCAGAGATTGAAAAGTAGAAAAGCAGTGTGGCCCTATCCCTTAAGAAGCTTGTAGTTTCAGTAACGAATCACCCACTACTAACTTGAAAACCGCAAATTCCAATGCTAGTCCGTAAAAACTCACTTTACAAAAAGTCAGCTACAAAGCTGACATTGATTAATAGGCTTAAGGCACAACCTTAAGCCAGGACGCGATACTCAGACTTTACTCATCACACATCAAAAATTACGGCATTTCGATATTCCGTAATTCCAACACTATTCATCAGCAATTCCTCGTCACTAGTCTAAAATCTAGCATCTAAAGTCTATTGTCTGGAAAGAACGTCATGCCTGAATTTTCAACCAGAATAGACTCATACCTGAAAAAGCACTTGAAAATATCAGGTAACGTTTCATCCTGGCACAAACACCTGTTTCACAATGAAACACAAATTTCATTCACAAAATCACTAAACAACTGACAAACAATACCTTGCGATTTATGGCACAGCATTGGTCATTAATCCAATGAACGCGAATAAAAAACAACAATGCAACAACTTAAAATCATACAATTTTCAACACTGCTGATGCTATTGACTAGTACGGTCATGGCCAACTCGCTCATGGTTTTCGTCAACCGTGGACAAGAGATCGACCAGCATTTCATCAGTGAATACCTGCCGCAAATCAGAGAAGTTGCTACACAGTACAAACTGGAACTCCAGGTCATTGACGAAACAGCAGGCATCCCTCCCGAAGTCACGGTCACACCACAGATTGTCTTCCAGAACCAGCTGGGAAGGTCCTATTATGTCGGCAGATTCAGCGAATTATCCCGATTGTCCAACTTCGTCAGGACAGTCCGCAACAACCCACAACAACAAGCACCGAACTCCAGGGAAGACATACTCACTTATCGGGAAGGGCGGTCTGTCACCGTGCTCCCGGTCAAAATCACGTCATTGCAATATGAAGCTACCGATCAGCAAGCAATAGACGCAACAAGGTTCAGCAAACTGCTCACCAAAGGCTTTTCCAGATTCGAAGTTCAGCCATCGGTAGACTTCTTCCGTACCAACCGGGCATTCTATCTCGACGTGCATCCTTACCTGGACGCCAACGAAAAGCTCTATCTGAGCTATGAAATCTACAGTCAGTTCAATTGCGTTGAGCCTCTCATCAGTCAACTATCTATACCATTGTCAGGCGACTTCACCAATCAGGAACAATTGTGGCAGCAACTGGGTGAAGTCCTGGAAAACGAGGTTTTCAAAATTATTGGGAATAACGTAACCGGCGACGGATTCTCTCCCATCGCTACCGATATCGCCACTGCACCATGGCCTGTTGTGGACCCGAAGGGTGCTACTGTTGCACAAACCTCCTATGAACTAGGCACTGAATGGACCTTTGCGGGGCCAGTAGATGCACAGACACCCATTGTACAGTTCAACTTCTTTGCTCCACTGGACAATTATGCCGGAGAAGTCACCAACATGACCGGCAGTATGAACTGGACAGACCGCAACTTACTCTCAGGTGATTTTGAAGTCAGCACCAAAGACGTGACCATGGGAGAAGACAACTACGACAAGAATGTCCACAAGAAATACCTGAAGGTCTTCAAATACCCAAGTGCCTCCTTCCGGTTCAAAGACGCCCAGATTGATTTGGATGCCGTGAGCAATGGATTACCACAGGCTTATACGGTAGGCGGATCATTCACCATGATGAAGAAAACATACCCCATCGAAGTAAAGACCGCCATCGAGCCGTTCACCGGGGAAGACAGCTCACCAATGCTGCTCGTATCAGCGAGTTTTGATGTCAACATATTCGAAAAATTCAGCATCAAAGGCCCCGACGGCCCAGATGATGCAAAAAGGAATATGCATTTCAGCACGAGCTTTTTAATGGAAGCAAATAACTAGACTATAGAAAAAAGAGCAAAGAACAAAGATAGAGTTACTTAGACAAGGTCTTTACTCTTTCGTCTTTGCTCTCAATTAAAATCTACAAACATGACACAATTAATCAGAAAAACAGCAACAATTATGATCGTCGGATTCCTCACGTTGACTATGTGGGCATTTACCGACATTGACACCTTTGAAATGACTGAGGAGCCTCCTGGCAGGCTGGAAGTCATTGGCTATGCAGGTAGCGAGCGGGTCTTCACTTTCCAGAAATGGAAAATCAACAAACTGGAGTGGACCGCAGGTGACTTTGAAAACATCGACATCGAAATCCTGATCGACTGTAAGTCACTCCACCACGACTGGAAAGACCTGAAGAAAAGCATCAGAAAGAAGAAGGATTATTTCTATGTGAGCAAGTTCCCCACAGCGACAGCGAGCGTAACAAGCGCCAAAAAGACTGGAGACGGCACTTATAAGGCCGACATGGTCCTCTCTCTAAAAGGCATCACCAAAAACGTCCCTATCACCTTCAACGTCACCGGAACCGGCACCGCTGAAGATCCTTACAAAGTTACAGGAGCAGGGGAACTCAACCGCCGGAAATTCGATTTCTACGGCAATGGCCCAAAAAACAAGGTACCCGTGAAGTTTGACATTACATTGCCCTAATCAGCATCTCCAAAGGTGCCATCAGTGTCTTTCCCGAGACTCTGATGGCCTAATCCTTGATAAGTTGGTCACACTTTAGTAAAATTGGAACTTATCAATTCAAGCATATGAAATTATTCCTACTCACCGCCCTCGCCACAACGTTACTCCTACTGCTTTCCTGCAACGGAGAAGAAGACCGGGACCTGACACCAGAGTTGTCCATGTCTGGAGAAATTGTACCCTTTGAAGCGACAGATGTATTGCAAAAGTCAGCTCCGCAGCAACTGGGATTCATTGACATCAACCTGGATGAAACCATTTCTATTGCAGTGACTGAGAATTTCGAGGTATCTCTCAACGACAATACATACGCCCGTGAGACAACCCTCCCGGGCAATCAGGCTACTCAGAGCACCCTGTACATCAGATTTGCTCCCGGTGAAACATCTACAGGCATAATTACAGGCACACTGACCATCACACACCCCAACGTGACCCCCATTACGATCAGTCTTTCTGGCGAAGGTGTCCCCGGCGAACCAACGATTGTAGTAGACAACATCGAAAACTTTGGTACAGTAGCAGTTGGAAAAAGCTCTTCTGTGACCCCGCTCAAGATTCAGGGATATAAAATCACCAATGCGGTCAACATTACTACCGAGGGAGCGTTTGAAATTTCTCTGCTGGCGCAGGACTACAGCAATGAACTGGAACTATCAGCAGAACTGATCAATGAAGGAACTTTAATCTATCTCCGCATGGTCCCAGAGCAAATCGGTACCAACGCAGGTTCGCTGACCATTGCCAGTGAAGGAACAGCCACGCAGGAAATACCGCTGGAAGGAACCGGCGAAGCGCTCATTCACAACTACCGAACTTTCAATGCCACCCGCCTCGGTTTTGGAGATGGTCTGAGTCAGTCTTCAGAGGAGACCTTTACATTACATGACGAAACCACCACCATCCGGGCGATCAGAATGTATGTGAAACTGGAGTGCCCTGCCACAGTCGGCTGTAACATCTGGGACGTATTTGCCCATGTACAGGTCAAAGACCCAAACTCCGGCGAATGGCTGGAAATGGGACGCTACATCACCCCTTACGGCGTAGATAACTCACAGTGGGACAGAGGGTATGAAATAGATGTAACGGATTTCAAAAGCCTGTTGCAAGGCGAAGCTGAACTGAGGTCCTACATAGAAGTATGGGGCAGCGACGGCTGGAATCTGTCCGTAGAGTTCGACTTTGAGGAAGGTGAGCCCGACTATCCCTACTACAACATCGCCAGGGTCATCCAATACAACAGAAATTCACTGGAGGGAGTACCTTATGGCGTAGACGCCTCCGACTTTGACCTGACAAAATCATTGACCTTACCAGCAAATACAGAAGCGGCACACCTCAGAACCATCATTACAGGCTGGGGACACGCCACGCCGACCGATGAGGATGGCAGACCCTGTGCAGAATGGTGCTTCCGTACTCACCAGATCAACATCAATAGCGCACCCACCTTTTCCCATGCCATGGAACCAATGGGATGCAGCCAAAACCCTACCAATAACCAGCGTGGCAACTGGCAACCTGACCGAGCTGGATGGTGCCCCGGCATGGCTGTACCGGTAAGAATCGATGACCTGGGCAATAACCGGGCAGGACAAACACTGGCCTATGAATACGAGTTTGAATCATGGACATCCAACGGCGGCACTACTTCAGGTCAGACAGGTTCCTTCTACGCGATCTCGTCTTTTGTGGTAGTGAAGAGTAATACGGAGATTGATAAGCCGGTGGTGATAGAATAAGGAAATAGCGTGAAGGAGAAGGCAGTAGCTTAAACATTGTGTAGATGCTGATCTACAAGCCAGATTTATATGTGAATAAGGATCATCGAAGGAAAAGGTGAAAAAGAAAGAATTACATTGTCATAAAGATTCCCACTTGCAGATCTCAGAAAATGCTTAAAATACATTGACCCAAAATGCTTCTCTTGGAAAGGCCACTAAACTGGAAGTACAATGTCATCAAAATAAGGAGTGTCAATTATTTTTTTTAGTTTATTTAAAGTGTTTAAATCTAACCAGTGTAAATGGAAAAAATCTTTAAAACCTTTCATTATGTAAGCTTTTTACAATACCCATGTATATTGATCGCTTTATATTACTGCTATGAGCCAGTTATAAAAGGGTTTGAAAATTTTGACAAAGATTCAATCATTGAAAATTATAACCTGGGGCTTCTATTTCTCGGAATTGCATTGAGTTTTTCATCTTTAGCTGACATTAGAAAAAGGACAAAACTTGGTGACAAAATTTTTGGAAAAGAAAAAAGAGCAAAAAAATGGCTGATCTATGTCTGCTGTCTAATTCTATTCATTTTTAGTTTTGCAATTTTTTGTAAGTTCTTTTCAAATGATGAGAAACTGGAAAATCTATCAATCGGAATATTTGTTTTTGGTATTGGAATGCTTGGGTTATTAAGAATGAATATTGAAATTATTAAATCTTATCAAAAAGATTGGGACAAAAGTACTACTGCCAAAAATGGCGCTAGGTAGTTACTTATTCTTGCCTACTTCTAAAAATCCTCGAGGACTTTCAGTCTGATGTATACTGGCCAAATTAAGTGCTAATCTACGCAACTACTCTCTGCCGGAAAATTGAAAACATCAGGTGCCAGTCATTACAAAGCATATTTTATTCATCAAAAAAACCACCTCACCTTCTTTGTTCAGCATCATCACCCGCATCTTATCAAAACGCAGGTTCGGTGATAATCGGGTAGTGCGTTTCCAGCGTCTTCAATCAATTCACCAAAATCACCACTTCATCGGATGACACTGTCAACGTTTGGTCGCTAAACTGAAAGACGAATGTGAAAGATTGCCTGACATCTGCCGGTGGAAAACCGTCCAACTTAAAATAGAGACTATTCCCGACCTGTGACCAGCCGAAGGAGTCTATCTCCAGATTTCGTAGCACATCCTCTACAGGTGAAGGCATGACCGAAAAATTGGCTATCCCAGCCTCAAAAACCGATACAAGGTCAGCGCCCGGTTCATACTCAATACCATCCACAGTGATCACTTCGGATGAAGTGATGGTAATCGACTGCAAGGTGCTCTTCAATCTGGAATTGAATATACAATCCTCCGCTACAGCCACTGTACTCAACCCTGCGATGCCAGAAATCGTCCTTGTCTCTACCTCTGCATTAGCAATTGTAACGACCAGAGCTGCCGAATCAAGTGTGGTGGAGTCGCGTTCCAGGAGATTCCAACGGTCCAATGCAGCGAAGGAAACCTCCAACTCTGTCACAGTCGTCAAAGAATCTATCGCCACACAGCCGTCATTACAGGCAAGCGGCAGATGCAGCAGGTAGATGGCTGCCAAAGAGATGGCCCATTTTATTGTTTTTTTGTATTGCTTCATTTGATATGAGATATTACCCTTTTTGAGACACTACTTGCAAGTGATTAGTTGGGATATCCACTACAAGCAAGTCAATCCGTCAGGCGTCACATTTCAAAGCGTCCGCATAACCGAAAACGATCACAGTGCTTCCGGCAGGTCACAGATCAATCGACAATCTTCCCGTCACGATCGATCATCAACACCTGCATTCTTTTAAAATCCAGGTCCATGTAAAAAGTCTCTCCAGGGGCCAGGAGCGCAGAGCGTACCGGCAGGTTGCTAAAAGGTTTTTTCTCGTTGAAAGTCTTCTTATCGAATAAAGCCAGCTGCACCGTTTCCTCATATTGATTGGTGATACTGTACTTCCCTGTCACTTCTCTGATAGGTAAGTTATTGATTAATACATGATCTACAGGCACGCGATCACGGTCCAGTAATTTAGCATCCAGTGCACATACCCCCTCCACCTTACTGCGAAACCTATACATGGCCGTCTGCGAAAAGGTCACCGGATCTATCTGATATTCCTTCCTAAAAACATAGGCCATCAGTTCTTTTCCCTTCTTTGTAGGTACTTCCTCAATATGAGCGTAGCCGGCAAATACCACTACCCGGGCCTCAGGGCTCTTCCCAATCGTGCGGTCATAGATGTTTCTGGCCTGCAATTGCTCCCTGTTTGCACCACCCGCATCATAGGCCACCAGTTCAAACCCCAGCAACTGTGCCTCACGCAGTAATCGTTGATACTCCTGCTCGCGCGTATAATAGCCCGTGGCAAAATTTACAGCTTTCCCTTTGTTCAAAGCCTTCGCACCTGCATCAGACAAAGCCTCCATAGCCAGGTGGGTAAAGCCGGCCTCTTTCAGAGCAGGCAGTAGCTTTCTCAACAACAGCCGGTGACTGGGATAAAAATGACTTTCATTGAACATGATGACCGCCTGATCTTCGGCATGCTTGAGTACGTAGTTGGTTACAGCTTCCAGCCCCTGGTGAGGGGTATTGCGCACCAGTGCCTCCTCATCGGCTGAGCAATTGGGGCATCGTTCCCACCAGGTCATGTACTCACGATAAATGTCGTTGTCACCTAAAAAAGAGGCATAGTTAATCGCAAATTGTTTTCTTAGCCACTCTTCCCCGGGATCTTCCGTCTCGTAAGCCTGCAATGCCGACAATGCCTTAAAGTACTGGTTGCTATTCCGAAATTGATTGTTCAACTGATTAACAGAGACCTCACCGGCCCCCTTGGTCAATGCATCAGGCGCAGACCACCACTCAAAAGCCCATATCGAAGAAAAAAGCAACAAAGAAATTAGCGTAGTAAACCGGGCAGAAAAGCTTAGGTATTTCATTTTTTAGATAGTTAGTGTAAAAGTGTATTCTACAAATAAACTAAAACTTTAGTTGTAAAACTAATTCTTTAGAAATCAGACACGCCATGCCTGAATTTCCTTCAAGAATTATCCCTTTTGCAACAAAAAACTAGAAAATATCAGGCAAAAACTGTTTACCTATTCGCCAAAATGCTACGCTAGAATAGGACATGGGCAAAATAATGCAACTGAACTACCTCAACTGCCCAATAATCTAAAACAATAAAAAAACTGTAATGAAAAAAACGATTTTCCTCTTTTTAATCATGTTAATGAGCATAAAAACATTTGCTCAAGAACTTACCTATGGAGCCAATAACTCTTACCGCATCACAACCCCTTCCGGCTACATCGACATTGGGCCTCAAAACCCAGATTGGGCACATATCTATACAAACCGATCCAAGTTTATTTTTAACAAGCCTGTCTATTCATGGAATGGGGTATTCAGTGCCTATAATACGGCCAACTTGTATTTACAAACCAACGCGCAAACCAGACTAACCATCCTAAAAAGCAATGGGTTTGTGGGAATTGGCAAGACAAATCCTACAGAAATGCTTGACGTGAATGGCAGGATTAGAAGTAATTATCTACGCTTGAATGCAACTAGTTCAGCGGAAGGAGGTGAATTACGATTAGATGGCCCCTCTGGAAAAAATCCGTGGATCGTAGATAACTACAACGGTGAGTTCAGGCTACACCACTCCGGCAGCACGTTTGTACGCATGAAAAGCGATGGAAAAATGGGTATCGGCACTTTAACGCCTCAGGCCAGATTAGACATCAACCACACAGGTACATTAGGCGGTACATTTACCGAAAGCAATGCTTATCTGAAAATCACTAGTGGCAGTAGTTCACTGTTAATGGATAACAATGAAATTTATACCAACAATGCATTGGCCATTGGCTCTGCCTATCAGCACGATATCTTTTTCCGAAATGTTAATACAGCAGGCTATCAGGACTTAATGACCATCAAGTCCAGTGGCAAAGTAGGGGTTGGCACCAACTCACCTGATGAAAAACTAACCGTAGCAGGAAACATCAATGTAGGTGGTTCTGGAAATGGCGGCATCAAAGTAAGACACGTGGACGGTAAAAATAATACTAGTACCTCTTACGGCCCTTTGTACCTGAATTACTCCACTACCAGTCCGGTTTATGTGGGCAGAATATCCAACAAGTCAAACCTGTTAGTCCAGGGAAATGTCGGGATCGGAACCAGCTCACCGACAGAAGCCCTGGAAGTCAACGGTACCATACGCTCCAAGGAGGTAAAAGTAGAAGCCGCTCCATGGCCAGACTATGTATTTGAAGCGGATTATAACCTCAAATCACTTTCTTCAGTAGCTGATTTCATCTCCAAGAACGGCCACCTGCCCAATGTTCCTTCAGCAGCAGTAGTAGAAGCCAACGGCGTTGCCTTGGGTGAAATGAATGCCAAACTGCTGGAGAAGATCGAAGAGTTGACGCTCTACATCATCGATCAGAATAAACGAATTGAACAACTCGAAAGCAAAACTTCCAAACTGTAAAAAACTTCTGACCATGAAAAAGATATTCTTGATAATAGCCATTTTAGTCCCAGCCCTAAGCGCACAGGCGCAATGGGTCAATACCGGAACAGAATTTACTTCCCCGGGCAGCGGCTGGTCCAAAACCCAGCTGGCAGAACACGGCTGGAGTGGTTCACATGCCATCTTGTTCAATGCGTATAAAGACATCAACGTAAACGGCAGTCTGCTAAGCACCGGCAATACCAAATACACCTATAATGCAGGACCTTATGTGGGAGGCGCCGGAAGCATCATGTTTTTCGGAAATGGAGGCAATATGGACTTCCTGATCTCACCAATATCTACCGGAAAAGACACCGATGTAAACTGGGGCACGCCGAAGATGCGGATCACCCGAAGCGGACGGATTGGTATTGGCACTGCGACACCTCAGGCAAAGCTAGACATTATACACTCGGGCACGATAGGCGGTAAATTCAACGAGAGTGGAGCCTACTTAAAACTCACAAGTGGGAGTTATTCCTTGTTGATGGATAACAATGAAATCTACAGTAATGAATCACTGGTAATGGGGGCTTCCTTCTCTCACGACATCCGGTTTCGCAATGTAAGCACCACGGAACATCAGGAACTCATGACCATTAAGTCAAACGGTAGGGTAGGTATTGGCACCACCAGTCCCACTGAACAGCTCTCAGTCAATGGCTCCGTCCGTTCCAAGGAAGTAAAAGTAGAAGCCGCTCCATGGCCTGATTATGTCTTCAAAGCAGACTATGACCTGCAATCACTGTCATCAGTTAGTGATTTCATTGCTAAAAACGGCCATCTACCCAATATTCCTTCAGCAGCAGAAGTGGCAGCTAATGGCATCGCACTAGGCGAAATGAATGCCAAACTACTGGAGAAGATTGAAGAGCTGACACTGCATACCATCCATCAGGAAACAAAACTGCAAAGTCAGGAGGAGCTCATCAAAACACTGATCAAAAGAATTGAAAATCTGGAAAACTAAACTTTATCAAACCATGAAAAGTAAAATATTATACGCATTAGCCTGTCTGATGCTCAGTTTTGGTAATTACTCACTTTTTGCCCAGCATGACATTCCCGGCAACGTGATACCGCCAGCACCGGAGGCAGCGAAGATCGCAGAATACGGATTGATTCCTACGAACTTGTATACAGGTGCCGTGAGCTATTCACTACCACTGTACAACCTCAAGTTTGACGGAATGAACCTGCCCATTTCCTTGTCCTATGGGTCCAGAGGTCTTAAGCCAAGCGAAGAGGCCGGCAACGTTGGACTGGGATGGTCATTGAATGTCACCGGCATCATTTCCAGGGTCATCATGGGAGCCGATGACCTGGTCAACACGCCCAATCAAACAAACTACGGTTTGAAAGGCTGGGTCTACAATGATTTTGAGGTCCCTGAGCTGGACTATTCGCACATCAATGACGTACAAAAAATGAATGCTCAGCTCACTCCGGCGCAACACCAGACCCTGGGCATCAATAAATACGATACGGAGCCAGACATCTTCAACTTCAACCTCTTTGGTTACTCAGGCAGGTTTGTGCTGGCCAAAAAAGACCCCGTCGATGGTATTAAGGTAATCAAACTGGAAGAGGACGCCACCAAAATCACCTACAGTGAGGCTGGCAACAGTTTCACCATCTGGACACCCAATGGCTACAAAGCCACCTTTGACGTCAAAGGTTATACCACCAATATCAGTGGCGTATCTACATCCAGCAACAAATGGGATGCCATCACCTCAGGTAGCATAGATTTTATCTACTCGGTCTTGTATGAAGAACGATTCAGAAGAGTCACTTCCTGGTACCTCTCCAAAATTGAGTCTCCCAATGGCAGGGTCGTCAATTTCAATTATGACCTGCAAAACGGCAAGAGCAAATACATTTCTATCTCAGCGCCCGTATTTGGCCAGATGTACAATCAAATATTGGGCGGAATATATCCTAACAATGAGTCTACTTCAGCCTCCAGGATCATTTCTGAAAATGTATACCTCACTTCCATTGATTATGATGAAGTCAACATTCAATTCTCCTATGACAACAGAATAGACATGAGAAGTATTGACATCGATGGTGCAGACTTGTACCTGCAGACCATAGAGCCCTATAAATCGATGGAGGCAGCGGGCAATATCCTTGGTCCAAAAAAGGTGACAGGTATACAAGTGAAAGACGGAACGGTCAAAGTAATCAAAGACATTGATTTCTTACAATCCTACTTCAACAACAACCTGACACCTACCCCGGTAGAGAGATGGAAAAGGCTGAAACTGGAAGGAGTCTCAATAGATGGTTTGAAGCACGAATTCACCTATCACAATCCCAATCAGCTACCTGACAAGTCTACCATGGGCATCGATTACTGGGGTTACTACAACGGCTATGACAACAATGAGCGGTTACTACCGGCCGGAAGCGCCATCGCCGAGATTTTTGCTTGTCGTACAGACCACAACCCTTATATCATGGCATTCAACAGAAAAGCAGATCCTGCAAAGAGTCAAATCGGGGTGCTGTCGGAAGTCACCTTTCCTACCGGTGGTAAAACAAGCTTTGAATATGAAGCACACGACTACCTCACTTCTGACATACAGGTGATAGACAATCCTGTACAGCAATATTCTGCTGGCTCTTATGAAAATACTGCCTACACAGACGAGTTTTACTTCAGTCCAGCGGGCCTGTACTGTAGCAACCTCGGCATACAGTTGGATGTGGTATTGGGTGTTCGCGATTGGTGGAGTGGCGGATGCTGCGCCGAAGACCTACCGGCCAGTGAAATTCAAAACCCTGCCATTGTGGTCATCAACACAGATACCGGACAAGAATGGGATCAGACTACCTGGTCATACTTAAAGTACGATGCGACGAATAACAACTACACTGTCTCTACTAAATTCATACCGCCTGCACCGGGCAATTTCAAGATCAAAGTCAACCGGATCGCAGGTAGCGATGGAAGGTCAAAGTACTATGCCAACGTAACGGCAAAGGTCTACAGACAGTGTACATTGAGCAACCCGGCAGGCATCGTTTGGAGGAACCAACAAGTAGGCGGACTGAGAATCAAAGCGATGAGAACCTTCGATACCGACGGTGAACTGGCATTGAAAAAATCCTATAAATACAATAGTAAGGTATATGGACGCCAGGACTATACGAGCGGTAAACTGATGACACCCATCAGATTCATCTGGGAAAACGGCTCCGGCGTCAGTGACTGCTACACCGTTGTCAGCACCAACAACTATGTGACACTGGCAGATGTTGCGAGGGGCTATCACATCGGCTACGATCATGTGGAAGAATTCATTGAGAGCAACCAGGAAAACACCGCCAACAATGGCTCTATCCTACAATACTTCCACAATGTACCCAATGATTTTACAGAGAATTTTGGCATGACGCCCAGAGAATATCAGTATGCCAACGGTCAGTTGAAGGAGAAAATCGTCTACAACCAGGCAGGTCAGGTACAACAGTTTACCCGATACGAGGATTATGACAATAGAACCGGTGTGGTACTGGGATTGAAATACATCAGGAACAATGGAGCTGCACAGGCTACCAATCCTGGTGATCCTACCGCCAACCCTCCTATTCCTCCATCAGGTTACCTGGCCTATGTCAACTTTGTCCACAACACAAAGTTCATCAAAACGCACCTGGCACCAAGAACGAAAGTAGTCAGGGATTACTACGGTGCTGTAGGCGAAAGCCCGGTAGAAACCACCACAAATTATGTCTACAATGATCACTTCCTGCTGCAGGAAGAATCCATGTTCCCAGATGAAAATGGAAACACCAGCAAAACAGTTTATGTGAGGCCTACAGACTACAGCAGTCCATCTGCCACATTGAGCCATATGATCAACAACTACCACATGATAGAGCCGGTCATTGAAACCAAGGTCTATGTCAACAACCAGATAGAAAAGGCAAGCGGCGTTCGTTATCGCAAAGAGGGTACCCGCATCAGGGTAGATCAGGTTTTGACCTACAACAAGCAAAAAGGCAGTTACACAGCGCCCGCCGGAGGAACTAGCTTCAACAACACTTTTGAGTCTGAAGCCCAATTGCTTACCTACGACAACAAAGGCAATCTGGTAGAGTTCACCTCCAGAAAAGGCATCAAAACGGTCATCATCTGGGGATATGACCAATTGTACCCGGTCGCCAGGGTTGAGAATGCTACGCTGAGCCAGGTAGAACTCAAAGGGGTCAACAGAAACGGAAACTACACAGGGCTATCCGGCACACAGATCAGTAACTTAAAGAGCATCCCAGGGTCCCAGGTAACCACTTACACTTACCAAAAAGGGATAGGAGTAGCCACCATCACAGACCACAATGGCCTCAAAACCACTTATGTCTACGACGAACAGGAAAGGCTCAAACGGGTACTTGACCAGGACAATCACATCCTGAAAGAATACGACTATCACTACATCAATCAAAACTAAAGTCCACCTAAAATTGAAATTCATGAAATTTTTAAAAATAGTTACCCTGGTAACCGCGGCCCTGCTTTGGCAAGCCACAGCGCTCTTTGGCCAAAGTACCTATCAGTTTTACAACAACAGCTGGAATATCGGCACTTTTGTGAACAACCCCGGTGGCGGAGGTGGCTCTGTTTCCGTGACCATTGTCAATGATGT
>ERZ1740068.338-NODE-338-length-25402-cov-9.024973_pt1 | contig 25402 bp, 14 predicted proteins | sample MGYA00581735_ERZ1740068 | MGnify/ENA primary metagenome ERZ1740068 (study PRJEB43018, sample SAMN04849740) | marine metagenome | isolation source: floating plastic debris | place: Pacific Ocean | collected 2008-08-30 | study: EMG produced TPA metagenomics assembly...
AGGCAGGAAACAGCAATGAAGTTTCCAATACTCTGACGATCAACTATGATGCAACGGCTCCAACGGTTGAATTAACAACTGAGGCTGTATCCCCTACCAACAGTGCATTTGATGTCAGCATCACATTCAGTGAAGAAGTCAGTGGATTAACCTTAGAGGACTTTGAGGTCACCAATGCATCCATTTCTGAATTAACAGTATGAGCCGGCACTTACCAGATCGCCGCAGCTCCTTCACTGTCGGGTCAGGTGCTGGTTTCTTTACCCGCCAACAGCACGCTGGATCATGCTAACAATGGAAATGAAGCCAGTAATCAACTGGAAATCGAGTTTGACAATACAGCATTGACTGTTGACCTTTCTACCACCGCCTCATCACCAACCAATAACTCTTTTGAGGTAGCGATTTCCTTTAGTGATGCTGTTGCTGATTTTGTGGCGACTGATTTAACTACGACTAATGGAACTGTCAGCGATTTTTCCGGAGGTGGCGCGAGCTATGTTGCCACGATTACTCCCGAGGCAGATGGTGAAGTAGTTGTGACAATTGCAGAGGGGGTTGCCAGCAGTGAGGCAGGCACCTCAAATGAAGCCGCAAGTCCTTTGACCGTTACTTTCGATGGCACTGCGCCTACCGTCGTCGTCACCTCGGATGTAGCCAGTCCTACCAATAGTTCCTTTGAAGTAACCATTACATTTGATGAAGCTGTTACTTCGTTTGAGCTGGCAGACCTATTAGTCAATAATGGCGAAGCCAGTAATCTTACGGGTAGTGGTTCGGTTTATACCGCTACCATCAGCCCAACGTCTGACGGTGAGGTTAGTATTAGTGTGGCAGAGAATAGCGCCTTAGATGCAGCAGGTAATGGAAATGCGGCCTCCAATACCTTCTCTGCTACCTTCGACGCGACTTCGCCTACAGTAGTTGTTGCCAGCAATGTAGCCTCTCCCACCAACGGTCCATTTGATATCACTATCGACTTTAGCGAGGAAGTAACTGGGTTTTCACTTAGTGCCATCATAGCGAGTAATGCAAATATCAGTAACCTGAGAGGCGAAGGGAGCAGTTATTCAGCGACCATCACACCAACTACAAGTGGGACAGTGACCGCATCAGTAGCAGCTGGTAGCGCCAACGATACCGCAGGCAACAGCAATGAGGCTTCCAATGTGCTATCTGTAGATTTCGATAATTCATTGGTCACTTCATCCATCACAACGATGGCTGGTTCTCCAACGAATGGCGCTTTTGATGCCAGCATCAACTTTGATGTAACAGTCAGTGGCTTTGAGCTGAATGATTTGCAAGTAACTAATGGTGTGGCCAGTAATCTAACGGGTAGTGGAGCAAGCTACATGGTAACGATCACCCCTGAAGCTGATGGAGAAGTAACGGTAAACTTACCTGCCGGAGCAGTTACTAACGATGCTGGCAACGGAAATGCAGCCTCATCTTTGAGCATTGTCTTCGATGGCACCGCGCCCCTTTTTAGCAGCGTAAATATCACCTCCAGCAATGAAAACTCAGTCGCTACAGCCACCGTTGGCGATCAAATTACCATTGCTTTGGTCAGCAGTGAAGCACTGGCTGATCTGCCGATGGTTTCGATTGCTGGCAGGGAAGCTGCAGTCACCAATACAGGAGCAAACAGTTATGAAGCGCAAATAACGGTCGCCGAGACAGATGACTTGGGTGTTGTGAGCTTCGCCATTGATTTTGGTGACATTGCAGGCAACAACGGACTGCAGGTAACTGAAACAACTGATGAGAGTAGCGTAGAAATTGTGACGGAAACGGTTACCTCGGTTGGCAACTTACCGGACGCAGTCCTTACCATATTCCCCAATCCTGTAGCAGATATAGTAAATATCGAACTGACTGATACAACTCAGGCAGACCAGGTAATACTTTATACCTTTTCCGGATATGAGATACGCAGGGAGGCAGTTGACAGTCATCTTACATCCATTAACTGTAATAACCTGAGTGCAGGTATTTACCTGATGGCACTGTTGAAGGAAGGTAAAGTAGTTGCTAAAAAGAAAATCCGCATCAAATAAATCTTAACAACAGCAACACCGCCAGAGGGCTTTCTTAATCAAGAAGTTCTCTGGCTTTTCTTGATTTACCGAAGTTTAACAAAAGAAATCCAGTATGACAGCCCTTCTTGGAAAACCTACCCTTCAACGAATATCTGGAATGCTCCATCGCAAACTGAAACACTATTTCATGGATTCCATGTAATTTAGTCATTGAGATGAAAGTACCTGGAAACATACTTTTTCTACTGCTGATGCTCTCCTTCTTCGCCGAAGGACAAACAATCCGCATGAAAATGTATGGAATTGAAGATGGACTTTCTGACAAGGTAGTTCGGAACATTGCTCAGGATAAATTTAGAAATATCTGGATAGGAACGGAATATGGACTGAACCGATATGACGGGCACCAGTTTCACACTTATTTACACGATCCTCAAAATGCCTCCAGCATTTCCAACAACAGCGTCTTCGGGCTGGCAACTGACCAACAGGGTTATATCTGGGTAGGCACCGATTATGGTTTAAACTTATATGATCCATACAGTGATGAATTCAGTCACTTTTTGCAAGGCCCGGATAGCGCAACACTAAGTAACAATCACGTAAGAACGGTTTTTATAGATAGTGAAAATGCTGTCTGGATAGGCACTGAAGATGGTCTTAACCGTTTCGACCGAAAGACCGGTTCTTTTAAACGATATGATGATGATAGAACCTTTGAAGATGATTTTGGAAGAAAAAACCTCTCCTACAACCGGATCAACTATATCACACAATCACCGGATGGCAGTCTCTGGATCGCTTTAGACGGGGGCGGTGTTAAAGTCCTGAAGGACGGTCAATTTAGCAACATCAGGATACCCGCTGCGAAGGGCGATTATCTACTCAACATTGTCAGGACCATTTATCAATCTGGCGATGGTATATTTTGGTTTGGTACCGACGGCGGCCTTGTCCGATATAATGCTGAGACCAGGCACTTCGAAATTTACAGGCCTTCCAATGAATCAGGGGCATTAGGCTATCGATATGTCTGGAGCATAGTGGAAGAAGGCGACCAATTGTGGTTAGGCTCTTATGGAGGGGGGCTGTACACCTTTAACATGGCAACAAAAAGGTTCACCTCACATCCACAAGCTGCCGGTAGATCCACATTATTGAATGACAACTATATCTGGACATTATTCCGGGATCTTGATGACAATATTTGGATGGGAATGGATGGATCAGGAGGATTGGGTTTTTATGATAAAAACGCCAGCAAGTTTGACCATTTCCTGAGTGCCGAAGGGAAAATTGATCGATGGGATATCAACAACCTCATCGTCATCGATCATGACAGTATATTGCTGGACACCTCAAAAGGAAGGTATTTGTTCCTGAATCACAGTGAAACGCTTCCTTTGCCGATCCAGGGTCATGGGCACCAAACAGGAGGGCTGTCATTGAAGTTGCCAGGTGGTTATTTTTTCACTACCGATTCACAATTTGTGATCACCAACCGCCGTTTTGAGGTGCTAAAGACGATTCAACCCGGGGTAGGTGCTACCCCTCAGTGCATCACGTTAGGTAAGGATGGAAACATTTGGCTAGGCACGCTACAAAACGGGCTTTACAAGATAGATCCCAAAACCGGAGAAACGGTGAATTACTTCTCCGAAGGCAATTCGAAACTATATACGGACTCCAGGTCTATTACCGCCTTATACAGTGAATCTGATTCCATTCTCTGGGTGGCTGGTGTTCGCAGTGGGCTATTTAGGTTCAATGTACATACCCTTGAGCAGCAGCAGTTTCTATATCAGAAGAAAGCGTTTGGGGAGGTAACCATAGAGACCATTGCCAACGGCACTGACTCGCTGATCTGGCTGGGTACGTATGAAAATGGGCTATTGGCATTCAATACTGTAACAGGTAAAGTGATCAAAAACTCCACTGCCATACTGCAAAGTGATCAGATCAAAAGCATTCTTATTGATGACAGCGGACTACTGTGGATTACCTCGAACAAAGGGCTGAAAACGTATGATCCTGTTGATAGAAAACTCACCTCCTTTGGTTTGGAAGATGGCATTCAGGGCCTGATCTTTAACAAAGCGATGTATTGCGGAGCATCACACCTGTATTTCGGGGGAATCAATGGGTTAAACCGCATCAACCCTGAAAAAGTAAACACAGACCCACGAACACAGCCATTCAGTATTGCGGAGATCAGAATCAATGACACTCCGCTCACCTACCACATGCTGGGATCGCCAATCCATGACATCGAACGGTTGGACTTACCTTATGATCACAATGACGTGACCATTAATTTTTCTGCCAACAATTACATACATACTGATCAAATCAGCTATCAGTACCGGATCGAAAAGGATGAATGGCGGGACCTTGGCAAGCAACATGTGCTGATGCTCTCCAACCTGGCTCCCAATGCCTATAGAATTGCCATCCGGAGTATCAACCATGATGGTATATTTAGTGATCCTCGCCTTTTGATGCTGAACATTTCCCCTCCCTGGTGGAACACGTGGTGGGCTTATCTGACCGGGCTGGGACTACTGCTATTGGGAATTGCCCTGGTAGTTTCTACCAGGATCAATCGACTCAAAAACCAGCGCCTGATCCTGGAACAACAGGTTTATGAAAGGACAAAAGAACTGGAGCTGAGCAAACGTAAAATTGAACAGGATAAACTGTTGATAGAAAAGTCGCTGGAGGAAAGGGAAACGCTGCTCAAGGAAATACACCACCGTGTCAAGAACAACTTACAGATCATTGCCAACCTGTTATACTTACAGTCAAACAAATCTGACAGCGAGAAGATCAAGGACATCCTGGAAGAAGGGCAAGGCAGGATACGGTCAATGGCTTTGATTCATCAAAAACTCTATGAAAACGATGACCTGAAGAGTATCCCTTTCGGGGAATACATTGCCGAGCTGGTCCATGAAATCCAGGCATCTTTTGGTGAGGAAGGCGCCAGGGTCACCGTAGAAATAGAAGCGAAAGAAATCTACTTTGATGTGGACAATGCCGTACCACTGGGACTGATTATCAATGAATTGACTACCAATGCCTTCAAATACGCCTTTGACGGTAAACCGAGGGGCAAATTCAATATCTACATCACACGATCAGGTGGTAATTATGAATTGCGTATTTCAGACAATGGAAAAGGTATTCCGGAAGAAATAGACATTAGAAAGACAAGGTCCCTGGGACTCCGGCTGGTGCGTGTGCTCAGCGACCAGCTGGAAGGGGAATATGCCTTTGAGAACAACGGAGGTATGAATTTTAACTTGAAATTTGCAGCTTAATGAAAAAAGTGAGGATAGCGATTGTAGAGGACGAAATGATCAACGCGGAAACGCTTCATGACATGATTGAAGACCTAGGTTACGAGGTCTACGGAAAATTTATGAGAGCCCAAAAAGCATGGGAAGCATTTCAACAGGATCAACCGGATTTTGCCTTGCTGGACATCAGGTTAAAAGGAGAAGAAACGGGTATCTGGCTAGCCGGAAAGGTAAAAGAGCAATTTGATTTTCCATACATCTACCTTACCTCTTTTGGTGATAAGAAAACGATTGATGACGCTGCCAAAACCAATGCCTACGGCTATTTGATGAAACCGGTTGAAAAGCGAAATCTACATGCCGCGATCGAGGTAGCGCTGCACCAACATGCTTCAAAGAAAAATAGTGAGTCTGAAGAAAAGGGGAAACCTGACCAGCAGATGGTCTTAAAAGATGCCTTGTTCATCAAAGATGAATACTATTATTCTAAGATCATGCTCAATGAAATACGCTATGTAAAAAGTGACGACAATTATGTAGAGATCCACACGCTTCATAAAAAGCATCTGGTAAGAGGGTCGCTCAAAGGCTTCAGCCAAAAGCTACCCTCAGCACAATTTTTACAAGTACACCGATCTTACATCATCAATATTTCAGCCACTACCGGTATCGGTGCCAATTTCATCAAAATAGGAGATGACTCTATACCCATCTCCAAAAACTATCAGGAGCAAATCAAAGGGTATTTCGATATTTACTAGTCGTGAATAAGTACGGTAAAGTCACAAAAGTGCTTTTCTAAGACGGCTCAAAAAGTCCAGGGTCTTTTTTGTATAAACACAGGAAAAGACCCCGACTCCCCTACTCCTTGATAAACTTATGAAAGTCTCTTTCTCCAGCTCTTGAGATCGTTTCTATTACATAGATGCCTTGCTCCAACTGATTTACATCAATTGTGTAGTCCTGCGCTCCAAACTTTCCTTTCTTCACAAAGCTGCCATTCAATCCGTAGACGAAGTAGTAAACCAGCGGCTTATCTGAAGAAACAGTCACCATGGAGGCCGCCGGATTGGGATAAACCTGCAGGCTTTGAGACAACTGGTCAAAGGTAGAAGTAACGATGGGTGTACCCAGGTTAAAATCTGTGAATATTTTGAACCCTCCTGCTTCAACGTTCACCACAGGATTGGTGACCCTGCTATCTGCAAAATAGTCAAACCAGTCGCCGGTATGTGGGAAGTTCACCTGGATGTTTCTGCTGCCAGTCTCAAAGTTGGTAACAATCACCGCATTCATCTCCTCGGCACTTTCCGGGCTGGTGGTATTGGCCTGATTGGTCAACGTCAACTGCTTTCTGAGGTCCGTGTTGCCCTCAAAGGTCGGTGTTCCGGTATTGAAAACGGAGTATCGTAATTTCAAGGCGATCAACTCAGACTTGATTTGTCTGAGTGCCTGTCTGTTGGACTCGTTGTTGTAGTCAAGCCCTTCTACACCGTTCCACGGAATCGGCTTTTGCCCTGTTCTTCCGTTCTCATTGATGTCGATGTCATAACCCAGTTCACCAAATTGCCACAGCATCTTAGGTCCGGGAATCATGTACAACAACGCAGAGGCAGATGCGACCCTTGTCAGTGCCTCATCCAGTGTACTCGCGTTGGAAGAAGCATCATTCAATGCATCGTAGACATGTCTTTGCTCATCATGACTTTCCATATAACCCACATAGTGTGGGTCATTCCAGCCCTTATTACCATGATAAAGTCCTCTCACATCTCCACCGGAAGTCCCCAGGATCAAATCTTTGAAAGCGCCGTGGAAATTCCCCCAAAGCATCATCCCATGATTGGCCAATTCTGTTTCTTCGCTATTGTCAGAAAAATGCTCCAGGATCACATAAGCATCAGGGGTATGTGCCCAGATGGCATCAGCCATGCGTTTCAAAGTAGCGATTCTACCAGCATCAAAACTATTCCATGCACCCACATCCTCACCATAGTCCGTCTGTGTGAAACCTTTAGACAGGTCAAATCGGTAGCCGTCAAAGCGATATTCATTGAGCCAGTAATGATTGACCGTATCGGCAAAGCTCTGCGTATAGAGACTTTCATGGTTCATGTCATAGAACACGTTGAACGGGTGCGTTGCCTCAATATTAAAATATGGATTGGCCTCAGTCACCAGCGAAGTAGACAAGTCAAAATCCAGTAAAATCAGCGGTGACGGCTGCTCTTGTTGGTTCAGGACCATGTCCAAAATCACGGCAATTCCTAAACCGTGTGCGGCATCGATGAATGCCTTCAAACCATCTTTGGTACCATAGGCCTTGTCTGGCGCAAACATGTAAATTGGGTTATAACCCCAGCTGTCGTTACCACTAAACTCTGTAATCGGCATCAGCTCAATGGCATTGACGCCCAAACTCTTGATGTAAGAAAGCGTATCAATGAGGTTATCATAACTCTCTTTGCCATTTTCAAAGAAGTCGCGCACCAACAATTCATAGACTACCAGCTCAGTCTGATCCGGCTTTTGGAAGTCATTGACTTGCCATTGGTACGGAGTCTGACCGGTTTGCAGCACAGACACTGTGTTGTAGAACCCAATCGAGTTGATCGCAGGCTCCGGATACTCTTTCAGGTCGGGGTAAATTTCTTCTGAGATGAAGCGGTCGCCTGGCTGTAAAACCTTGTCTGTATAAGGATCACCAATGTAGATCGTTTCGTCTACCAGGTATTGGAAAGCATATTCTTCGCCCGGAGTTAAGCCGTTGATCTCCAACCAGAAAAACTCGCCGTCTTTCTTCATCTGGTACTGCGCATCCAGTTTCCAGTCGCTAAAATCCCCAATGGCATATACAGAAGACTTATTGGGCGCTTGGAGACCCAAAGTGACTTTGGTATCGTCTGTTGCATCATAATTAATCCCCCTAATGATGCCACTTGGCCTTGGCTCATCAATACTCGCTGTTCTCAGCGTATAGCTAAAACTCAGTGCATCGCTGTTTCCGTTACCGTCGTCGGCTGTCAATACCAAACTCACTGTTCCGCTGGTTTCTGAGACCACCCGGTCAAACATAAAATTCTCCGTAGCTTGCTGCGTTTCGATGGTCTGTCCGTCGGCTGTCAATGTGAAGGTAGCAGGCACAGAAGCAGTCGCTTCAATTGAAATAGTCTCACCATTATCCACCAAAAGAGAGGTCTGCACAGGGCTGTTCAGGATCACAGAAAACTGATCTGCCTCAAAAATATCAATGATGATGTCTTCTGTTTGAGCAGACCCGCTTCCATTTTTGAGCAATAGCCCCAGTTTGGCGATGGGCGTTCCTTCCGGCACCCCATAGTAGTCCCTCGGAGTGAGCGTGATAGACCAGATGTCATCCCCTTCAGAAGTCATGGTTCCTGGCTCAAAAGGCGCGTTGAAGTTGCTTTGTCCCGCGGGCTGGAATTCAAAGGCGTCGCCATTGGCCGTTGAGCCAGCTCCTGACCACAGGTAAACATCTCCGGTAAGTCCCAGCAGGCCTGCTGCCCTCCCATCTGATGCCTTGGTCACATCAAAAATAATCTTCACCGGTTGATCGGCTGTTGGAAAAGCGGGTTCGGTGGTGACCACCTGCCCCAGGGCCATAAACGAGGTCCCGAATAGAATGAAAAATGCTAAGATTTTTGAAATTCGCATGATTTATTGATTTTGTGCCATTGTAGATTCTGTTTTTTCGAAGCGGAACAGGTCCATTTTACTGTCATTTCTGACAATGAGGATGCCTGTACTTCCATCCGCCAGTTGAATTGCTCCCAGGTGCTTGACGTCGCCACCTGCAGAGAATCCTGTATCTGCCGTTCCTGAATATTGATAGGTCCCATTGATGTCTGCAGTGAGCAGTCCGCCGAAGGACGCGTCATTTCTTGTGGTTTCTACCTCTACGGGATATAAGTTTCCTGCATAGAGGATGTCCTTGATCTGATCGCCGTTGAAATCCTTTACGATGAAAGAATTGATAGAAGAGATTTGTGCCATGCGAGGCAATTCACTAGTCGCGAACCGACCGTTGCCCTTGTTGGTGAGTAATAACGAAGCAAAGGAATTGGCTGTCAGGTGCAAAGACTCTTTGAGACGTTTGCCGCCATATACTTCATCGATATTGGCACTTCCAAACTCGTCGTATGTCGCAAAATCCTCAGAGATGGTAGGGATTGCCTCAGAAGAGCACTGTCTTCCTCTCAGCGGATAAAGATCTCCATCATCGTCGTGATAGCCCAGAACGATGTCACCCATACCGTTTTCATCAAAGTCATTGTAAAAAACGTGGAATGGCTCCTCTTTGGAGGCTTTGTATTTATAGTTCAACCCAAGGTTACCGGCCAGGATATCCAGTTTCCCATCGCTGTTGACATCCTCCAAAACAACGGAATACCACCACCCGGTCAAATCGGAGAAACCAAATGCTTCGGTCTGGTCTTTCATGGTGCTTCCTTCCAGTTTCATGACTTTGATGGCTGTCCATTCACCAACTACCACCAATTCCTTGAGACCGTCGCCGTCCAGGTCACCCCATTTTGCATCAGTGATAAGACCCAGTTTCCGATCTCCCAGGTATTGCTCAGAAACATCTGAAAATACACCTCCTTTATTTTCAAGCACCCAGCTTTCGCCTGATGAAGGATAGTGCCTGGGATGCACCCTCGACCCAACAAACAGGTCCAGGTCACCGTCATTGTCAATGTCGTGCGGACGAACTACAGAATTACTCGTCACCATTTTCGGTAAGCTTTGAGAACGCTCAAAGAGGCCATTGTTGTTAATGTACAATCGGTCCTGATAAGTGACACTGAAGGGAATCCACTCATTGCCGCCACTGGATACATACAAATCCAGGTCGCCGTCACCATCTGCATCGAATAGCGCAGAACCTACATCCTCATAGAGACCATCGCTCACCAATACTGGTTGTTTGGACTTGGTGAATGTGCCATTGGTGTTTTGCGTATAAATTCTTCCGGGCTGCCCTGTGGCTCCTCCAAGATAGAAGTCCTCCAAATCATCATTATTGATGTCGCCCACACTCACTGCCGGACCAAACTGAGACATCTTGTGCGGTAGTAATACCTCTCTTTGGTAATCGTTGTGAGGGTTTTCTCTGTGGTAGACCTTCTCCGGTAATCTTTGATCGGCCCGGGCAAAAAGTGGCTTTTGCCTTGCTTTCTTGGTTTTTGATGCTCCCGCATCTGCATAAGCGACTACCAGATCCTCCTTCGGTTTTTGGACCATCTGCACTTTTCCATCAGGCCAGAGGACCTTTAAGCTATCTACCGGCTGATCTCCCAGCCCAAAGTGTACACCATGATTGATAGAAGACTGGAAACCGCGTGTGGTATAATATTCTTTGAACTGTGTTTGGCTTCCCTGGTACAACGTCAGTTTCGCACCGAGCCCCTGTACATTGCCGTCTGGCCCTCTTAGCGCTACATTGAGTCCTTTGTTTTCATTGCCTGTATTGCGATACAGATAGGCTTCTTCATCAATGTTATTGATCACAATGTCCAGAAACCCATCTTGGTCGAGGTCAATGATGGCAGCTCCATTGGAAAACGATTTTTCATTGAAACCCCACTCAGCAGACACATCCTGAAAAGCCAGGTTGTCCTGATTTCTGAACAGGTAATTTTTAAGTTTGGTCTCCGGCAATTCCAGTAACAGAGATTGCATGACGCCCATCCGGTCTTTCATGCTCTTGTTCATGGCCTTCCCCATTTTCTTGTCAGCCTTCTTGATGAAGTCTTTGTTGGAAAACTCCTTTCTGAAGCCGTTAGTGATCATCAAATCCTTTTGTGCGTCATTGTCCAGGTCTTCAAAAAGGACGGACCAACTCCAGTCTGTGGTGGCCAAACCAGCCATCTGCGCCACATCGCTAAAGGTATTGTCTTTGTTATTGAGGTGAAGCGTGTTGAACATGTACTGGAAGTGAAAACCGTTGGATACTGCCCAGTAGAACTCATCGGGGTTCATAGGTTTCATCATCGTTTTCTGACGATAGTTATCGTCGGGAGCCATGTCTGCGACAAAGACATCGGGCCAGTTGTCATTGTTGACATCGGAAATGTCTACGCCCATCCCAAAGTTGGACATGTGGCTGGCGGCATATCTCCCTGCTTCAGTGAATCTGCCCCCACCCAGGTTATAGTAGATGTAATCGGGCTCTACGTAATCGTTGGTCACATACAGATCGGGCCAGCCGTCTTTGTTGATGTCGCCCACTGCGACACCAAGCCCATAGCCCAATCCATTCTGGATAATCCCACTCGTAGCACTGATGTCCACATATTTGCCATTGTCATTTCTGAAAAGCTTATCGGAAGCACCCTGGATCCGCGTTCTTTTGAGTTGATAAGCTTCTTTGGTTCTGTAGGGTCTTTCCGGTCGGTTGACCAGGAAGAGGTCCAGGTCGTTGTCCTGGTCCATGTCAAAGAAAACAGCCTGTGTAGAGAAAGACGCATCGTCCAATCCGTAGGCTGCTGCTTTTTCGGTGAAAGTGAGGTCACCGTTGTTCACATATAATTCGTTTCTACATGCTTCGGGCTTCACTTTCCAGCCGGAGTTACACACGTAGATGTCCAGAAAACCATCGGAATTGATATCGACCAGGGTCACTCCATTGGCCCAGGCCCCGGACCCTTTCGTCCCGGATTTTTCTGTAATGTCTTCAAATTGAAAATCACCTTTGTTAAGGTACAATTTATTGGCTACCTGATTTCCTGTGAAATAGAGATCGGGCAAACCGTCGTTATTGAAATCACCGGCGGCTACGCCACCACCATTGTAGAAATACTCATAGGTGATGATGTTTTTCACCTCTGTTTCAGTGATCTCATTGGAAAAACTAACGCCACTTTGTGCTGCGGCTACTCTTTTGAAAAGAGTGGGGGCTTGCGTCTCCTGAGGTTTGGTTTCTTTTTCTGAGGAACACGCGGAGATTAAGAGAAGAATTGCGGCCAGAATGCTGTATTTCATAGTCTCAACCAAATAGTAAAGGGGCTTAATTTACACTGTAGCAGACCAGGATTGGCCTACCTGAATAATAAAAAAGCGTAGAGTCAAACTCTACGCTTTTCATGAAAGGATTATTCCTTATTCCTCGATCATCCAGTAGTCACCGGTAAGATCGTTTAAGAATACTGTATAGGTACCTGCCTGTGCTCTGAGGTTGTCACCTCCATTGGCTTTGTCATATGGCCAGCTATTAGCACCCTGACCAACGGCACCAAACTGCACACCCCAGCCGTTGGTTTCTTTGAACTTGAACTCATCGTCAAAGAACTGAACGCCTGTCGCGAACCAGATATGTTTGTCAAAAGCAGACTGTGTCATAGGGATTCTCGCAGGGTCATCCCATCCACCTACACCGGCACCAGTAATTCCCATACCGTTGGCAGTGTAATCAGGCGCGCTTGCCTCGTCAAATGGCTCTACTGAATAAGTCAGTGCTCCTATGTCCACAGAGAAAGTGAAGTATCCTTCGCCACCTGTTCCCAGGTTGCCGCTTCCACCGTCGGTGCTCAACTCGTTCTCTCCACCAGCTCCCCACTGAGCATCCCATGAACCAAGGTCTCTGATCATTTTGAAACCGTCATTGGCAAAGTAACCTGTGTAAGAATACTGATTTGGATTGTCAATGTTAGGGAACAGAGGATGGTGATTGGTCACCGGGCTGGCCGGGTTATTCCATCCTGCTGCTGTTCCTGCACCAACGAAGAAAATAGGAAATGCTTCTACGTTGTAAGGTGTCACCGTCAATGTAATCGCGTCTGATACCCTCTCTTGTGTACCTGTTTGGCTCACGATTACCGAACGTACTCTGAAATCCAATGTACCTTCTGCTTCCGCTGCGATTCCAGCAGAGAGGGCCAATTCATTCGCTCTTCTGTTACTCAATACAAATGACTGACTCCCAATTTCGCCATCAAGGTTTGAAATGGTTTCTACATCAATGGGTTCAGCAAAATCAGAACCTCCCAATGCAGTTTGCAACGTGTAAGAAAGCTGAATGTCTGATTCATCTGCATTTCCTACGTTCTCTGGTGCAAAATCACCAAAATTGATAGCAACAACCGTTTCATCAGGTGCAGTGACATCCAACACAAAAGAAGTAGTTGCCGGAGTTTCCAGACTAGGGCTTGCCTCCGCATAAGGAGTCGCAGAGAAAGCTACCGGAGAACTGGTATCTCCACCGCCTTCAATTCTCACAAAGAATGCAAATGTGGAATAAGGCTCAGCGCCTGCTGCCAGCAATTGCGTGTTCAGGTCACCCACCGTGATGGTGAAGTTGTCAGTATCGCTTGTACCCAGCTGAGACGATGTCTCAAAGGCAGAAGACGTAGAAAATGTAATGGTATAACTCGCTGCAGGTGTTTCGTTTTCGTCCCACTCCAGGGTCATTGCCGGGTTATCAGGATAACTGAAGTTCAATACAATAGAAGAACTTGAATTATTGATGGAAAGGATTTGCTCTCTCTCCTCCAGCACTGGCGCCTCATCCTCACTACAGCTGATCACAATCACCATCAGGGCAATCATGAATGGGATGTATAATAATAGATTTTTCTTCATGATTAGATTAATTACTTGATAAATTAATTGGTCGCATGATGTAATCTCCTGTCAGGCTGTTGAACCACACTTCATAGTCATCACCTACAATCACAGGTACACTTCCACCGCCTACTGAAGCGACACCGGAGAACTCAGTAGTTCCACCCCATGCTTCCATTCCATTGGCATTGAAAGTTAAATTTCCTACTCCCAACTCTACGTTGCTGATGTACCAGATATGAGGCTCATCAAAAGAATAGTTAGAGCTGCTGGAAGAAATCGACTCCATGGAAATTGGCCCTCCAATGACTGCAGATCCACCGATGGTCACAGTAGCAGGAGCGTTTGTCACATCTCCTGAGAACAACTCTGCACTGTATGTCCCCTCATTAAAGTTGACAGTAACTGTATAGTAATCTCCTCCGGTAGGGACGGTTAATACACCGGGATCACTCCCTAAATCTGCGCTGGACTCAAAGGTCACGCCATTGTCATTGGTACCCCACTGTGGCTGCCACTGACCTCTTACTTCCAATACCTTGAAGGCACCTGAGTTGAATAAACCAGTATAGGTATACCTGTCAGGATTGGTAGAGTTTCTGAAAAGCAATGGATTGTTGAAGTTATTATTCCAGTTTGGAGGCGTTGCATCTCCTACAATGTAGAAGTCCTCAAAAGGATAGGAGAAGAACGGGAATACCTCAAATTGGACGGTATTGGAAACCGACTGCTGCTCTCTCTGTCCACCGATTGATGAGATCACTCTCACGTATACATCGCCCCAAACAAAAGGTGCACGACCTATTCCACTTGCAGCATCGTTCATCTGCCCTGCAGTAAACGTCACTGAAGTGGTGTTGGAAACCCTGCTGATTTCTCTGGCATTGCTGAAAGTGCTGGAACTGTCTATTTCTATTGCGTAGTCAATGATTGTCTGCTGGCCGTAGTCTGCAGCAACCCAACTGAAGGTAACGGCAGGATTGCTGGGATTAGATTGGTCTAATACCACCCTGGTTACCGTCAAATCATCTAATACAGGGCCTGTTTCCAGACCTGCCAAAAAGCGAACTTTATCTTCCTCACAAGAAAAAGCGATGAAGCAAAGCGCTATCATTATGATATAAATTCTGTTCTTCATAGTTCTTCTATTAATACCCATCATTTTGTTCAAGATTAGGGTTTGCATTTACATCAGCAGCCGGAAGAGGGAAAATATCTCTGAAAGCATCTATCGCAACGCCATTGTCGAGATTTCCCCCTTTTGTGGGCCACAGGTAATCTCCCCCTGTGAATAAACCAAACCTGATCAGGTCGGTTCTTCTATGGCACTCCCAATATAATTCTCTGGCGCGCTCGTCGATGATAAATTCTTCAGTAAGCTGTGCCGAAGATATGTTACCACTTGTGCCACCATAAGCTCTTTCTCGCAGACCATTGACATAACCTGCCGCTGTAGTACCATCAGCACCAGCTACGCCTCTTGCAAAACACTCTGCGTACATTAAGTAAGCATCAGCCAGTCTGAATACCGGGAAGTCTGTGTCAACAAACGTGTTGCTGGAACCCGGATTTCCATTGGTATCCACATTTCTGAATTTAACTACTGCATAACCACTGGTAAAAGTGCTTAAGTCCTCTATTTCTTTGGTGTGACCTGTTGTAAAGAAATTAGCCCTTGTATCGTTCGCGTTGAACACATCAAAACCTCCGTCGATGTTGTCATCTACAAATTTATCAACAAATGCCGCTGTAGTTCTGGTTCCACTCCATCCACCAACACCAATATTGATAGTGCTGTTGATGTCTCCACCCGTAGCCGCATTCATGATGAAATTCAAGCCACCAAACTGTGCACCGTTTGATCCATCATGCGCTACCGCAAAGATGAATTCAGGATTGTTGTCGTTATCAGACAAAAACAACTCATCGTAGTCATCGTGCAATTGATAGGCTCCCTGTGCAATGACTCTGTTGGTATATTCCAGGGCATCTGCATATCTATCCTGACCTAAGTATACTTCTGCGTTAAGGTAAAGCTTTGCCAATAACATTTGTACCGCTCCTTGCGTCGCTCTTGGATAATAAGTCATGTCTCCAGGTGCAGGTAGCAGGTCTTCTAAATCAAGACACTCTGATTCGATGAACTCAAAAATCTGCTGTGGAGTTCCCTGAGGAGGAAAATCGGAACTGATTTCAGTAATGAATGGTACGTTTCTGAAAACGTCCAGTGCATGCCAGTAACTCAAAGCCCTCAGGAACCTGGCCTCATTGACGTAACTCTGGATGGTGGCATCAGAGGAACCCTGTCCCTGGTCAATCAATGCGTTGGCTGCAGTAATCTGATAGAAGAATCTACCATAAAGCTGTGTCATAGGCACGCTTCTCGCATCCCAGTTATGGTTCTGAAAGTCTTCGATGTTCACGTCATTGAATGAACCCACAAAAGCCTCATCAGTAGTATAAACCTGGTGTTGGTACAAGGTTCTCAGGTAAGAGGACTGTCCCTCATCACCACTGATATCACCCTGTCCGGCACTACTTTGCTGTCCCGTCAGGTACAGTCCACCATAAATCTTGGCAAGTGCCTGCTGGAAAGACTCCGGCGAATCGAAGAAAGTGTCTGCGACAATTTCGTCTTCATCCAATGGCGTAAGATCCAGATCGTTGCATCCGGCAAACACTAACACCATTAAAGTAAATGAGAATAAATATTTTAGTTTCATGTTGTTACTTTTTAAATCTTAGATCTACGCCCAGTGTAAATACTCTTGGTCTTGGGACCAGGTTATTGTCAATCCCGGTCTCGATTTCCGGATCAAGACCCGTATATTTTGTGATCACAAATGCATTTTGTACTGTGAAGGACAAGTTGGCTGCGATTTTTTCACTGAAGAAATTGTTGAATCGGTAGGCCAATGTGATGTTATCCAGTCTGAAGAATGAGGCATTCTGCAAGTAGTAGTTAGACAGTAACTGAGGATTTCGGAAACCTGTGTTCAACACATCTGTCACTCGGTTACGCAGTGTCTGGTTTGCTCCCAATGCATTGTTGATAGCACCGTAGTTTGCGTCGTTGTTATTGTAAACAAAGTTATCCAACAACATTCTGGCATTGAAACCTAAACTTACATTTTTATAGGCAAAGTTTCCACTAAAGCCCATAAATGCCTGAGGATCGGGGTTGCTTTCCTTCACTCTATCGGCATCAGTGATCTGATTGTCACCATTGATGTCTACATAAGCACCTTCTATAGGGTTGCCATTTTCGTCATACACCTGCTCGAATAACCAGAATGTTCTTCTGTTGAAGCCTACACTGTTGATCTGTGCGTTATTACCAGTACCTCCGGAGATCCCTCCAGTTTCATTACCAGGGAAAGTAGGATCATCTACACGCGTCAATTTTGTAATTTCATTTTTGTTGATGGTCAGGTTATAACCTAAATCAACTCTCCAGTCAGAATTGTCTACCAGGATACCGTTGATGGTAAATTCTACACCACTGTTTTCCAGATTACCAACGTTGGTCAGGATCTGGTCACTGAAGTTGATTCCTGCTGAAATCGGAATAGTATTCAGCAAATCAGTCGTTTCTCTCTGATAATAATCAATGGAACCGCTAATTCTACCATCCCAGAATCCGTAGTCAATACCGAAGTTAATGGTAGTCGTTTCTTCCCACTTCAGATTAGGATCAAACGCCTCAAATCTGGCCAGGTTTACGAAGATAGGCTCACCAGAAGGGCTTGTACCAATCTGATACAACGCATTGTCCTGGCTCACATTGATTCTTGCCAGTGCAGGATAAGCAGGACCTACATTTTCCTGAGCGGTAACACCGTATCCAGCTCTGAATTTCAAGTCGCTCACAAATTCCACATTAGAAAGGAATGACTCGTCTTTGACTCTCCATGCAAACGCTACTGAAGGGAAAACACCCCATTGATTGTCTCCGAGAAAACGAGAAGAACCGTCTCTCCTCACTGTAGCCGTCAATAAATACTTCTCTGCCGTATTGAGCTGCAGTCGTCCATAGTAAGAGATCAGTCTGTTTTCAGAAGGATCGCTGTTGAAAGGATTGATCGCTACACTGCTGCCATCACCAAATTTGATGATCTCACTTTCGTTTTCACGGAAGAATTCCTGCCAGGAGTATCCACCCGTAAACTGTAGACTTGAGTTAATACCTGGTAATTCTTTCTGATAGTTCAGATAAAATTCTATTAGGTTGTTCTCATATCTGTTGTCGTACTTGTTTCTCTTACCAAATAGGGCCTGTCCTTCTCTTACTTCAAATTCATAAGCAGCGAGTGAGTCAGAAACATCTACACCATCAGTAGTAGTTCTGTCCGTTGCCAGGTTCAAATTGGCCGTCAAGCCCTCAAGGAAAGGCAACTTATAGTTGAAGTTCACATTGGCGATCAGTCTGTTGACATTGGCCGAGTTAGTCGTTTGTTCCAGCAATGCTACCGGGTTATCAGGTGCTACATCTGAAGCTGCAAAAGGGAAAGCTGCGTTGTTGCCAGGGTAGAAATAGTAGTTACCCCAAGGGCTGTCAGTTCTTACAGGCTGTGTAGGATCAAAGTCCAAAGCCGCTCCGATGGCGCCCACGTTGGCAAAATCACTGGTATTGAATGAACCTTTAACGTTCAGGTTAATTTTCAGGTTGTCATTGAATAACGTAGGATCCAAACCTAATGAAACCGTGGTTCTCTCATAACCGCCTGTTCTCAACGTACCTTCCTGGTTCAAATAAGCCAAAGACGCTCTGAATGGCACTCCTTTGATATTACCAGTAGCTGAGATGTTGTGGTTGGTACCAAATGCATCTTCAAAAATCTGATCCTGCCAGTTGGTATCGGCATTGCCCAGCTGACTCACTTGCTCGGGAAAGTTTTGCTGTACCAATGTTCTGTACTGGTCTGCATTTAAAAGATCCAGTTGAGAAGGCAATGTAGAAATAGAGAATTGTGAGTTGTACCCGATGGTCAATGGCTGATTAGCGCCACCCCTTTTGGTAGTCACGATGATGACACCGTTAGAAGCCCTTGCACCGTAAATGGCTGTCGCAGAAGCATCTTTCAATACGGTGACTGACTCAATGTCCTGAGGATTTAAAGTAGACAATGGGTTTCTCAGACCACCGATGTCTTCCAAAGAAATGGGCACACCGTCGATCACGAATAGTGGATCATTACTTGCACTTAAGGAAGAACCACCTCTGATTCGGATAGTAGCCCCACCACCTGGCTCACCGTTGCCGGGAGACACACTCAAACCAGCAATACGGCCCGTCAACAGTTGCTGAGGTGTGTTGATCTGTCCCTGATTGAAGTCTTTGGTGTCGATGGCAGTAACAGAACCCGTCAAATCACTTTTCTTGGTTGTACCGTAACCGATGACCACTACTTCATCTAGTTCACCATAGTCTTCTTCTAAAAGAATGTCTATGATCGATTGCGCACCTACAGTGATTTCCTGTGTGCTAAAACCAACGTAAGAGAAAACTAATACATCGGTATCGGTTGCGTCGATAGAGTATTTTCCCTCTATGTCGGTAGCGACTCCTGTAAGCGTACCTTTGATCAATACGTTTACACCGATCAAGCCTTCGCCGGAGGCATCTGTAACCTTTCCAGTCACAGACCTGCTTTGAGCGTAGGTAGTACCAATAGAAGCCAACAAAATGACTACTACAAACGATAAGTTTATAGAGAGATTGTGCCATTTCCTGAGTCCCAAAAGACCACCTTTTCTAAGGTAATTTTGAATCATATATAGTCAGGTTTTTTAAATAAAAATTTCTTTAGTCTCTAGTACGATTTTTTAAAAAAATTAAAATTTTTCGTCTATTCCACTATCGAATTTTATGAATAAAGAAATTCTCACCAACTCTTTTTGCGACTTTTTTACCAACTTTTTTTCTGCAAACGTTTGCGTGTATGATGGCATTTTTTCTGCAAACGTTTGCGTCAATTGCCTTAGGAAAATACAATTTGCAATTTTCCATTTCCCGGCGTGTCCCACCGGTGAGAAAGCCAACTTTGCCAACGGAATTTTTCGCATAAGCTAAGGCCTTTTTTCCACGAGATTTTCACCCGTTTCAAAGTGGTGTTTTTACAGGAAGAATGAGCCATAAAAAATCTCCCTGACCAACGAGGGAGTAACTCCGTCATTTACAAGTGTTTTGGAAGTCGCGATTTGGGGTGCTAACAGACCTCTCTTTTCAGACTTTGACAACCAAAGTGGAGGATTTAGAATGAAATTATTTTTAGAAGTGAGGAGTTGATCATAGGAAGAATTGAGTATTTTTAATCTACTGAATACCTGATTAATACTACGATTATGTTCTGTCCAAATTGTGGAAAAGAGAATAAGGATGATTTCAAGTTTTGCATCCACTGCGGTTATAACCTGCAAGGTCTACAAACAGCTTCCACTCCCACTCCTGCTCCAGTCTATACCAAAGAAGAACTGGAAGCGTCGCTGGATTTATCGCTCTCCCCAATAGCCATACATTCGGGTCACTTTGCAGAACACCTTGATGGCACCAATATCAAGCTTCTGGATGTTTACAAAGCGACTGACAGCTTAGGCATCAGCAATGGGATTATTACCAACAGAAAAAAGTGGTTGTATCCCATGACCAGGTTTACCGATTTTCAGTTCAGGTTCACATCTTATGCGCCACACCGATACAGAAACCAGGGGTTCCTCACCAGGGTCATCAAAGACCTCGGAGATGGAACAAAGGCTTGTGGTCTATATGATTTGATCAATCAAAAAGAGCTCATACCCTGTCAGTATGATGCCAATTTCACAGAAATCAATGTTGAGAAGCGATATCTCTATGGTGGGAATGTGCATACCAATAAAGGAGAGCTGGTAAGCCTTGACAATGACTTCCTTTATAACCTCACAGAAGATTGGTACATTACCGGTGTCTGTCCTGGTAGGGTCATTAGTTTATCCAACGAAAAGTTAAATCAGGGTCGGTTGTATGACCTGGACAGTCAGCAAGAGCTATTGGTCAAAGATGGAGTAGTTTTTAGCGATTTCCTCGATCACTACGGCACCTGTGTGGAATACATGGTAGATGGTTGGTTTGGATCAGGCATAAAAAGTGGGGTGATGAACCAGAAAGGCCATATTGTGGTACCCGCAAAAAGCAATCATGGCACTGCTTACATGCTAGGGAGTAAGATCTACATGGATTTGATCGACAACGACAAGTACGATGTCTATGATGCCGACAGGTATAAAAAGAAGCTCAAAACGATTACTGAAGAAGAGTTCCACGAGGAGTTTTATGATGACAACCGAACAGATGAAATCGAGATAGAGATTCTTCCTTATTTTGAGTGAGGGGGTTTAGAATCTCAACCAAGCCCCCGCTCCCGCGAGGCCCTGGCTGGGGAGGATTTCAACGCCTGGTTAAAACCTCATGCGATACTTTAATGACGCGTATGCTTCATCCTACCGACGATAGGTTTGGGGTTGCCGACAGTGCTGTCGTCCTCTTCAGTGGGGAGGTGGATGGGTGGAAAGCGCTGGTCTTCGGGGATGTCTTTCTCCCGGCGAAGCGTGTTGACCTGGATGTGTGGCCACAGCGTTGTGCTACCGTCCGAACCAAACATGAACTCAAAGTCCACAATTTGCTCATATTGCAACTGCTCGATGACCTTGCCATCTTCCTCTATTTCTTCTATCCACAAGCGGAAACGCATGCGCGCTACCCTGCAGTAACGGTTGATCATCACATTGTTGGTCGTAGCTCCCTGGTGTCCACGCTCATGGAATGAATCCAGCTCGATCAGGCTGTAATTCTTGAACTTGAGACCATCGTTGGCATCAATCAACTTCAGGTTGGGCTGTACTGTGTAAGGGAAACTCGCACCGTCCTCGTCGTAGTTGAATACTTTTTCAAAATAGGCCCGGCCACTGTTCACACCTCTGCCTCCCACAGGCGCGTCAGGGTCCTGGTCTTCGCGGGGAAGCTTGGTCCAGTCTGGCTTTTTGCGCGATCCGGCATGGAGGTCTTTTTGAACATTGATCCCCATAGAAGGTGAAACCGCCAGGAATTGCTGCTCCCATAAGTCGGCAATGTGCGGTGCTTTGCCTTGTACATTGGACTCCGTGATGCCCCCCGTGATGTGGATCGTGGTACCGTGCGGAATGACACCGGAACGTGAAATGGAGTAGGGTGGCACGTACTGAGGGCCCAGTTCTCCGGGGCCCAACACCGGCTCAGCGCCATCCGTCTCTACCGACTCCTCAGTGGAAGCGTGCGAGAACATCGTGGGTGGATTTTGATAAGGGCTGTCGTCCTGCCAGGGCATCTGGTTGTCGCCGAGCCAGAGGTACATGCCATTCTCAAAGTGCTGAAGTGCGTTATCATCATCCAGGATGGCGGTTTCATATTTCACTGCCGCATTGAACTGCTCGTTGGAGCCCGCCCGGTTACGAACAGGCGCATTGACCATCGTAAACTTCAATTGCTCTCTGTAGGCCTGAGACTTAAAGTGAAAGACGCCAAATATCGTCTCCGATGATGTTCCAGGTGAAGGCATAGGGGTGGTGTGTAGCCCCGTAGGACCTCCCTTCCAGTTGACCCATGTTCCATGAAGCTTCGATAGGATACCAAATTGCGGTCCTGTCGGTAGACCTTCCTCCCATGGAATGTACGGCCGTACGGAAGATTTTTGTTTTTCCTTAGACATTGTCTGTATTAGTTTAGTTAAAAAATCAAAAATGATTTGAGGGGACCTCTAATAACTCCTTTATGATTTTTGATCCCATCTTTTTACCTGATACTGCGTTATCAAAATACTCATCTGCGCGACCCGATTTAGCGCTGCTAAACTCCGTTTTTGATGCCCCGGCGGGGCACCGCTTATCTCAGAAAGAAATCTCGAAATCAAATTTTCAAATCTAGTTTTTAGAGGTCCCCTTGCGTGTTAAGTGAAGTCAAAATTTACGACCATCTTCTACGCGATTTCCACGTTAACTTAACACTAGCTGAAAATAGGGTCATTCAAGTAGCCGACACTCTACTCAATCGTCCCTTACTCAGTCCTAGAAACTGAGACGGAATGGGTTAGCACTGTTCTTCGGCAATTCGCCTCCGACACTGTAAACCAAAGCCATATCAATAAAATCCCGGGTTTTCCCGCGTAATCAGAAAAAAACAGGTAAAAGAAATGATCTCGATAGCCATATCGTAATCACATACTATTGTTCCAATAATACGTAAAATCACTGCAATCAAAAAGTGTTTATACCTGATGTATACAATCTTGTCCATCACTACCGACGCTTCAGGCTGAGTCACGTCCAACCGGGCAATCTCCGGTCAGAGATTTCTCTCGCCGATGCGGGTGTTTTCACCTGTAGCTAAATGCAGTCAAAATTGGAGGCATTCTCAACCTCGATAGGGTTATCGGTCAAAAGACCAACAACGGCAGGGAAGACCAATAGCGGCAGAAGATTTAGTTTGTGAACAGATGGCAGCTCGTTTTCCTATCTAAAACAGCAGCTATCAGGTTTATGAACAGTTAAATTAATGAAAGGCCTGTAAGGATTCATCTTACATCGCCCATGCCGGGCCTGTATAGGGCCGATGACGGTATTTTCATCTCGCCGATGCAGGTGTTTTCACCTGCATCTACAACCAAAACCGTAGGTGATTCCCAACCTCGATAGGGTCGTTGGTCAAAAGACCAACAACGGCGACAACGGCGGAAAAAGACCGACAACAGCGACAACGGCAAAAATGGCAGGAGCTTTACATTACCAGAATTTCCACCAGGGTTTTGAATCGCCATTGGGATTCTTGCCATTGCTGGCAGATGGATTTACTTTGGCTATGTGACCTTCCCCCTCCAGTGCCGGAGGAAATGTTTTGGTACCCTCTATGAAGTGGTAGATCGCTGTGCCAAGGCCTTGCTCGGGCGTGATGTTGCTGCTTTGCTGGATGATAAATGCGGTGGCAATTGCAGCAGACTGTGCCAATTGCTCATAGTTGAGCTCATTGCTTTGCATGATTTCCAAAGCCGGTTTTTGCATTCTCCCGATGACTTCCACAAAATCACTCTCTGCAGGTTTTTGTTGATTTCCCTGCGACATTTTACTGTCATCAATCTGGACCCCCATGTTGTGCAATACTGCATGCGTGATATTGACCAGTTGAGGTCCCTGGGTATTGGCTTCCTGGGAGAGCATGACCGTACCCGGTGCTGCATCATCGATTTTGAAGTCAAATGACCTGAACAAAAAGCTTCCAGCCAGCCTGGCCGTACTCGCAATCGCTTCAGAGGTATCAATCTCTCTTGATCCGTTCCCGATGACAGCGACCACCATCTCTACTATGTCGTCGACAGCTTTGTTTTGGTTGTTGCTAATTTCCATAGATTTCTGTTTGTTTTTGATGTGGTGCTCAAAACCGCTGAACCACACTCCAAAAAGAGCCAATTCCCGGCCCAACCACAATACGCACTTCTTAGGATTTTAAGGTTTCTACTAATAAAAAAGTAGATAACTTAAGAAAGCTATCTACTTTTTTAGGGTCGCAAAGGGGGTTATATCCTCTTGCCGATGCGGGTGTTTTCACCCGCGTCTGCAACCAATGTTGAAGACATTGCCAAACCCGATAGGGTCGTTGGTCAAAAGACCAAGAATCGCGGAAATGGCGGAAAGAACCATCTAATACTCACTAAGATTCAACAGATTCGTTAAACTAAATGTACTAATGCTATAAGTTTTATCTTCTATAGAATCATCATCATAGTCTATCGTTTTAGATCTGTCACCTATTTGCCCTATCTCTCCCTTCCAGTCTCTACTGTTCCTGATAAATACGCCCATCAAAGTACCTGCCGAAACTGTTGGGCCAACAACAGGCATTTTTCCGGCGGCCAGGCCAAAGGCCCCAGCAGCAAAGTTATCTGTAGCACTCGGTTGGAAAAGACTATTTTCTGCGTTATTACCCATATAACTTGTCATTTGACCCTGCAGATACAGCAATCCACTAAAATTCGATTTTGGATATTCCTCTATATCAAACCTAAAGCTATCACCACTCACAACTGGTTCTGTTCCATTTGTCAAACTTTCATATCCATATGACACTATTGTTCCTGAGACCCATACCGACTCTTTAGTAATATATTCAGTATCAAATTGCTGTTCAACTTTTGAGATTCGGTGATTTACAACCTTAGGCTCTTCAAGATAGGAGCCAAGCAAAACTCCCGGCTTACCATCTAAAGAATTATATTGGTAATTTAGCCATGTCTCATTGACCGTAGTAGTTACAGTGACCTTAGTTTTATCTTCATTGTAAACATAGCGGGTCTCTGTATAGATACGTTTTAGTGTGTGACTTTTGTCTTCTTGGTAAATATAATAGTACGCTAAGTTTTTGACTGTTCTGTCTTCCTGTATGGGATCTCCTCCCCCCAAATAGTCAATTTTCCAAAC
>ERZ1740068.339-NODE-339-length-25373-cov-27.122640_pt1 | contig 25373 bp, 20 predicted proteins | sample MGYA00581735_ERZ1740068 | MGnify/ENA primary metagenome ERZ1740068 (study PRJEB43018, sample SAMN04849740) | marine metagenome | isolation source: floating plastic debris | place: Pacific Ocean | collected 2008-08-30 | study: EMG produced TPA metagenomics...
GTGAGGCGACGGTGGCATCGATTACCGGTCGAGCCTCTATCCTGGAGGCTCTATCCGTAGCTGGTCTTTAGAGATTTGGTATTACCCATAAGATAAGGTCGCGCTCTCCTTATTACTGCCCTATGGGTCGCCTAAATCAACGCGCCTACCGCATCCTGAAAACCGAAAGCGATCGCTGCCCCAAAAATACACCCCAAGCACGGGTGCAGCATCGCCTCCTGGGCGAAATGCTCGACGATATGCGAAACGAGAAGGGCGACCCGAGCGGGCACGACGAACTCCGACGCAAAGTGCGGGCGTTCGTCCCTAATTTCAGCATCGAGGCCATCAACAGGGCGGCAGCGGCCAACCAGCCGAAACCGGTGGCAAGCTTCTTGTCAGTACTCGGGCTCGGCGCAGTCGCGGCAACCGTCACCGTCGGAGTCATTGCCGTCGCCAACCTGCCCTACCCGATGATTCGCCGACCCGTCGCCAACACCGCGCCGCTGCTGCTGCTACCCAGCTTTTTCAGCATGGATCGCAACTACCGCGCGGCGATCGCCAACGTCGAACAGGCCGACCAGCTCATCGATCGGGCGACGAGCGGCAAAGATATCGAACGTGGAGCCGGTCACGTCGCCGAAGCGCAAACGGCGCTCGATCGCCTGCCCGTCTGGTTCTTGGGCTACGAGCCCCGTGCCTACTGCACGGTGTTCACCTGCTCCTGGCGCTTCACCTACGACGAGTTCGAGTCCGCCCGCAAACAGATCGCCCGCCTCGAAGCTCGTGTTTTCCAAGAGCGCAACGCCCTAGACGCCTACGAAGAAGCTAAAAGCGACCTAGAAGCCGCGCAAACTTCTATGGCGCAAGCGGAAAGCGACGGTGATGTCGATGTCGCGCTCGGACTTCAGCAGCTCGCGCTCGATAATTTGCTGACCGTACCGCAGGAGACGATCGCTGGCCAGCTCGCCCGCCAACAGGCCGAAACCGCCGATCGCACTCTTGCTGCGGCTACAGCCAGCGTCGCCCAAAACATCCGCACTAGCGACGTTGTCGAAGCCGCCAAAGGATTCGCAATGCAGGCCGCCGTCTTGTCGCAAAATCCGCCACACGCCGCCGCCCAGTGGCGCGAAGTGCCAGCGCTTTGGGAGGAAGCCACCACCAAACTCGAAGCAGTGCAGCCAGGAGACCCGAGCTACCGCGAAGCCCAGGCCAAACTCGCCGAATACAAAAGCAACATCAGCACCACGAAAATCCGCCTCGCTTCGGAGGAGAGCGCCACGGCGGCTTTCGATCGCGCCAACGACCTAATCCCCCGCTGGCAAGCGCTAGCCGCAGAAAACCCCAAAAACCGTCAGCTCGTCAGCCTAATCCAGCAAATCATCACGCAGCTCGACGAGATCGAAGCAGGTACGACGCCCTACGCCAACACGCAAACCCTGAAGCAGCAGGCCAACGCCGCACTCGCCACCCTACGCGGCCAGTAGGGGCGCATGGCATGCGCCCGGATGTCGGTGATGAGCGACAGATATCACAGGCGCACTGCCGTGACGCCCCTACCAAAATCGGGTCTGTGTTTTGCTGGGAGCTTTTACGAGTCGCCCGATCGACGGCGCTGGAGAAATTCAGGAATATCGAGCCCCATTCCGAAGCGCGACCCACCTGACTCCGAGCTAGCCGACTCGCTGTTGCCGAAGATATCGGCGCTGGTCGGGATCGCCCGCTGACCCGGCGTCGCGTTCGGCGTAAAGCCCGTGGCGATCACGGTCATCTTGACCTCGCCCTGGAGGCGCTCGTCCAGCACCGCGCCGAAGATGATGTTAGCGTCGGGATCGACCACTTCGTAAATAGTCTCGGCGGCGGCGGTCACTTCGTGCAGCGTCAGATCGGTGCCGCCAGTGATATTGAAAACGACACCTTTCGCACCGTCGATCGACGATTCCAGCAGCGGCGAGGCGATCGCGGCGGTGGCGGCCTCGCGGGCGCGCGACTTACCGGAACCGTGACCGATGCCCATCATTGCCGAACCCGCATCGGCCATCACGGCGCGCACATCGGCGAAGTCCACGTTCACCAGACCGGGAATCGTGATGATATCCGAAATGCCCTGGACACCCTGACGCAGGATTTCGTCGGCGTAGCGGAACGCGTCCTGCACCGGGGTTTGTTCGGGGATCACCGATAGCAGCTTGTCGTTGGGGATGACGATCAGCGTATCGACGCGGCTCTGAAGCGCTTCGATGCCCTGCTTGGCCTGCTCCGATCGCCGACGGCCTTCAAACATAAACGGGCGGGTGACGATCCCCACGGTCAGCGCGCCCGCTTCCTTAGCCAGCTCGGCAACGATCGGCGCAGCTCCCGTGCCCGTACCGCCACCCATGCCAGCGGTAATGAAAACGAGATCGGAACCTTCCAGCGCCGCCATCAGTTCGTCGCGGCACTCTTCAGCGGCTTTTTGACCGATTGCCGGGTTGCCCCCAGCGCCAAGCCCGCGCGTCAGCTTCTGGCCGATCTGCATATAGTTCTCAGCAGCAGAGCTATTGAGCGACTGCGAGTCCGTGTTCACCGACCAAAACTCGATCCCCGACATATCCGAGGCAATCATGCGGTTGACGGCATTACCGCCGCCGCCGCCAACGCCGATGACCTTAATCCGGGCAATACTGCTCGGCATGATATCTCCGACTTGTGTGTCTTCCCCAGGCATAGTGCTATCTCGGTTATCTCGTAAGTTGGGTTCGCGGGCTCCGGGAGTGCCGAACGGATTTGCGCCATCGACTGCGGCGGGAAACGAGGCCGTTTCCTCCGTAGCGGAAGAGGGCGCGAATTCGACCGGACGATCCTGGGTCATGGGAGTGTGTGAGAAGGGCTTATCGTAACAGCTTTAGTTAACAGCAGTGTCCACGTTCGGTGCTTTAAAAGTCAACCGCTCCCGACCCGCGATCGACCGGCGGGAACGCGCCGCTGGAACCGGCTCAGGGCGAAGTCCGCGCCAGCCGATCGCAACGACGCAACAACGGTGCAAACCTGAGAGCTACGGCCTTCCGAAGCGAATTCGGGCGCTGTGCCACCGAATGGTACGGCCCGTCCTGCATTTTCGGTCGCTGCCGGTTGCGTTTCATCATAACAAGGCTGTTTCGGGCGCTGGCCGCCGAGTACTCGTTATAGCGGGCGGTAAACCTTGTAGTTGATATTCGGGAAGATATTGTCCATCGCCTCGACCTTCTCCAACCAGCCCGAGTCGATTTCGCCTGCCTTGATGTCGTTATAGAGCTTCTCGAGGCGCATTAGGTGCGATCGCGTCCGGCGCACGGCATAGGGAACCATCGTGCCGGTTCGCATGATGAATGCCCAGTCCGACGACTGCGCCAGCAGCAGCTCGCGTGCCACCTGGTTGAGGGCCCGCAGCTCCAGCGTATCGGCGGGATCGCGATGGCTCAGCTCGATCGTCCGTTCCGCGCCTTTGTGCAGGTGGGGGTAGACCCAAGCGTTGGTCTGGTTGAGCCAGTACTCGTGGAAACCCTTGTAGCCCCAGCTCGACTGGGACGGACGGCAGACCTGCTGCGTCGGGTTGCCGCGCAGGTAGTCCGCCAGGTGGGTCATCTCGAAGGTGTTCTGGTCGTACCAGGATTTGCGAAACAGGTAGTCGATAAACCAAGGGCCTTCATACCACCAGTGGCCGAATAGCTCGGCATCGTAGGGCGAAACGACGATCGGCGCGCGACCCATCATCGCGTTCAGGTGTTCGACCTGGCGCTCGCGGTTGACCATAAAGTCACCCGCATGGTCGGCAGCTTTTTCTCGCGCCCAGTAGGGATCGTAGAGCCCCTTCTCGCCACCGCCTTTGTTAGTGATCTTGTGATACTTGATGCCGGTGTTTTTGCGCTCGCCGTTGGGCATGATAAACGGCTTGATGTAGTCGTAGTCCGCGTCCCAGCCCAGATCTTTGTAGAACTCGCGATACTCGACCGCGCCGGGGTAGCCCACCTTCGACGACCAGACCTGCTGCGAGGACTCTTGGTCGCGGCCGAACACCGCCACGCCGCTTTCGGTGAAGATCGGCGCGTAAGTCCCGTAGCGCGGTCGCGGTCGCGCGTAGAGGATGCCGTGGCCGTCGGTGAGGAAGTAGCGCAGACCCGCGTCGGCCACCATGCGTTCCAGACCTTCGTAATAGGCGCACTCGGGCAGCCAGATGCCCTTGGGTGCGCGGCCGAAGTGCTCTTCGTAGCTCTCGCAGGCGACCTGGAGCTGCGCCCACACGGCTTGAGGGTACATCTTCATCAGCGGCAAATAGCCGTGGGTCGCGCCGCAGGTGATGATTTCGAGGTTGTTGCTGTCGAGGTACTGCTTAAAGGCTTTGACCAGGTTGCCGTCGTAGTGCTCCCAGACGCGGCGGGTCTCGGCGAACTCGTTGGCGTAGTACTCGGCCAGGTACTTCATGTGGCCGTTGAATTCGTGGCGATCGATCTCCAGCGAGATCAGCTTCTCGAGTTGGGATAGGTGATCGACATAGCGCTCTTGCAGCAGTGGGTCGGCCAGCATCGACACCAGCGGCGGCGTCATGCTCATCGTTAGTTTGAAATCGATGCCGTCGCGCTTGAGACCGTCAAAGACGCGCAGGAGCGGGATGTACGTTTCCGTAATCGCTTCGTAGAGCCATTCTTCCTCGAGGACGTAGTCGCTTTCGGGGTGTCTGACGAACGGAAGGTGGGCGTGCAGGACTAGGGCAACGTAGCCGGTAGACATGATTTCGGAACCTTAAGATGTAGTTGTCAGAAGCGTCGAGCTGCACGGGTGGCGAAGCGACGACAGGCACGACGGCGGCGCAAAGAGCGATCGAGAAACTTCGTCTTGGAGCTGCGATTGCGACTCAAGCGAACCCTGGCGATCGCCGCGCAAGCTGTGCGGGCGAACCGTCAGCGAGGATTATTAAAAAAATCGGTAGTTGAAACGATTGAGTAAATACTACATTGACGCCGGATCGCCGGTTGCCCGCCCGTCCAAATACCAGTCCAGAAATCGATCCGGATAACAACCAAGTCGCAACCAAATACCCAGCGACCGCTCGGTATCAGTCCGGCACCAGCCCAATACCGGCCTAATACCAGCCCAGTATCGACTAAACGAACGGACTACTGGTTCGCGAACATTCCCGCGCCAACCGGCTCGCTCGCTCCGATCGGCGATCGCGACAGCGCTCAAAACACGGCAGGGCAAGGCTGTTGCGGTATGATGGTCTCGAAAATTTGGGACGTGCCGCCAGTGGATGCCGAATAGCGGCTAGAAATCTAGCTGACTTTCGCCCCCAGACCGCGCGCCGATCGCCAGCGTAACTGCGGGTACGGCGCGCAGCTCCCACTCTCTCGATATAGCTCAGTTCAGTTATCGCTATGAATAACTTGATGGAAGAGGCTCGGAAGGGCGATGCGAAAGCGATCGCGGCCTTGATGAATCGCTCGACCGAGCCGAAGGGCATCTCCGTAAAAGCAAGTCGTGAAGGAAACTGCCTTCAGGTCTTGCTAGAGGGTGAAAGCGTTCCGGCCAAAGAGTCCACCGTCAGCTTTATTCGCCAGGGCATGGAAAACCTGGCGATCGAGTCGATCGCCACGGTCAAAGTCTTCGGTCGCCAGATCGGCCAGGACACGCCCATGTGGCAAGAGGAGATCGTCTTCTCTGACGATGCGATTCCTGCGATGGCGATGGGCGTGTCGGACGACTTCGGCAGCGATGAAGAAGACTTCCTACCCGACGACGACTTCGACGACGGGCTAGAAGACGACGGACTCTACGATGGCGCGCCGGACAGCCTCGAAGACAGCGACTACTTCGACGAAGGCGACTACGGCGATGCTCCGAGTGACGTGCCCCACCTGCCCAACGAGTCGATTACCGATTTCGTCGATGACGACCCCGACCTGAGCGACGGTGACTTTACCGACGAAACGATTGTCGCCGCAGAGTCGGAACCGGAAGAAAAGAAATCGAGCAGCGGCTTTTTGCTCGTCGGACTGACATTCTTGGCGCTACTGCTGGGCGGTTACTACGTCTACATGCAGCGCCCCGAGCTGCTGGCTTCGATCCCCGGCATCAGCGATCTGGTTCCCGGCCTGAGTCCCGAGCCCGCCGCTGACGGCAGCACTGATGGGATTCCCACCGCAGAAGAGGTCGCCCCCGAAGGCGAGGCAGTTGCGCCCAACAATGTTATCGATGCCGCTACCGACGCGGCGGCTGATATCGCTGCTGACGCCGCCGATGCTACTGCTGACGCCGCCGATGCTACTGCTGACGCCGCCGATGCTACTGCTGACGCCGCCGATGCTGCTGCTAGCGCTGTAGACGCGGCTGCCGACACAACAGCTGATGTCGCTGCCGGTGCTGCCGATGTGGCGGCTGATGTCGCTGGGGACGCTGTCGATGCCGCGACTGGTGCTGCCGATGCTGCCGCCGACGCCGTCGGCTCCGCGCTCGACACGGCTCCGGCCAGCGACACTGCCCCCGCCGAAAATCCGTTCCGCGATGCGGTCAACGCCGCGACGGAGGCAGCAGAATTGACTCAATCGGCGCAAACGCCCGCAGACTGGCAGGCTGTGGCGGCACTGTGGGAGACGGCGATCGAGGGGATGGGAGCCGTCCCTGCCGACAGCCCGAACTACGCCACCGCCCAGGATCGCCTGCAAAGCTACCCGGCAAATCTGAACTACGCCCGCCAGCGCGCCAGTCAGTAGGGGACTTTATTCTCAGCCCGCTCGCCACGGGCCCCGCAACGAGTCATCGAGAGTATTACCCGGAGAACGAGGATGTCGGACGCAAATACCCAGGACGCAAATCCCCCAGACGCAAACCCCCCGAAGGAAAAACCAAAGCTGTCGTGGATCGACATTGCTATTACGGTGACTCTGGTGGCGTCGATCCTCGGGCTGGCCGCGTGGCTGCTGTCAGGGCGGTTCAGCTATGTTGCGGCTCCGGCATCGTCGTTCGGGCTGGTGAACCTACTCAAGAAGCCGAAGTCGGAAGAAGACGACGAGGCCGACGAAACGAGCGCCGCAGACAAGCCCGTCACGGCGACCGGGGGCGACAAGCCGACCAACATCGCCGCGCCCCTACCGCTGATCGAAAATCCTAACCCTCCAGTCGTGCCGCCCGTTGCGCCCGCTCCCGTCGAGCCGACTCCGGTCAACCCAGCGCCGATCGATCGCAATCCGTTTACCGATCCGTTCGATAGCTCGCTACTCGTCCCGATCGAGCCGCCTGCGATTGCGACGCCTCCCGCCCCCACGCCAGCGCCCGAGCCGCACGTCGTCGCCACAGTCAGCGCCACCGAGCAGCCCGTTCGCTATCTGCGCGAACAGTTCGCGGGCGGCATCAAGAGCTTCCAGAGTTTCGATTTGCGCAACGTCGAACTGAATTACGAGGAGCTGCGGCTGCTGGGCGCGGACTTGCGCGAAGTCAGAGCCGAGCGCGCCAGCCTGCAACAAATTGACCTGGCCGAGGCAAACCTGGGGCGCGGCAACCTTCAATACGCCAAGCTCGATGGCGCGAACCTGAGCTACACGAACCTGGCGGCGGCGAACTTGACCGGTGCGTCGCTGTGTGGCGCGAACCTGCGCGATGCCAAGCTCAACGATGCCCAGCTCGCCCTGGCCGACTTGTCCTATGCCGACCTGAGCGGAGCCGACTTGAGCGGTGCGGATTTGACCGATACGAACCTGTTCCGCGCGCGGCTCGAAGGCACGAAGCTTCCCGCTGGCGTGTCTCGTTCCTAACCGATCGCGCCGATCGCGCTAAATCCAGGCGATCGCCACCCTCAGATAATTCAGGCAGACAGTTCGGGAACTGTACCCCGATAGCTTTTGCCTAGCGGCCCGAACCGTACGATCTGAGCGTCGAATTCTGTCGGTTGCTATGGCCTCGACTGGAAATAAAGTTACGCTCGTCGATCGCGCCAGTTCGAGCGATACCAAGACTCTGGGCGGCAGTCTGACGAAAACCACGACCCAAGATCTCCTCGGACTAAGCCTGACGCCGGATAAAACCAAGCCCGTCTTCGCGACCGAACAGGTGCTGCGCGCGCCCAGCGGCTCAACCGGCTCGGCAGGCCGCTCGACAAATGTAAATGGCGGATCGCTGCGGGGTTCGACGGGCTCAACGGGCTCGACCTACACCCGTACCACCACGCCGATCTATATCGAACGGGAAACGCCGCGACACTCGACGATTTCGATCGTGCGGGACTTCGATCGCGATCGCGACCGCGACTTCCTCAAGGGCTTCAATCAAATTTCATTTTCGCGCGATCGCAACGTGCGCGGCACGAGCCGGGACGACTACGCCACCGGCAGTCGCCGCGACGATATCTTCGCCGGTCGTGACGGCGATGACGCGATCTTCGGGCTCGATGGCGACGACACGCTGTTTGGCAACGCCGACGAGGACACGATCGACGGCGGCGAGGGCAAAGACTGGCTCCTGGGCGGACGCGATGACGATCGCCTCGATGGCAAAGAAGGCGACGACACGATCGCGGGCAATCGCGGCGACGATATCTTAATTGGCGACAACGACAACGACCTGCTGTTCGGCGGGCGCGACGACGACACGCTCTACGGCGGCAAGGGGCGCGACATCTTGACGGGCGATCGCGGTCGGGATCTTCTCAACGGCGGACTCGAAGCCGACGCTTTCGTGCTGCGCGATACGGTCGCCGCTGCCGATCGCCCGGAAGAGGCCGACCTCATCGCAGACTTCACACCCAGCGAGGGCGATCGCGTTTACATCCTCGTGGGCGAAGGCTTCAACCCGGCGGACTTGGCGCTAATCGAAGCGACGGCGAGTTTCGGCACGATCGAGGTGGACGGTCGCGATACGCCGATCGCGCGATCGGCGGTGAATATCCTCCACGCGCCGACCAACCGCTATTTGGGCGTCGTCACCTCGAGCGTCGAAGAGATCGGTGTCGCCGAGGTAAGCGCGAACCTGTCGATCGTCACCTCCTTCAACAACATTCCCCGCTAGCTGCGCGATCGACGCCGTAACCTCAGAAGTCTGACTTTTCCAAAAAGTCGTACTTCTCACCCCCCGCGAAAACGCCCGTCTCTGGGCTAGATCGCGTCACCGAATCACGCCGCCGCATTCGCCCCCGACTCGGCCAGCACCGTGCGGTAATACTGCCGGAGCTGCTCCGTCGCCGCAGGCCAGCCCCAGCGCTCGGCCTCTTTGCGGGCGTTGGCGCGCAGCGTGTCGCGCTCGGCCTGGTTGGCCAGCAGCTTGCGCGTCGCCTCGATCGCACCGTTCGCATCGCTCGGGTCGAACAGATAGCCGTTCTCGCCATCCGTGACGATATCGAGGATGCCGCCCGTGCCCGCCGCAACCACCGGACAGCCCGCCGCCATCGCCTCTAGCAGCACCAGACCCAGCGTCTCCGTCCGCGACGGAAACAGGAACGCATCCGCCGACGCAAACGCCGAGGCCAGCTCCAAGCCTTGCAGATAGCCAACGAAGTTCGTATTGGTTCCCGCAAAGTGTTCTTTGAGCGCCTCGCGGTTGGGGCCGTCGCCGACCAGTGCCAGCCGCGCGTTAGGGATCGCTTCGAGAACGGGCTTGATATTTTCGATTTCTTTTTCTGCCGAAAGCCGACCCACGTAGAGCAGCAGCGGCGCGTCCGGGTGACCTTTCGTCAGGCGATCGCGCATTTTGGCGCTTTGCAGGTGCGGCTGAAACATTTCCGTATCGACGCCGCGCTGCCAGAGGTCGGTGCGTTCGATGCCGTGGCCGCTCAGCTCGTCCACCATCGCCGACGAGGTGCAGAGGTTCAGCAGCGCCTGATTGTGAACGCCGCGCAGCAGCGACCAGAGGACTTCTTCAAACATGCCGAAGCCATAGTGCTGGAGGTATTTCGGCAGATGGGTATGGTAAGACGCCACCAGGGGAATATCGAGCTTTTTGGCGTAGTAAAGTCCGCCGAGGCCGAGTACCGCCGGGTTGACGATGTGAATCAAGTCGGGCTGAAACTTTTCGATCGCCGGACGCAGCTTCCCGCTGGGTATCGCCAGCTTCAGCTCCGGGTACATCGGCAGCGGAAAGCCAGTGACGCCGTGGATCTTCGCGCCTTTGTACTCCTTGACACCGCCGTCGGGCGAGAAGACCAGCACCTCGTCGCCCGCCCGCTGTAGCTGTTCGACGGTGTGTTTGAGGCGGGTGACGATGCCGTCAACTTTTGGGACGAAGGTTTCGGTAAAAAGCGCAATCCGCATGGGTAGGGCGTCCCACTTGTGGACGTTAGACGTGAGAGAAACTGAGAAAAACTTAGGACAGAACTCATACAAAAATCGATCGCCAAAAGCTCGGTGAGCTTCGGCGATCGATCGCGAGAGTTCAAGTAGATCGGAACGGACAGGAGCCGATCGCCGTTATTTGTCGCGGTGCCACGACACTTTCGGCAGGATTTGGCCTTTATCGACGCGACCCTTGTACTTCACGGCGAAGTTCAGCAGCGAGTCGAGCAGCGAGTCGGAGAGCTTGTGCGGCTCCAGGCCGAGGTCGAGCAGGTTGGTGTTAATGGCGTTGAAGTAGTGCTCTTCTGCCTCGACACGGGGGTTGTCGATTTTGTTAATTTCGACATCGAGACCCAGAGTGTTACCGGCTTTCTTGATTTGCGCGGCCAGGTCGTTGATGCTGAACATCTCCGTGAACTGGTTGAAGACGCGGAACTCGTGGGGCTTAGCGGGCGTTTCGATCGCCAGCTCGACGCAGCGTACCGTGTCGCGAATATCGAGCATCGCGCGGGTTTGTTTACCGGAGCCGTAGACCGTCAGCGGGTGGCCGACGGCAGCTTGGATGCAGAAACGGTTCAGCGCCGTGCCGAAGACGCCGTCGTAGTCGAGGCGGTTGATGAGCATTTCGTCCATGCCAGTCTCTTCGGTCAGGACGCCATAGACGATGCCCTGGTTGAGGTCGGTGGCGCGCAGACCCCAAACGCGGCAAGCAAAGTGGATGTTGTGGGTGTCGTGGACTTTGCTGAGGTGATAGAAGCTGCCCGGTTGTTTCGGGTAGGGCAGGGTATCTTTGCGACCGTTGTGCTCGATCGTGATGTATCCCTCTTCGATGTCGATGTTGGGCGTACCGTATTCGCCCATCGTGCCCAGCTTGACCAGGTGGCAATCGGGGAAGTGCTCCTTGAGGATGTAGAGCAGGTTCAGGTTGCCGATGACGTTATTCGACTGCGTCAGGACGGCATGCTCGCGATCGATCATCGAGAACGGAGCCGAACGCTGCTCGCCAAAGTGCACCACCGCGTCGGGCTTGAACTCGAGCATCGACTCGAGGAAGAAACCGTAGTTGTTGATGTCGCCGATGTAGAGCGGGATATCTTTACCCGTCAGCTCTTTCCAGCGGGCGACGCGCTTTTGGATCGGCGCGATCGGGGTGAGCGTATCGCTTTGCAGTTCGTTGTCCCAGTGACGACGAATCAAGCTATCGAGAATCCCGACCTCGTGGCCTTTGTTGGATAGATACAGTGCCGTGGCCCAGCCGCAGTAGCCGTCACCGCCAATAACTAGAACTCTCATAAGCCGATCTTTGATTCTTGCCAATACTCGCTAAATCTACCAGGTTTGGTGTCCGTTTCTACATTTCTGCACCGGGTCGGGATCGCGTTTCGAGTCGAGTCGGGCCGCGAGGTTAAGGCGGTGTTAACACGGCGTAGAAAGCGCGTGAGTCTCCCGGTTCGTCCGGCGTTCGGGCAGTGGCGAGCGCAGCGAACGGGGGAACGCGATCGAGGCCGCGATCGAGGTTACAAAACTGGTTTGGTTCGCAGTTCTCTGGTTCAATCGAGTTTCGCCCTGTCGGTACTTACACGCCCGCTATGAACGCCACCACTGTCGCCTGGGAAACGGTCAAGTCTTACGAGGATATTCGCTACGAAAAGACCGACGGGATCGCCAAGGTGACGATCGCGCGACCTCACAAGCGCAACGCTTTCCGGCCGCAGACGGTGTTCGAGCTGTACGACGCTTTTTGCGACGCGCGCGAGGACACCTCGATCGGCGTAGTGCTGTTGACCGGCGCGGGGCCGCACACTGATGGCAAGTACGCATTCTGTTCCGGCGGCGACCAGAGCGTGCGCGGCCATGCGGGCTACGTGGACGACACCGGCATCCCACGCCTGAACGTGCTGGACTTGCAAAGACTGATTCGCTCGATGCCCAAGGTCGTAATCGCCCTGGTGGCAGGCTACGCGATCGGCGGCGGCCACGTGCTGCACCTGATTTGCGACCTGACGATCGCGGCGGACAACGCGATCTTCGGCCAGACGGGACCGAAAGTGGGCAGCTTCGACGGCGGCTTCGGCGCGAGCTACCTGGCGCGCTGCGTCGGCCAGAAAAAAGCGCGGGAAATTTGGTTTCTCTGTCGGCAGTACGGCGCACAGGAGGCGCTGGACATGGGGTTGGCCAATACGGTCGTGCCCGTAGAGCGGCTCGAAGCCGAGGGCGTCCAGTGGGCGCGGGAAGTGTTGCAGCACAGCCCGATCGCGATTCGCTGCCTCAAGTCTGCCTTCAATGCCGACTGCGACGGGCAGGCCGGACTGCAAGAGCTCGCGGGTAACGCGACGCTGCTTTATTACATGACCGAAGAGGGCGCGGAGGGCAAACAGGCGTTTCTGGAGAAGCGATCGCCCGACTTTCGCCAATACCCGTGGCTGCCTTAGTCGGCCAAACGCATTCTCTGGCGGGGGTGCGCCCGACCAATTACCAGGCGCTTCTGCAACGTCTCGATAGTTAAGTTTTCGATCGCGATCGGGCCGGATTTTTGCAGCAATTTTGCGATCGGTGCGATCGATCGACCGACTTAGATTGAGACCGTCCGACTGCGCGATCGGGCGAAAAGCGACGAAAACGCCGATCGCGATCGCCACCGCTCGGAGCCGCCGATCGCGTCAAGGGCGCGCCAAAATGCGGCCAGCACGCCGGGGATCGCCCGACAGTTTCCGGTAAGGTAGTACGTACCGTCCGGCATTGGAGCTGCGCGACTCATATGCAGTCCGCTTCCCCGGCGATCGCAACATTTTTTTGAAGTTCCCCTCGATGGTGTCGGCGCGTCGTCGATTCGCGATTGAAATGAGGCTAAACACTTCCATCCTGGAAGACCTACAAGCGGCTTTGCCCGACCTGAAACCTCAGGTTTACTTCAAGTCGTCGCTGGTGGCGCTGTCCCACGCGATGGAAGATCAGGTGCTGGCCGGGACGCGCGATGAAATGCCGCTGGCGATCGCCACGTTCCAGAGCGAGCGCTTCTATCGCCTCGAAGCCGGTCGCTACGGTCGCATCGCCAAGCAAACGCCCCACGTTTACGTTCTCTCCGCACCGGAAGCGGAGTTTCAGAACGCAACGCGCGAGTACGAGGCGATCGCCTTCGATCGCGAAGAGCCCTTGTCGCAAGAGTGGAATTTGGTGGTGCTGTCCGAGCGCTACGGCTGCTGTCTGGTGTGCGAAGAGCGTACCGGCACGACCGCCGTAGCGCCCGACACCGACCAGGTGCGTCGTTTCGAGGGCGTCTGGACGTTCGATCGCGACATCGTTATCCGCGTCGCCGACCTGCTGTTCCAGCGCATCGCCACCTACCGCCCCGCTCTGGCCGAAAAAGTTGCCGAAGCGCGCGATCGCTACGGCATCGACCGACGTCTGGCCGCACTAACTAAAGGCGAAGAAGCGGCAACCGACGATCTCGGATCGCGCATCGGCGTCGATCCCGAGCCCTTTGCCCAGCGGTTGATTTCGTACCTGCAAGCCGGACAGTACAAGCTACTCAAGGCTTACCGCTCGATCTCCGCCCAAGAGCGCAAAGAGCGGCTGATCAATACGATCGTCGCCACGATTCGCAGTTCCCTCGATACCGACGAAATTCTCGATACAGCCGTCCGCGAAATCGGCCAGGTGCTCGGTGCCGATCGCTGCATTGTCTATCGCTGCCGCCCGCGCGATCGCGAGGTCACCGTCGAGCGCGAGTACGCAGACGAGGCGATCGGCTCGCTGAAAGGGGACGTTTGGTCGCTAGCTGAAAATCCCGTTGTAAAGGACGTATTTGCCGCCAAAGAAGCCGTTTTCCTGAGTGACCCCAGCAAAGTGCTGGCGCGTCTCGACCCCGAAACCCGCTTCTACAGCACCGTCAAAGCCTCGGGCATTCGGGCCTGGGTGCTAGTCCCGGTGCTCTATCAAGGCCAAGTCCTCGGCATCGTCGAGCTGCACCACTGCCAGACTCAGCCCTGCACCTGGACGAAAGAAGACGTTTGGCTCGTCTCGACGATCGCCACCCAAGTCGGCACGGCGCTGATCCAGGCCGAAACCCACGGTCACCTCGAGGAGCTTAACGCCCAGCTCGAAGCTCTGGAGCGCACCCGCAGCAACCTGATTGCCATTACCGGCCACGAGCTGCGTACGCCCCTCTCCACGATCCAAATCTGCCTCGAAAGCCTCGCCAACGAGCCCGATATGCCCGAAGAGCTGCGTCAGGTGATGCTGACCACGGCGCTAACCGACGCAGAACGGCTGCGCGAGCTGGTGCAGGACTTCCTGACGCTATCGCGCTTCGAGAGCGGGCGGGTCGAGTGGACTTGGGAGCCGCTGGCGCTGCAAGAGTGCATCGACCTGGCGCGATCGAGCCTGCACAGCTACGACCCCAACAAACCGGTGCCGACCCTGGAAGTGGAGCTAGAAGACGACCTGCCCTGTGTCAGCGCCGACGGTGAGTGGCTGGTGCAAGTACTCAGCAAGCTGCTCGACAATGCCTGCAAGTTCACGCCGACGGAGGGGACGATTTCGATTCGGGCGCGGCTGCGGGGCAATCCGGCGGGCAATCTGGCGCAGAACGGCCATCGAGATGGCCACCGAGACGGCGCGCAAAACGGTAGCGGAGAAGGCGATCGCTCCTCTAGCGGCCACATCGAAGTCACCGTTGCCGACACCGGACGCGGCATCGAGCCCGATCGCCTGGAGGTGATTTTCGAGCGGTTCTATCAAGAAGAAGGCGCACTCCAGCGCAGCGTCGGCGGCACGGGATTGGGGCTGGCGATCTGTCGGCAGGCCGTGGCGCGCTGGGGCGGCAAGATCTGGGCGGAGTCGGCGGGTCGCGATCGTGGTAGTGCCTTCCACTTCACGCTTCCCGTGGCGGATCTCTCGAAGGCGAGCCAGCCGGACGACGATTGCCTGGTGGGCGGCGGCATCTCGCGATCGCAGGCGTACAGCACTCTCTACCGCCACCGCTAGCGTCTCGGACGATACGGCAAAGCTGGGGAAACCGGGCCTTTGGCGGGATGAGGAATCTGCCGGTCGCTTACGATTGGTTGAAGTGCTTTGCGCATCACCCGAAGTACCGATGCAACCCCGGAGATCTCGATCGTGTCCGCCACCTCACCGAAAGCCGCCGCTTCCCGCTCTGCTCTGCAAAAGCTCGAACGCAAGGCCGAGAAGCGGCTGCACGCCACCCGCCCGAATCGCGATCCGATCGGCGAAATTCGCGAACGCGATCGCAACATCTCTCCCGCCGATCGCCAGCGAAAGTACGCCAAAATGGCCGTCTCGGAATTCTGCTTCTTTCGCGGCACGAACTTTCTGTTTTGGGAAGATTTGGGGCGCGATCGACGCATTGAGGTCTTCGGCAGCGATCGCACCCGCACCTGGATTCAGGGCGACCTGCACTCGGAGAACTTCGGAGCGTACGACAACGCGGCGGGCAAAATCGCCTACAGCATCAACGACTTCGACGAGACGATCGTCGCCGACTATCAGTACGATCTCTGGCGGATGGCGACGAGCATCGCGACGGTGGCGCGCGACAACAGCATCGCCGAAAAGCGCTGGGGCGAAGCGATCGACGCCTTCACGCTGGCCTATCTGGACGAAATCGACGCGCTGGTCGGCAACGACGACGAAACCCGCCGCTACTTCACCGCAGACAACACCTACGGCAAACTCGACGATTTCTTGCGCGACGTGGCGGAAAACGAAAGCCGCGAAAAGATGCTGGACAAGTGGTTGACGAAAGTCGGGCAGTCGGTGCGCTTCGACATCGACGGCAGACCCGACAAGCTCGCCCCTGTCACCGATGAGGAGCGAGCGGCGATCGCAGCGGCCTTCCCCGTCTACGGCAAGACGCTCTCGGGCAAGCTGAACTACAGCAAAACCCACTTTCGCATCGTCGATATCGCCCGTCGGCTAGATGCGGGCATCGGCTCGCTGGGGACGCCGCGCTACTACGTGGCGATCGCGGGTCGCGATGCCAAAGATCGCCGCCTCCTCGACCTAAAGCGCCAGGAAAAGCCGAGCGCCTACAAGCACATTCGCAAGTGCGAGCGCCGCTTCTACGACGCAACCTTCGCTCACGACGCCGAGCGCCACGCGATCGCCTATCGCGCCACGACGCTGCACACCGACGACTACCTCGGCTGGATCGAGCTACCCGACGGAGCGTATTCCGTGCGCGAGCGATCGCCGTACAAAGAGACGTTCGACACGACGGTTTTAAAGAAGTTCAAATCGCTGCGCAAGCTCTGCGAGCAGTGGGGCAAGATTTTAGCGACCTGCCATTCGCGGGCTGACCACAACTACGACGCCGAGTTCGTGCCGCACTCGTTTGAGGATGAGGTACAGGCGATCGTTAAGGGGAAAGAGGCGCTGTTTTGTCAGCTCGTGCGCGATGTGGCGCTGAACTATCTCGAGATTGTGTCGGACGACTGGCAGACATTCATCGAGAGCGACCTGTGCGCTCACTCCTCGAACGAATGGTGAACGCGAGTTCAAATGAAGATGATGCGACCTCGATCGCGATCGGCTTTCTGCGCCCCAAACGACGCCACCTGGCCGAATTTGCGATCGCATAACATTAACTAAAGCCTCTCCAACGCTCTGTTGTGCCCCTCGCAAACATCCCATGACCCAAATCACCATCAACCTCCCCGATCGCCTTGCCCGACACCTCCCCCCCAATCCCGATCTCCTACTCACCCAACTCCTCACCACCCACCTCCTCAACCCCGCCCCGCAACCTACCAACCTCGAAAACCCCACCTACCAAGAAATCCTCGACCTCCTGCTCGATCGCCCCACCCCCGATCGTATTCTCCGCTTCAAAGTCTCCGATACCGCCCAAACGCGCCTCCAAACCCTCCTCGATAAAAACCGCGACGCCAGCCTCACCCCCCAAGAAGCCGCCGAACTCGACCTCTACGAACAGCTCGACACCCTGATCGGCTTCCTCAAACTCCGCGCCTACACCGCCTGATGTCCGCCTACATCCCCGCCCAGCTCCGCACGGCGGTCGAACAGCGGGCAAACAACACCTGCGAGTACTGTCGCATTCACGAAACCTTCTCGATGTACTCCCACGAAATCGACCACGCGATCGCGCAAAAACACGGCGGACAGACGATTGAAAACAACCTGGTTCTGGCCTGCCTGCCCTGCAACCGTCACAAAGGATCGGATCTCACCAGCCTCGATCCCCATACTGGTGAAATCACCCCGCTGTTTAACCCCAGACAGCAGCAATGGTCAGACCACTTTAAGATTGAAAATGGCCAAATCGAGGGACTGACGGCAATCGGGCGCACAACCATCTTTTTGCTGCGCTTCAATACACCACAGCGCGTCCAACTCCGAGCGGCACTCGCTGCCCGTGGCCTCTATCCCAATCTGCCGCCTGATTTTCCGACCGATGGTGATCGCGCCTGAGAAAGCGTTTGAAGCGCGCAAGCGTCGCTAAGAGTACTCCACAAATATATTTGTCCAGAAGTCACCAATGAAGGCTGAGCTTGTCGAAGCCTGGGTGTGACGCACTTCGACAAGCTCAGTGCTCGAATCCTGGCCGTTGGGTGTTTATTTCCGTGGAGTACTCTAAGAGTACGCCACACGAACATTTCCGTTTGCGACGGGCGGGGGCGATCGCACAGAGAGCGATCGCCCCCGTCTTTTTTGTCGCCCCGTGAAAAAAGAGCGAGTTTCTCGGCACAGAAGACGAGCTGCCATCACAGAGGTACGGCGCATCGTGCTGCAAGCTGAGTAAGCTTAAGAGAGCTGCATCGTCCCGGTAAATGCAGCGATCGCCCCGCAAATCCGCATGGCGCTGCGAGTTTTCCTATGCCAGCACTCAAATTCCCCAAACCCGACCTCGATCGCATCCCCGTCGCGATGACCGTGGCCGGTTCCGACAGCGGCGGCGGCGCGGGCATCCAGGCCGACCTGCGGACGATCGCCATGCACCGCGTCCACGGCACGAGCGCCATCACCTGCATCACGGCCCAAAATACCCTCGGCGTTACCAGCGTCGAAGCCATGCCGCCCGATGCCGTGACCGCCCAGATCGACGCCGTCGCCACCGACATCGGCATTGACGCCGCCAAGTGCGGCATGTTGCTGAATGCCGAAATCGCCACCGCCGCGATCGAGCGCCTGCAAGCCCACGGCGTCACGGCGCTAGTGGTCGATCCGGTGATGGTGTCGCGCACCGGCGTAGTGCTGATCGACGACGACGCCATTGCCGCCCTGCGCGATCGCGTTATTCCCGCCGCCGCGATCGTCACGCCCAACCGCCACGAAGCCCAAATCCTCACCGGCATCGATATCGTAGACCTGGAGACGATGCAGCAGGCCGCGCGAAAGGTTTACTCCCTCGGGGCCAAAGCCGTGCTGGTTAAAGGCGGCGCGATGGCAGGGCCGGAGTGCGGCGTGGATGTCTGGTTCGACGGCGATCGCCTCGAAGTCCTGCGCACCGAAACCATCGACACGCCCCACACCCACGGCACGGGCTGCACGCTCTCCGCCGCGATCGCCGCGACGATCGCCCGCGACGGTGGCGACGCCCTCGCAGCCGTCCGCCGTGCCAAAACCTACGTTACGAACGCGCTGAAGCACTCCCTGGCGATCGGCATGGGACAAGGCCCCGTCGGCCACTTTTACCCCCTCGTCGATCCGCAGTTGCCCCGCCCCTAGCGCCTGTTAGTTACCGATCGCCCCCGATTGCTACCGATTGCCTCCGAAATTTTGCTGCAATGGCGCACACTCCACCACTGGTTCGCGGCCTGAGCCTCGCTGGCATTATCTTGGCGGGCGGCGTTGCGGCGCTCGACTTGCTGCCGGAGCGGCGATCGCGCCCGTTGCCGATCGCGCTGTCTGCCGCCCCGGCCCCCGCACCGCGCCAGAGCCTCAATCTCGATCCCGATGTCGCCTGGCAGCGCTGGTTTCGCCATCGCCTCGCCGCCCAGTCCGTGGCGCAGTTGCTTCACGCCCAGCCGCCGATCGAAGCCTGGAGCGATCGGGCCTATCTGGTGGTGAATCTGAAGCTACGGCGGGTGTACCTGTTCGATCGCGGTTTGCCGGTGGGCAGCTACCGCGTCGGCATCGGCATGGCGGACTGGGAAACGCCGACGGGCTCGTTTGAGATTACGCAGATGCTGGAGAATCCGACCTGGCAGCATCCGATTTCTGACCTAGTGATTTCGCCGGGGGAAGCGAACCCGCTGGGCGATCGCTGGATCGGCTTTTGGGGTGACGAAAATGCCGCGATCGGTTTCCACGGCACGAATCGCCTCGATACGGTGGGCGCGGCGGTGTCCCATGGCTGTTTGCGGATGAGCAATGCCGACGTACGCGAGCTATACGACTGGGTGGAGGTGGGAATGCCGGTGCGGGTGATAGCACAGTAGAACAGCAAAAAAAGGCATTGCTCAATTAAGGGAGGAAGGCAGGATGACGTTGAGGTAGTGGAACCCGACCCTGCTTCAAGTAATAAAGCAGCAGATGAATCGAGCGCTTCAACATCTCCTCGCACTTCGAGTAACACAAGCTCTTGCGCTTGAGTCGAGCCAGGTAGTGCCGTAGTCGCGTGTTCTCCCCCTCCACACGAGTCATGTAGGTCTTGGAGATAATCCGGTCTTCGTCCGGCAGGAACTGGTCGTAGACCTTCCAGCCATCGCTGACCCAAAAGTAGCAGTCCCATACCTTGATTCGCTCCCACATCGGTTTGAAGGTTCGAGCGCTGCGGTCTCCAACCGTCCAGTCGAGTATCCCAGCCTGGAAGTGGTTCACTGCTGTCCACACCCATCTCGGATTTTGTTTCGACCCGACGAAGGTGTGGAGTTCATCGACTTCACCGACCTCGGGATACTCTGACTCTTCTGAATCCTCTTCCAAAGCCTCCATCTCTTCCAAGTGAAGGTCGGCCTGCTTGACCCAGCCGATAATCGTGGTGTGGTGAATCTCGGTGACTCGCTCGATGGCTCTGAAGCCCATACCGTTGACGTACATCTTCAGGCAGAGTTCTCGTACGTCATCACTGTAACCTCGATGACGATGTGGATTGGCGACGAACTGGCGGCCACAACTGCGGCAGCGGTGGTTTTGCTTCCCATCTCGAAAGCCGTTCTTTGAGATTTCTGTTGATTGGCAGCTCGGACAGTGCATCACTTGAGTTCGGTTGCTACACCTCCTATCTCTACTACATCCTCTCTCTCATCTGCAACGCCCAAAAAAATGTAGCCGACCTGCATATCAAGGGTGTCGTCAGCATTAAGAACCGGGCGAGTAATATTGCATCAATGAAAACCGTACAGTCAGGTTCGGACTCGCAATGGACGTCTAATTAAAAGCTCATCAATTTAAGATCCTTAGAATCTCCATGTAGGAACAAGATTATGGCTGGCAGCGGTTTTGCAAGCCTCTATCTGTCGGTATAAGTTTTGACGAGTACGGATACTTACACGAGCCGGAGACTCGGTGGAGAAAAGTGCACAATTCTTAGCTCATAACCTTTGAGGAAATCTCCGAAGCCCCTCGCTTCATACTTCTGAGGGAGCCAAGAATGGGGAAATCGCACGAGCTTTTGCGTGCTGCGCTGCGCAAAAGCCGAAAAGATAGCTCCCTACGTCAAGTCTATTTTCGCGGCTCAGACTTGCCACTCGAACACCAACCAAGCTGCCAAACTCAGCACGTAGTCAGGCGACCGTGTTTTTGCGATAAGCGTTCGACTACTGCAACTTGCATTAATGAGATGCTCCTAACGCAGAGTAATGAGAAAGTGAGAAGTGAGACTCTATACTCCTCTTCTTAGGCAACCAGTACTCAGGTTTGTCCTACAGCAACTTAGTCTGTCGAAACATCTGGAATATCTAAGGGAGCTGAAGAGGGCGGCTCTGAGTCTTTTTGCACTGAGGATTCTGTTATTAGTTTCACTCGCTCGTCAGCTGTTCGATCGAAGCGAATAGTTTGAACTGGGGACAATAGTTGTATTCCTGATTCCAATAGTCGCTTCTGTAGTGCTTTAAGCAGGTCGGTGTAGACAGACCAGTATGCATCAGTTGGACACCATGCTTTGAGTGATAGAGATAGATGCGTATCGTAATACTTGCCCCACGCAAAGATAGTTGGTGGCGGAGTTGCCAGAGTTTTGGGATGAGATTTGACAATATCAAACCACACCTCTTTTACTTCATCAATATCTTGTTCAAAGCGAACTTTAATTGGTAACGCTAGCCTTCGCTTTTCTGGGTCGTGAGTATAGTTGATAATCTCTCCTGACCAAACAGTGTTGTTAGGAAGAGTAACGAGATTGCCGTTAAAGTCTTTGACGATCGTGTTGGCAAGCGTTATCGAATGAACATACGACCAATATCCTGCAACCTGAACCTCATCCCCCACATCGAAAGGTTTTGTGATGAGTAGCATCATTCCACTTGCAAAGTTACCGAGGTTACTTTGTAGTGCAAAGGCCAGGACAAAGCTCATACCACCAACTAGCGCAAGAATTGGACCGAGGCTGACCCCCAGAGAGGTCAAAGCAACCAAGAATCCTGCTAGTACAACGCCTCGCTCCACAACAACCACAGCAAAATCGCGGAAGAGCGAAGACACGTTGCCAAATCGAGTGAGAGCGGCTTTAGTTATGAAGGCAAGAATACGCGCGACGACGACAGAAATTGCAAAAATTGCGAGGAAAATGCCCAATTTTACTCCCCACTGGACACCGCCTTCTTCAGACTTAAGCCAACTGACAAGTCGTACGCCTAAGCCCTCAGTGTCGGTTACGTCAATATCTACCGCCGTAACGGCATTGATGTATTTCCGATAGGACTGTGTATCTCCTCCCTTGCTGTCCAACGCATCAAGGGCAGTACTGAGCCGTTCGATTATTCCGGCCTGGTCAGCTTGAAGCTCTGTAACCTTAACGACAAGCTGATTCTTCGCTTCAGCATCCGCTTTAGCATCTTCCTCTAATTGCTCGGCGGCAGTCTCTAATTGCTCGGAGGTATCTGTGACTCCTTCAACAGCCTCGTCTCCAGTAGTTTCACTAGAACCCTCGTCTCCCGCATCCGCTTGTTCGTCATTCGACTCGCCTTGGCCGACAGATTCTTGAAGATCTTCTGTTGCACTATCTAGCTCGGACTGAATGTCCTCCAGAATATCTTCCTCAGGCTCATCCTCTTCTAACTGTGTCGTCGCCAGACCCGCATCCGAGACTTCCCGTGCTGCCTCGACAGCGGAAGTCCGAGCTAGATCGGCAGTCTTGGATAGCTGCTGAAACTCAAGAGATTCCGGAACTACTGCATTCACTCCTTCTTCTGCTGTCTCAAAATCGAGAATCGCCACTTCTAGAGCGTCGATTTTCTCAGTGGCTAAGTTGTAAGGCTCAGAACCTGAAGTGAGTTCGTCTCGGCTGACTTTTGCTTCTTCTAAAATACTCCGAGCCGTCGCAATTTCGGTAACGTTCTCAGCTTCTTCTCGGGCCTCCTCAAGCAGCTCATCTCCTTCCAAATCCTCCTTGAGTGCGATTGCTTCTTTAACTGCAACTTCAGCATCTTGTAGATTTTGTTTGGCTTCTTCTAGAGCTAAAGTGGCTTGTTCGTACTCCTCCGTACCAGGCGTTAGTGCGGCAAGAGCAGTTTCTGCATCTATCAATGCTTGTTCGGCCTCGAGCAAAATCTGAGCTGCCTGCTGTTCGGCTTCAATTACTCGATTTTCACGCTTGATAACGAGTTCTGCTAGAGAGATCTCTTGAACCTTGTCTTTTAAAATCAGAAACCAAGCAGCAGCTTCTATCTGAAGCTCCTCTAAGGTCATCGACTTGAGCAGCAGATCTAGCTGATCGACTGGGATCTCCAGATCGTCCACAGTCACTGCTGTTGCAGGATCTACATCTCCAGAAATCGTCGATTCTATCGTCAGAACTGACTCCTCTTCCGCTCCTCCCTCCGCTGCATCTTGGGAAAAAGCGGGATAGCCCATCGTGGAAAACAACGAAAGCATCGCTGTGATGACAATGGCTTTAACTCTCACTCTTTTTTTTCTTTTCATTGTGAAGCGTGGGTATAGTAGGTTCCTGCTTGATTTTTACGAAATAAACGAAAGTAACTAGAGGCTCGGTAAGTCATATTGAGCCAGAAAATTTGAATTATAAAGCTTCGATAGATATTTCACTCCGCTGTCGCAAAGAATTGTAACAACCATACTTTCTTTACTTAGATTGTCCGCCACCTGTTTTGCGGCGAATAAATTCAATCCACTACTTCCACCTACAAGGAGACCTTTCGCTCTTACGACAGAATGACACATCGCGACAGCATCCCAGTCAGAAACTTTTCTGACCTCATCAATGATAGATAAATCGAGACATTGCGTTGGCGCAGATTTGCCAGATCCCTCAATCGCTGATGCCTTTTTTATACTTTGTTTACTTCCTTGCTTTTTCACGGCTTTTCCATAATAGTATTCATAAATACGTGAACATTCGGGTTCTGCTAAGGTGATGTAAACTTCTGGGTTTTGCCCTTTTAGAAATCGACCTACTCCCGAAATACATCCAAAGGTAGAACCAGTTGTGACAAAGTGAGTAACTTGGCCGTCAGTGTCTCTCCAAATTTCCGGCCCTAGAGTCTCATAATATGCGTCTGGATTACAAGCATTATTATATTGGTCTACATCAAAAAAATTATTTTCTCGCGCATAGTCTCTGCCACAATCCATGTACTTATCTTTGTCGGCAACGATAACTTTAGCGCCGAGGGATTTAATATGAGTTTGTTTCTCTCGACTACATGATTCTGGAACAACGATCGTGACGCGATAACCTCGAATTCTACCCAGCATTGCAAAGCTGCAACCCGTGTTACCACTGGAAGCACAGACTATCGTATCTCCCTTTGTGAGCTGACCTCGTGCCTCTGCTGTATCCAATATGTGGAGGGCAATGCGGTCTTTGAGGCTAAGACCTGGATTCATAAACTCGCATTTTGCGTACAGTCGTGCCGATCCAGGCTCAACTAGATCGGTTAAGTCTAGTAACGGTGTATTCCCGATTAGATCGACTATTTCACAGGCTGCCACAGGTTTTCTCCAATGAGTTTAATCTTCAAGAGATATGCACGGACTCGTGCACAAAAGAAACGGAGACTAATTAAGCAATAATATACCTAGTCTCACTTGTTTCTATATACGTAGAGCCAGAACTCTTCAAGGACTTCCAAGCTAGCATATCTATCTTTAGAAAACTGTTCGATCCATGCAGAAATGAAGTGCGGTTGGAGCATCCATAAACCAACCAGTTGATTCTCACGAACAGCATCAATATAAAGAGATTTGGGGACTGTTATAAATTTGCCGTAACAGCTAATAAAAAGTGACAACCCTAGTGAGCTAGGCGAGTTTACTCGACGATCGGGGCGTGGCTCGGAGAAAATATTTTTCCAGTATGCTGACGCAATTTCAGGCAGCGGGTAAGAGTCGGCAGATCTTGCCGTTCGTTCGGCTACAACGATAGCTCCGTCATCTCGAAGAAATTTCTTCAGATACGGGAGGCTGATCTCATCCTCAAAGTAATGGTAGGCTGATTTAACGAAAATGATGTCGAAAGATTTTTTACCTACTTCTTCAAGAAGCTTTGAGATTTCACAACATCGGAAGCGAGTGTTCGGAAAGTTGACTTTCTTTTCAGCCAGAGAAATTAGGCTAGGGTCTATATCTACTCCAACTATCTCCGATCCTTTAAAATTGAGACTTAGTGCTTTAGTAGATAAACCTACTCCGCAGGCTAGATCTAATATTGTGCCAGGCTTGTCAATCAAGAGACGACTCAAAATCCCGATCAATTCCTCATCATACGAGGCGAAGAGAGAAAAGAATCTATCGTATGTCTCAGATTGAAAGCGATCAATTGTCTTACTCAAAAGATTTACCGATATCCTATACTGATCGGAGATTAGTACTAACTGATGGAAGGAGCATGTAAAATAAAGATTTAATTTATATTTTCTTTGCAAACGCATATATTTGCCAATAATTAGCCCGAGCAAAGAAATGAGATTTTGGGCACTGGTCGCTTAAGGAGGTAAGTCATGCAAGCCCCTCAGTGAGAGCATT
>ERZ1740068.340-NODE-340-length-25369-cov-7.469385_pt1 | contig 25369 bp, 21 predicted proteins | sample MGYA00581735_ERZ1740068 | MGnify/ENA primary metagenome ERZ1740068 (study PRJEB43018, sample SAMN04849740) | marine metagenome | isolation source: floating plastic debris | place: Pacific Ocean | collected 2008-08-30 | study: EMG produced TPA metagenomics assembly...
GGCGTTGCATTCATCGGTATCTAACTGAATTCTAATCGGTTTCTAATCGATTGATGCTTTGGTGTGTGGTACTTTTAAAGTGAACCTTAACCCCAGTTCATGATGCGGCTACCGACCCCGGTTTTATGGTTTCTTTTCCCCTTCTTATTGGTACAAGGAGCACTTGGACAAGACCTCAAAGAAGCTTTTCGAGACGGTGGACTATCCAAAAGCCGGGTAGCCCTTAAGGTAGCCCCCACCCAGTGGTTGAGTGGCGAGGTTGGGGCTTCCTTGCATTTTTTGGTGATTAGAAAGCTTAGCCTGGAACTGTCGGGCAGTCGCCTGGGCCCTTCAGAGCACATTTGGCACGAGCAAACCTTTAATTTTCCCGATCCCTTTTCTGATAGTGAGGTAAGTTCTCCATTGCTGGATCAGGTGAAAGGCGGTAGGGCTTTCGGAGCTGAATTGCGTTGGAGCCAATACTATGGGAGTATCATTGGGCTCCATTTTTTTGGAGGAACTACCCATCGTCACTTCTCTTTTTCTGAGGCGCAGTCGGTATCTCTTTTGGAGCATTCTTTCGGAGCAAGCGTAGTGTATCGTATTGCCCGTAGAGGAGTTTTAGAGCTGAAAGGGGGGTACGGTTGGCGCAATTTCAATTCCCAATTGACTGTTCAAGAGCTGTGCGAATCGGTTCCGCGAAGGACCGATTTTGCGGTACTCGACCTCAAGCTCGGACTTCTGATTTTTTAACCCATTGCGTATGAAATACTTCATCCTTCAGGTGCTTTTCCTTTTTGCCTCAAACTGTTTGGTGGCCCAAAGTACGCCCAAGGCCTTTGTGGAATGGGGGCCTAAAAAGGCCTTCAATAATAAATTGGAGGAAAAGTTTATCAAAACAGACGGTGAGTACACTTATGTGTTTTGGTATACTGCTCAAGGCTTTCAATTGCAAAAGCTCGATCGAAAAATGAAGGTGGTGCAAAAATCCCGTTTCAACGCTTCGCATCGGGGCAACCGCACCTCCCTCAATTATTCGGTATTGTACGGTGGAAAAATTCATGTTTTCTCTTCTTTCTACAACCGGAAAACGCACCGCAATCACTTGTTTCATCAAGCCATTGATCCATCTTCTTTTAAGGAAACAGTGCCGCTACAACTGATAGGGAGTATCATTACCAAAAGGGAATCGCTATGGATCACTACCGAAGAGTTTGCGGATGATGATATCACTGGCTATTTCCAGTTTCGCTTAAGTCCAGATAGAAACAAGCTATTGATCTTGTTCGCCAATCCGTATTCCAAAACCGGCTCAGAGTCATTTACTTACCAGGTATACAATCGCAACTTTGAAAAGGAATGGGAAAAAAAAGTGGCGCTACCTTATTTGGATAAAAATTTTAAGATAGAAGGTTTTCGAGTGGATAACCAGGGAAATGTTCACCTCATAGGTTGGGAAAGGGTTTATGATGAGTTCAATAAAAGGAAAAAGGGTGTCTCGTTATTACGTTTTTTCAGCTGGTTCCCAAACACTGCCTTTTCCACCAACCACATCATTGAACTGAGCAATATCAAGCAGATTGAAAGCATGATCTACTTGATGGATGAAAACGACAAGCTGATTTGTGCCGGTTTTTTCAAATACCCAAATCTCAAAGGAGTCAGAGGCTCTTTTTATTTGCGCATCGATCCTGCGACAGGAGATGTGATCGAAAAAAGTGTAGACAGCTTTGATTCCGAGATCTTTAAAAAGCCGCTTACCAAGTTTCAAAAGGAGCGCGATGACCAAGGGGAACTGGATTATGGCGATTGGTTCGACTATGAACTGGATGAACTCGTGATTCGTGAAGATGGAAGAATACTCTTAGTGGGAGAGAAACGAGATTATTACCAAGACTATGAGGTAATGACCGATGGAATGTTAACGATGGAGTACGACAACTACCAATACGATGACATTCTTTTAGTGAGTTTGTCACCATCAGGTAAATTGGAATGGTCTACCCGAGTGCCCAAAAGTCAATATTCAATAGACGATAATGGAATGCGGTCTTCGTATCACCTCAAAGTGACGAAAGATCATTTGTATCTCTTCTTCTACGATGAGGATAAAAATTTCAACCGCTCCTCCGAAGACTTGGTGGGTAAAAGCGCTTATGAGTCGCTGGCTGTGGTTCAGGTCAACGATTCGGGCCATTTCGAAAAGCATAAGCTTATTTCAAAGAGCGATATTCAATTGAAATTGATTCCAAAGTATTTCTGGGACCGAAATGAAAAGGAGGTGTTACTCTATGGCTACCGCAGGCCTTACCTGATCTTTCGCCGAAGCAGGTATCAATTCAGCCGATTAGTGTTCTATTAATTCAATATTGAGCATTCTTGCTTAACCATTTTTTCTCGTGGTTTTGGGTTGTTGCTATCCGAACCACACTGTTTCTAAATATTAACAATTCCGTTTCTTAAGCTGCATTGTAAATCCCCCATGGCTGCGCTATTTTCGAAAGCTCAATTGGATTTGAAATGCGCCAAGCCCTCCTGTATAGCTTTTTACTTATCGTTTTCTTTTCCTGCCAAACGGCAGAAGAATCTACCCATACTTCGAATAACACCGCTCCATCTTCCCCGGATCAGGAAGCGCTAAAACCGGAACTGAAACCGCTGGACTATGTGCCCGAGTGGGCGCAAGAGGTGTTTTGGTACCAGGTGTTCCCAGAACGATTTCGCAATGGTGATCCCAGCAACGACCCCACTTTACCCGATATGGCCGGTTCCTGGCCGCACTTGCAACCCGAAGGTTGGGCCATCACTCCGTGGGGCCACGATTGGTATGCACAAGAAGAATGGGCCAAAAATTCGGGCGAAGATTTTTACACCACCGTGCAACTCCGCCGATACGGAGGCGACTTGCAAGGCGTTTTAGACCGCCTCATCTACTTGAAAGACCTCGGCGTGAGGGCCATTTATTTCAACCCGCTCAACGATGCGCCTTCGCTGCACAAATACGATGCCCGCAACTACCGGCACATCGACCGCAACCTCGGCCCCGACCCCAAGGGAGACGCGCAACAAATGGCCCTTGAAACGCCCGATGATCCCACCACCTGGTCTTGGACCAAAGCCGACAAGCTGTTTTTGAAACTCATTGAAACGTGCCACCAGGAAGGCATTCGGGTCATCATGGATTATTCCTGGAACCACACGGGCATTACCTTTTGGGCATGGCAGGATGTGTTGGAAAAGCAAGAGAAATCGCCCTACGCCGGTTGGTACGAAATTGAGGCTTTTGACGATCCCAACACCGAAACCAACGAATTTGCCTACGCCGGTTGGGCAGGGGTAAAAGAGCTGCCCGAACTAAAAAAGGTAGAAGTAGTAAATCGGGAACACGGCTTGCCCTACGAAGGCAACCTGGCGGAGCCGGTGAAGCAACACATCTTCAACGTGACCCGCCGGTGGCTTGACCCCAATGGCGATGGCGATCCCTCCGATGGCATCGATGGCTTTCGCCTGGACGTGGCCGAGCAAGTACCGATGGGCTTTTGGCGCGATTACCGAAAATTCGTGCGCAACATCAACCCCGAAGCTTTTTTGGTAGGGGAGATTTGGTGGAAAGAATGGCCGGATGAAATGATGGACCCACGCCCCTACGTGCAAGGAGATGTATTTGATGCCGTGATGCATTACCAATGGTACCGGCCGGGTAGAAAACTCTTTGCCAACGCAGAAGGCGGCATGCAACCTTCTGAATTCATGGCCGCCATGAAAACCATTTACGAGGGCTATCGCCCGGAAGTAGCCCGGGCGATGATGAACCTCACTGCCAGCCACGATACTCCGCGGTTTGCCACATCATTCTACAATCCAGGTCCATACAAAAAAGGCTGTTCGCCCCGCGAAACCCCTGACTATAAGATCGATCGACCTGGAGACCTTACCCAAAGGCGCCAACGCCTGATGATTGCCCACCAGTTTACTTTTTTGGGAGCTCCACACGTGTGGAATGGCGATGAGGCGGCCATGTGGGGTGCCGACGATCCCGACATGCGCAAACCTTTGCTTTGGGCTGGACCAAAATATAATTACGAAGACGAAATCACCCACCCTTTCGGGAAAGAACGGCCCCTGAACGAAATCAAAGGCCCCGATCAGGAATTCAGGGATTATTACAAATTCATTTCCGCCATGAGGCGCAAGCAGCCTGCTTTACGACTGGGCGACCTCGAATGGATCACCGCCGATGATGAAAACGGCATACTGGCGTATCGCCGAACCTACGAAGACGATGAGGTGATTGTGATTTTTAGCCTGGCAGATGCGGAACAATGGTATGAGTTGCCCAACGATGGAAAACGGTACTATCGGGTGTTTTCTTACCGCGGCAATTGCGAACTGCATGAAAAAAGCCTGCTTTTCAATTTTGAAGCCTTGGGTGTAGTGGTGATGTCCACCCGCAAGACTTGAGTACCATGTCGCTATTCGATCGGGCCCGCCTTTTGTCTTTTCACCGTCAGCTAATGGCCGACTTTGGGCCCGAATCGGTTGAAGCTTTGGCCTGGAATGACCGCGAAAGCCAGGAAATCCGGTTTCAGCAATTCTTAGCTTTGGGCGATTTTTCACGAGCATCCGTTTTGGATGTTGGGTGTGGCAGAGGTGATTTGAAAGCCTTTTTGGAGGCGCGTTTTTCGGAAGTCGATTATACGGGAATCGACTTGGTTCCTGAATTTTTAGCCAGTGCGCAACAACGGTTTGGACACCAAGGCCAATGGCTTTTGGGAGATGTTGCCACCGGAGATATTTCCAAAGTCGACTATGTGTTGGCCAGCGGTACTTTGAATTATCGATTCGATGAACCAGAACAAATTTTTCAAAGCATTGAGCGACTTTGGCAGCTCTCTGCAAAAGGAATCGGGTTTAATCTGCTGAAAAAGGTGGAACAGCGCAGTGCCATTTTACAAGGCTATACACCCGAAAAAATAGTACGATTTTGCGAAAGCCTTTCCGCGAAAGTCACCTTGATGGAAGGCTACCTCGAAAATGATTTCACCCTGCTGTTGAAGAAGTAAGCCAGAAACTATTGAACCACAAACTTGCCGGTTTGGGGCAATATTCCCTCGGCATTCAACTGGTAAAAATAAACGCCCTTAGCAGCGTTGTCCGAGTTCCAATCGCTTTGAATCGGCCCTGATCCGGTTTGTGTGCTTACCAGATTTCCCGTTAGGCCAAAAATGCTCAAGGTCCAGTCGCCCGTCATCGTTGGCGATTGAAATTGAACTGCTCCGTTGCTTGGGTTTGGAAATACATCCAGTGCAGTAGCAGCAACACTGGGCTGAGCAGCTACCGAGCTCACCAAATTGGGAATAGACAGGCGATAGAGTTTACCATGGGTGGGGTTCACCTCCCGGTTATCCACAATAAACAAGGTTTCGTTGTCCGAGAAAACCACACCCTCTTTTTGAGTAAACGGCCAGTTGATGCTCGTATGGCTGCCCCCGAAAAAATCGTTGCCAACAAAATCATAAAAGACCCAAAAACCGGTATTGCTGATCAACACCAGCGTTTCGCCATCCGGGCTAATGTCTGCCCCTGCGATTTGAATGGTGGTTTTAAAACTGCCCATCAAAGTGGCTGCGTGTTGCCCCGGAGTATCGGGCAGGCGATAGACTTTGGTTCGAAGGTCCAATCCACGGTCGCGGGTAAACAGATAAAGGCTACCGTTGAAATGGATCATGGATTCAATGTCAAAATTTTCTTCGCCTTTGGGCGGAGGAAACTGCGTTTGATCGGGCAGTAAAAACTCAATTTCTTCCGCTTGTACCGTATTGCCCATAATCTGGCTGGGCGGTGGAATTTTATAAATCTTCAGGTCGGTACGGTCGTTGAATTCGTTGCCAAAATCGCCAATGTAGAGGTTGCCCACATTGTCTTGCGTCATGTCTTCAAAATCCCGGGCCGTAGCATTGCCAATGGTGATAGTGCGTTGGATGACGCCGGTCTCATCGATTTCGAAAATCTCAGGTCCCGAATTGTTGTCGCTGTGGCTCCAAAGCGAATTGGGACCGATGTATTCAAGGCCCGAAGCCCCATCCAGATCGCCGGGCAGGAGGCCCAGTTCTACCGGTAGTGCTTGTTGACCAATGGCAGAGAAGCCGACCAGCAACGCCCCTGAAAGTGATAGCCAAATTTTTTGCATCAGTTGAATTGGGGTTGAAAGTTGGTATAAAAAGAATTCCAGTCGGTGCTTCGATAGTGTCCTTCACCAATAAAAACCAAAAACGGTTCCAACTCTGCCGGTTTTTTGTATCCGGGAATCGGTCCAAAATTGCGGTAGTTTTCGTCGAGGATCACAAAGGTAGGGTAGCTCATTTTTCCGTTGAGCAGCCAAACGGCCAACTGGTGGGGAGCCCTTGGGCGGTCGCTGGAAGGCACCATCGCACTGTCTTGAAAAAGAACCGTGTCCCGCATTTCGGCGTCCAGCTTCACGGCATAATAATGCTCGTTGAGGTAGTTGACCAGGTTGGGGTTTTTAAAGGTCGTGGCATCCATGCGCTTGCACCAGCCACACCAATCGGTGTAGGCGTCAACAAATATTTTCTTGGGCGTTTCGGCGTTGGCCGCCATCATTTCTTCCCAAGTCATCCAATTGATTTTGGGAGGAGGAGTAAGGGCTATTTCTTGTGCCCGTAAGGTGGTGAAACCCATGAGAAACAGAAGACCCAGAAGTGTATAGCGTGTGATCATGATCGGAGCTTTAGGCGGGTAACGTGAATTTACTAAAAATCGTCCGTGCGATGGAGCACCGTCATTTCAGCCGTTTGAATAGGATTCCCCGCCTCATCGGCATAGGCGAAGTGCCAGGTTACGACTACTTGCTGCTTTTCAGGGTTGGCCTGCAGGTGTTTCACCACCACCTTAGCGTGGTTCTGCTGGCCTGCAAATACCGGGCGGATAAATTTCCAGTGGTTGATTTCCAAACCAGCGGCAACACTGTGCCCAAAGCAGGGGACCCAATGCTCCTTATAGATTTTCATGAACAGGTGCGGACCACTGGCTACCAAGCCTTTGAAACGGCTCTGAGCCGCTACTTGCGGATCGGTATGGAAGGGTAGGGGATCAAAGCGTTGGGCAAAATCAATGATCTCTTTTTCCGAAAGCACGGTGACTCCAAAAATGAACTCCTGACCCACTTCCAGGCTACCAATCGGTATTTTCTCTTCCCGGTTTTCCATCCGGGTGAAATTACGAATTCATAGATTAGCTCTCGGTAAATCAAGCCATCCAACATGCAGACACCCATTCAACACACCGTTACTGAACGCTTTTTACGCTACGTACAAGTCGATACACAATCCGACCCCGATTCCACCACTTTTCCTTCCACCGAAAAACAAAAGGACCTGAGCCGTATTTTGGTAGAAGAGCTTTTGGAAATGGGCATTACCGATGCCCACCTCGATGCTCACGGGTACGTGTATGCTACTTTGCCGGCTACCACCACCAAAAAGGTCCCCACCATCTGTTTTTGCAGCCATGTGGACACCTCGCCCGATGCTAGTGGAACCGGAGTGAAGCCGCAGGTGTACCGCAACTACCAGGGACAAAAAATCGTGTTGCCGGGCGATAATAGTCAGGTGCTCGATCCAGCCGATCTCACTGATTTGCAAAATCAAATGGGGCACGACATCATCACCACCGATGGCACTACTTTGCTCGGGGGAGACGATAAAGCCGGAGTGGCCGAAATCATGGACATGGTGCACCACTTTATCACCCATCCCGAAATTTCACACGGGAAAGTGCGGGTGTTGTTCACCCCCGACGAAGAAGTGGGCAGGGGGGTAGACCATGTGGACATGGAAAAGTTGGGTGCCGATTTTGGCTACACCGTAGACGGTGGACGCCGTGGAACCTTAGAAAACGAAACTTTTTCGGCCGATGCGGCTGTGCTTACCGTTGAGGGATTTGGGATTCATCCGGGCTATGCCAAAGATAAATTGGAGAATGCTGTGAAAATCGCAGCTCGCATTTTAGAGCGCCTTCCCCAAGACCGGCTGTCGCCAGAAACCACCGAAGGCAAAGCACCTTTTGTACATCCGGTGACGATAAGCGGCACCGCTGAAAAAGCGGAGATTGTTTTCATTTTACGCAGTTTCAACTCCGATGAATTGCCCGGCTTAGCGGAAGTCATCCGAACAGCCGCAGAAGACGAGTTGCGCAACTACCATCGGTCCAGCTTTCAATTGGAGGTGAAGGAGCAATACCGCAACCTGAAAGAAATTCTCGATCAACACCCGGAAGTGGTTTCCCATGCGGAAGAAGCCATTCGCAGGGCTGGGATGGAGCCCGAATTGGGCAGCATCCGCGGAGGCACCGATGGCAGCCGCTTGAGTTTCATGGGCTTGCCTTGTCCCAACATTTTTGCGGGGGAAAAAGCCATCCACAGCAAACTCGAATGGATTTCGGTGCAAGACATGGAGTTGGCTGTCAAAACCCTTGTAGAGCTGGTGTGCGTATGGGAAGAGCGATCCGAGTAGAGCAGCCCACTGAAAAAACGATATAAAAAAAGCCCGGAGCAAAATGCTTCGGGCTTTTTCTTTATAAGGTTCAGTGTTGCTTAGGTGACCCCGTGCAACAGTTTGTTAATCGGCTTGGATAAAATAACCAGGAGGATGCCTACGCCAACGGTGATTAGCCCCATAGTAGTATAAACATCCACATACTGAGCAAGGCTATCTGCGGCTGTAACGACGGCTTCCTCGTCACCACCTTCACCACCGTGACTTTGTCCGGTAGCAGTGGCCAAAATACCTGCCACATAGTTCGAGGCAGCAAAAGAAAGGAACCAGCCTCCCATTGCCGTACCGGTCATGTGTTTGGGTGCCAGCTTGGTTACCATTGACAGCCCGATCGGAGATAAAAACAGCTCACCAGTGGTGTGCAACAAGTAAAGTAGAGCCAAGGTCCAGAGTGGAACGAGGTAATCTTCGCCTACCAAACCGGAGGCGAGGTAAACGACCAGGTATCCCAACCCAAGCTGTAGTATTCCGAGACCAAACTTTGCAGGGATGTTCGGGTTCTTACCCATCTGTGTCAATTTGATCCACATGATGGAGAAAATAGACCCGAAGATCAAAATGTAGGCAGGGTTAAAGAACTGCGTGGTAGCGGCTCCCATTTCCCATCCAAAAATGACTCGATCCACATTTCTTCCAGCGAAAAGGGTAAGCGAAGAACCGGCTTGTTCAAAGCAGGCCCAGAAAACAATGTTAAAAGCAAACATGATCAGCATGGCAAACATGCGATCCCGCCATATTGGGCCTTCCTTAATGGCACCCGATAGTAGGTTGTAAATCACCAGTACCGCCGTTACTGCCAGAAGGTATCCAACCACTTCAGGAAAGAGCATCAAACCATAAATGGCTGGAATGATGGCAAGAGATCCAATGATGGTGACGTGAAATCGACTTAACGGCCCCATCCATGGAGCGTTGAGCTTTTGAGGATCAGGAGGAAGCGCTTTGGATTCAAAGTTCTTTCTACCGAGTTGAAAAATGATCGTTCCGACAATCATACCGATACCGGCCAATCCAAAGCCGTAAGGGGCTCCAAATTCTTTTCCGACCTCCGCACAAACCGTAGTGGCCAACAAAGCACCAATGTTGATACCAATGTAAAAAATGGTGAATCCGGAATCTTTTCGCGGGTCACCGTCTTTATACAATTTTCCTACGATACTGGATATGTTAGCCTTGAAGTATCCATTCCCAACAATGATGGCCCCCATACCGATGTAAAGCCATGTTTCTGTCCCGCCAAGAATGAGAAATTCTCCAATCGCCATCAGTACTCCTCCAAGAAGTACCGCGTTGCGATAGCCCAAAAGTTGATCCGCAAGCTTACCGCCCAATACCGGAGCAACGTACACCAAGGCAGTGTAAGCGCCATAGATTAAGAAGGCTTCGTTGTCTCCTTTTACCAGAGATTCTGTTAAGTAAAGAAGTAATAGGGCACGCATTCCATAGTAGCAGAAGCGCTCCCACATTTCGGAGAAGAAAAGGGTGTACAACCCCTTAGGATGACCAGACTCGGGAAAGCCTTCTTCCTCTTTCAAAGGGCCGTCGATTACAGATTCAGACATGTAGTTGGATGATTAAATTTTCCGGAAAATCAGGTGGATAATCCAGGCTAATATAAAATTTCTTTGGCTTAAAGATTCTCCAAGATGAAATTCGTCATCTTGTTGTAGAGGTGCAACCGGGTGTTGCCACCATAAATGCCGTGGTTGCGGTCCGGATAGAGGTAAAAATCAAATTGCTTGTTGGCGGCAATCAAGGCATTGACCATCTCCATGCTGTTTTGCACGTGCACGTTGTCATCGGCCGTACCGTGGATCAATAAGTAATTGCCATTCAAGCGGTCTACAAAGTTGATGGGCGAGTTGTCGTCATAGCCTCCGGGATTATCACCGGGCGTTTTCATGTAGCGCTCTGTATAAATGGTGTCGTAGTAACGCCAATTGGTTACCGGTGCGACTGCAATCGCGGTTTTGAACACATCGGCACCCTTGGTGATGCACAGCGATGACATATAGCCTCCATAGCTCCAACCCCAAATACCAATGCGGTCGGCATCCACGTAAGGCTGGCTGGCCATGTATTTGGCACCTTCGATTTGATCTTCGGTTTCCAGGTAACCCAAAGCGGTGTAAGTACATTTCTTGAATTCGGCACCGCGTGCGCCTGTACCCCGGTTGTCCACCGAAACAATGATGTAGCCTTTGTTGGCCAGCATCTGGTACCAAAGGTCGTTGAAGCCCCAGGTTTCTTTCACGGTTTGGGCTCCTGGACCACCGTACACATACATGAGTACCGGATACTTTTTGGAGGCATCAAAGTCGCGGGGTTTAATCATCCAGCCATTCAAGGTCACTTTTTGCGAAGTGGTGAATTGGAAAAACTCCTTTGGGGCAAACTGGTACTTGTCCAGCGTTTGGCGCAGGTTTTCGTTGGTTTCCAGGTCGCGGATTTTTTTACCATCCGAATTGTGGAGGCTCACAAAATTGGGCGTATTGGCCGATTGGTGGTAGTTGATGAAATACTGAAACCCACTGCTGAACACCGAACGGTTGGTACCCGCTTCTTTGGTCAGTTTCTTTTTGCCCGATCCGTTCAACTTCACCGAATAGAGGTGGCGCTCCATGGGAGAAACTTCAGCGGAAGTAAAATAAACCAGTCCGCCTTTTTCATCTACGCCATGGATTTCGGTCACATCCCATTCGCCTTTCGTCAACTGCTTTTCGCTGCCGCCCTGCATGTCGTAGCGGTAAATGTGGTTGTAGCCGTTTTTTTCGCTGGAGCGCAAAAAGCCACTGCCGTCTTTCAGGAAGTAGAGATCGTCGGTAATTTCTACGTAGGATTTAGAGGTTTCCTTGAGAATTTCGTTCACCGATCCATCCTTAACGTTCGCCAACAAATAAGTCAATTCATTTTGCAAGCGGGGCATGATTTGCACACAAAGCAAACTGCTGTTGCGGGTCCATTTTATCCGAGGGATGTACTCAAAATCGTAGGGAATGTCAATTCTACCTTCTGATCTGGCTTTTAAATCGTAAAAGAACAAACGGGCAAAAGCGTTCGGCTCACCCGCTTTGGGATATTTGTAGGTGTAGGGCTGTGGGTACAGTTCACCATACATGTCCATGGAAAATTCTGGCACATCTTTCTCGTCAAAGCGGTAGTAGGCAATGGTGTTGCCATCCGGTGCCCAGGAAAAACCCTTGTCGAAGCCAAATTCTTCTTCGTATACCCAGTCGGTGGCACCGTAAATAATGGAGTTGGATTTTCCATCTTGTGTACACTTGAGCGTTTCGCTGGTGTTGATGTCCAGCACAAACAAGTTGTTTTCCCGCACAAAAGCTACTTTATCGCCAGCTGGAGAAAAAGTAGCCAAGCGCACCTTGCCGGCTGCGGAAACCAAGGTGACTTTCTTGCTACTGAGGTTGTAAACGTAATAGCTGGCCCTGGTCGAATGCCGGTAGATCGATTCTACTTCGGTGGCAATCAATACTTTCTTTTCATCGGCTGAAAATTCATAGTTCTCAATGCTGATGGGCTTTCCATTTTTATTCGGCACCACTTCGTTGCCCGCTACAATTACCGCTACTTTTTCGCCCGTTTCGTAAGAATACTTCACAATGGCCTTGCTGCCACGATCGTCTTCTAACCGGGTGTAGTGCTTGCCGTCTTTCATCGAGCGGATGCCACTGACCGACTTTTGGGAAAATTTCCTACTGCCCCAGATGTCCCTTACGGTTATTTCGGGTGGAGCTTGTGCAGCAATGAAAATCGGAAATGCCAGCATCAAAGCAGGCAAAAGAATTCTGAGCGAACGTTGCATAAATGAATTGTAGTTGGTTCCTGACAGGGCTCCGAATTTAACAAAATATCCCATGGAGCAATGGGGCACAATTTTGCAAAAATCATACCCGATACAGGAATCTCTACAACGAGGAAGAAACGCAGGCCCAGTTGTCTGAGCCATGAAGCAGAACTTATTGCACCACTACCCGACGGAAGACGGTTTGGTCGGCTGTTCGAACCTGAACAAGAAAAGTGCCCTTTCCATAGGCGGCCAGGGGCAATTGGAGGTTGCTTTGTCCAGTTACGGACAGCTCATTCAACAAGCTACCTCTGAGATCAAACACCGCAATTTGTGCGCCTTGCGCTGGCAAACCGCCCAACGTAATCGCATCGTGGGTTGGATTGGGAAACAGAAACAGCGACTCGGCCGACCATTCGTTCAATCCTACCGGGGCTTCGGCTACAATGGTTTCATTGATAATCAACTCACAATTGGCAGCATCGGTGATGGTCACCGTCACCTGGCCTGCACACAAGTTAAAGGCGTTCAATATACCAGAACCGTTGGACCATGCGTAGGTTAGTGGAGGAGTTCCTCCTGTGGCCACTGCGGCCGCGCTACCATTGCAATTGGCACCAATGCTGTTGGCAGTAACCACCTGACCTTGCAGTAGGGTCCCATTTCCAACAAAAGAAGCAGTTCCCGTTCGTGTGCAACCGTCGGCATCGGTCACGGTGACCGAATAATTACCTGGGCTAAGACCGGTAATGGTGGCCGTATTTTGGTTGCCGGTGGCCGGCCCCCATTGAAAGGTATAGGGAGCTACACCACCCGTTGCAGCAGCAGTAACTTCGCCGGTGCTTTCGCCACAGTAAGTGGAGTTGTAACTCAGTTCGATGATGTTGCAGCCAAAGGAACAACCGTTGGAAGACAAAATGCTCGACCGACTGGTATTGAGCGTAGCAACCATAATTTGCGCTTGGTCTTCCGTAAACATGTTCATGCAGTTGTCGTTCACATAATCCATGTAGTTCATAAACATGTCTTCTGTGCCGCAGGTGGTTTGCGGAAACGATGGGCAACCGTAATAGGGAGCGTCTGAATCCGGCGTGTCATTCACACCATCATCGATGCCACATCCACCACCCCACATGTGGTCCAGGTTCAACCAGTGGCCCACTTCGTGGGTGGCAGTACGTCCCCGGTTAAATGGAGCAGTTGCCGTACCGATGGTCCCGAAATAATCTACGGATACCACAACACCATCCCGCTGAGCATTGGCTCCCGGAGGCGTAGCAAAACCGAGCAATCCTGCACTCAATTCGCACACCCAAATATTAAGGTAGCGGTTGCGGTTCCAAATGTCCTGGCCGCCTTGAGAAGTGCGGTAGTAGGCATTGGTGCTCCCAATGTTGTTTGTGGTGGTTTGGGTGCGGGTAATGCCGTCAGTCAAATCACCATTGGGATCGGAGTTGGCAAGGCAAAACTCAATCTCCGTATCTGCGGCTACGCCTTGAAAAACGGATGGAGTATTTGCCGCATCTGCATTGAGCCGACGAAAATCCTCATTTAAAACATCAATTTGTGTTTGAACCTGAGCCGCAGAAATATTTTGTGCAGTAGTTCGGTAGATCACGTGCACCACCACTGGAATGGTGACCACTGCCCGACTTGATTGGTGTTGCTGCTGATGATCGATCCAGTCTTTAACGTTTTGTTTGCTTTGCATCCTACGGTTGAGGAAGTCGGGATCTTCCTGGCTCATCTCCTGGATCACATGATCGTGCCCACAGCGGTCAACGCCAGGAACCAATTCTTGGTGATGGCTGGAATGGTGTTGTCCGAAGGAAAAGGACACTATCAATAGAGATGCAGTAAACAGGAGTACAAGCTTGTTCATGGCATTAGGTCGTTAGGCAGACCCAAAACTAACGTATAAGTATGAAAAAGGTTATTGGAAACTATCGAATTAGCTTGGATTTTCAATCATGATTTTATGGAAGGCTTTTCAATTCCGCAGCCCATAACAATCGCTAACTTTGAGGAATAGATGGCAGAGCAGATGAACTATCAAAGCATTACTCCCAAACACCTGGAAGATTTTAGGCAATTGATTGCAGAAGAACGGTTGTTGACTGATTTGGAATCCCGACAACACTATGGACACGATGAAACTGAGGATTTGCTCTTTCCGCCAGAGGTGGTCTTAAAACCGGCCGATACGAAAGAGGTGGCCGCCATCATGCAGTATTGCCATCAGGAGAAAATCCCGGTAACGCCCATGGGAGCGCGGACAGGCCTCAGTGGCGGTGCTTTGCCCGTCAAAGGTGGCGTTGCTTTGTCGATGGAGAAGTTCGATCAGATTATTGAGATCGACGAGCTCAACCTGCAAGCTACCGTTGAACCGGGAGTCATTACGCAAGTGTTTCAGGAAGCGGTGCAGGCCAAAGGTTTGTTTTATCCTCCTGATCCCAGCAGTCGCGGCAGCTGTTATTTGGGCGGCAACCTGGCCGAAGGAGCCGGAGGCCCCAAGGCAGTAAAGTATGGGGTCACCAAAGATTATGTGCTCAACCTCGAAGTGGTATTGCCTACCGGAGAGGTGATCTGGACCGGAGCCAATGTGCTGAAAAACTCCACTGGGTACAACCTCACACAGCTAATGGTAGGTAGTGAAGGCACCTTGGGTATCATCACCAAGATTGTATTCAAACTGCTGCCGTATCCCAAACACGATTTGCTCATGCTGGTGCCCTTCTTTTCTGCCGAAAAAGCCTGTGCAGCTGTGTCGGCAGTGTTTCGGGCGGGAATTGTGCCTTCTGCGCTCGAGTTTATGGAACGAGATGCCATCGATTGGACCCTACGCTACATCGATGGGGTGAGCTTTCCGATCAAAGAAGAGGTAAAAGCCCACCTGTTGGTAGAAGTAGATGGCAACGATCCGGAAGTGTTGTTCCGCGATTGTGAGGCCATTACCGAAGTGATGGCACAATACGAATGCGATGAAATCCTTTTTGCGGAAAGCAGTGAACAAAAAGCCAAGCTGTGGAAGCTGCGCAGAAGGGTAGGGGAAGCCGTAAAATCCAACTCGGTTTACCGGGAAGAAGATACCGTAGTGCCCCGCTATGCCCTGCCTGAACTATTAGCAGGGGTAAAAGCCATTGGTGCAAAATACGGTTTTCGATCGGTGTGTTACGGTCATGCCGGAGACGGCAACCTGCACGTCAACATTATTAAAGGCGACCTCACCCCTGAGCAATGGAACCAGCGGGTGGTAGAAGGCATCATCGAAATTTTTCAGCTCACCGTTGGCCTTGGTGGCACCCTTTCGGGAGAACATGGCATTGGTTGGGTGCAAAAGAACTATTTGCCCTTGGCCTTTGATCCGGTGAAAATCGAATTGCAAAAAGGCATCAAAAAGTTGTTTGACCCCCATCAAATTCTCAATCCTGGCAAGATCTTTCCCGACTAAAACGCAAAAAGGCGATTCTCTCGAATCGCCCCTTTACCTAATTCTTGTTTTCAGCCCTTAGCTGGCCGGAGGAGTATCCGGTGCGGAGGCGTTGTCGGCTTCATCATCGTCGTCTTCCTGATTATCACCACCGGTGATCCAGTCACCGATAGAAATGATCTTGTCGATCACCTTGTCGGTTTTGTCGTCGGTGAAAACGGTTACCATGTTCAAAATGCGGCTGGTAATGCCCCAAATCTTTTTCATGGTACTGATGAAATGCTCCTTGTCGGCATCCGTAGCACTGTTGCCAACAATGTTGTCGCCAATGGTGACCAAAGCGCCCAATTTGGCATCGGTTTTTTTGCCGGTCACTTTTAGCGCGATGGCATAATCTAAGGCCTGACGGAGTACGGGCCAATATTTATCGAAACGCTCGGCAAAGTCGGAGTCACCAAAATTGTCTGGTGGATCGGGCGTGGTGGAAGCCAGTTCAATTAACTCTTTGAATTTTGCTCGGCGTTCGGCTCTTGTTGAACTCATAATTTTAAGGGGGTTTTGATGTATAGAAATTGGATGAGTTTACATTTTTCTGTCCGGAGGAGTCCCCTGGACTAACCGCGGAAAGCGGTGAATTTTAGGTTGTCGTTTCCGTCTTCGGAGTGGTGGACTCCGGATCGGGAGGATTTATTGGGGTCGCGCTTCCATCTCCCTGAGCTTTCAGGGTAGTGTAGGCAGCTGCGCTTATGCCCATCAATAATAACGCATTTGTTCCAAATGATGGTACCTGCAAGGTAGTGAAAGCCTCCGACAAATACATGACCCCAAAAATGAGGGTAAACACCGCGTTTTGAAACCGGTGAATGCTCACACCTTCTCCATCCGAAAGGATATCGAAAAAGAAACCTTTACTCGGTTGATTGCTTTGCGGCTTTTTTTCTTTCATGTTGCGTTCATCCACCAGGGTGGAGGCCAAACTCGTACCTGCACTTATGCCCAACAGGATGAGGGAACTCGAGGTCAGGTCGGGATCGTCAGCGGTCAGCAGTACGATAAAGGAATAGGAGGACAGGATGATCAAAGTCCAGAAGGCAAGTTGTGTTCTGGAAAGGCTGTAGGTTTCGGAACCTCGCTGTTTGAGCAGCCGTGAGGCAATGCCCAACCAAATCAAAAGCAGGGTGATGATGATCAAACCAATCACCACAAAAATCATTTCTATACGGTTGTAGAAAGAAATGGTGAAGTTGTGGTAGTCTCCGGGGATCAAGGTGCCATCTCGTTTTCCTACGCTCACGGTAACTTTCAAGTCCCGTTTCCCCAGGCGGTAGAAGTGGCTTAAAATCTGATTTCGGTTGAGCTTAAACACAAAGGCATTGTCCGACGGTTGATCGGTAAGCGCTTGTATACTGTCCAAGGGAATGTCGTTGATGAACAGAATGACATGACCAGATTTGTCGGAAAGGAGGTTGCTGTAATTGTTGACTTTTACCTTGATCATTGCCTCTATCCCGGTTTTGTGATCGTTGGTATCGCCAAGGGCCGAAACCCACAAAATTTTAGGAGCAGGCAATGGTTGTGAAGGAGATATCTGGGCAGCTGATGGCTCAGGTTTCGAAGCTCCTGAAACTTTAGGTTCATCAACGGCTTGAGATGCTGCCAACGAATGCAAGGAAACAAACAGCACGAAAAGCAGTGGCAAAAGGGGCTTTGTCATAATGATGGTAGATTTGATGGAAGGGCACCGGTGGTGAACAGTACTTTTCAAACCTAAATAAAAACCACACTTATTTCAAAATAATGGTCGAAAAATGCCCCTTTTGGGTTAGATAGAGCACGTACTAATACGTGGCTCAAACGTAGATCGAATTAGTGAGTGATCACCAAACGTAAACTGGTTTGCTCCTGGGTTTGTAAGTTCCAAACGCGGAGTAGATACGTGCCTTTGGCCAGCATGGAGATGTCCCATCCGGGGTGATCTTGAGAAGCCGTATTTCCTGGCATAGCGGCCTTCCACACCGTTTTTCCGCCGAGGTCCATCAGTTCCAATTCCAGTGGGCCACTTACTCGGGAACCCAACGAAAGGTACAATCGGGAATTGGCGGGGTTTGGAAAAACGGAAATGCTCTGTTTCCAGCTTATTTCTTGCCCCATCGAAAGGGGTTCTTGGGTGGTCACAGAATCACAAATACTGTCTTGCCCGCATGGCCCGAAAACCGTGAGACACACCTGGTATTTTCCCTCGGCGGGAAAAGTATGCACCGGGTTGAGATCGTTGCTGGTAGAACCGTCTCCAAAATCCCAAATGACCGAATCTTGTCCGACGGAAAGGTTGGTGAAATTGTGGGTGAGAAAGGAGGAGGTGCTTGAAAAGTTGGCGTCAATGTGCCAAAATGTGGTGTCGGCGTTCCAGGTGAGGAGGTCGGGCAACACGGCATCTGCTGCGGCTTGTTGCAAGGTTTGTGCCTGCTGACTGGTGATGCCACTGGGAAAGCTGGCGCCTACCGGACTTTCCAAAAAGAAGGTGGCAAACATGGTACATGCAGCCAGGTAGCTGCCATGAATGGTGGGGTGGCTGTTGTCGGCCGTCCACAAGTCAAGTGTAGGATAAGCATCCAGGGCCAATTTCCAGGCAATGCCCACCGGAGAAACGGTGGCATTGAGTTCATTCGCGATGCGCAAATAAGCCGTTTCCAGCGAATCCTGCATGTGTTCGAAATCCGTAAAGTTGGGGCTACAGTGGGTTTGGTTATTGTCGCACTGCTGACCGCCAAATTCCCGGCCCCAGGTCATGTAAAACACGGGTTGAACACAATCTTGCGCCCGAATGAGCGAATCCAATCCCCGGGCCGCCGGATACATACTGTTGTCGCGGTAGAAAGGAATGACCGGAATCTGGCTTTGCTCTTGCAACACGACATACCCTCTCGTGGCCTGCCCAATTTTTGCAATCACGGTGGCATTGTTGAGGTGATTGCCCAAGGTGTTGCCACCTGGATGGTGGGCATCTATGGTCAGCACCTTTCCTTTTGATGTGGCAATGCTTTGGGTGAGTTGGGCGAGGTTGTTGTAACCGGTATAGCTGTTGCCAACAAACAGGGCGTGCACTTGTGCTTGCCCTTGAAAAGCACAGGTCAACAGCCAACCGAAGAGAAAAGTAAGCTTACAGAGCGGGGAAAAACGCGATTTCATAATAGCAGGTAGACGCCACCCCAATTGGATGGATGCCTCAAAATACAAAATTCATCGGCAAAGTTTTTAGGAGGCGGGACGGGTCTCAAAACGGTAGGGCAATTCGGGGTGTTCCCACACCTTGTTTTCATCGCCTTCCATCACCAATTCCATGGGCCAGGGAAGCCCCGGAACTCCGGTAGGAAACCAGTTTCGGTTGATCCGGGAAACAATCAGCAAACGGTCACCAGTTCCCAATGCGGCAAAGGTTGAAGCCACCGTGCTGCGTTCCCACACCTTAACGCCAAACGCTGCCCGGATCTGGGTAGCAAATTGAAGGGTGGAAGGTACCGTGAGGCCTACCTCACTCAAGTTAAGCAAACAATGGGCTCCAAAAGGTCCATGGTGTGCATTGGGCAGGTCGTGGCGTGCAATGAACTCCACAATGTTGCCGGCGGGATCGTGGAAATACAAGGCTTTTGCATTCCAGTCGGGGAAATCAATGCAGTTGCGGTCTTTGAAGGGCAACAACTCTACCCACTGTTCCAGCCACGCTTCGGCTTCGGTTACCTGGTTTTCAGGAATGTTAATGGCAAAGTGATACCGGGGAGTGCCATCGGTAGTGGCCGTTGTAAACCGCAAGATTTCAGTCCCGATCTTTACGGCAAAACTGTTTTCGTCGGCTTCTATTTCCGTAAGTCCCAGCACATCAACGTAGAATTCCTTCATCGGAATCAGTGCCATGGTTTGAAAAGTGACTTCAAGAAACCGCATGCTTAAAAATGTTGAGTAGGATTTAAGTAAAACATCTTTTTCCAACCTTGTGGGCTAGTATCTATGCGCCAGGGATAGGGAACCACCGACATGAGGCTAAAGTGCAGGTGGGGCGGTTTTCCCTTGGCATTACCGCTGTCGCCTACACTGCCGAGCCGTTGCCCGGAATGCAACCAGGAAAAGGCGCTAACCTCCACCGATGCTAAGTGTGCATAGTACTGAAACCGCCATTTGGGCCCCAACACCAGCACTACCTTGCCACCCCTGCTCAGTTCGCCTTGGTAAATGACCAAACCAGAAGCCATGGCCTTTACCGGAGTGTTTCGTTTCGCGAAAATATCGACTCCTTTATGGGTGCCCGATTTGCCCCAGGGGTAGTACCAGAACGATGCTGGATTCCAATCGGATGCACTTGCTCCTTCCACCGGAATTTGACCATCTTCCGGCAGTAGAAAACCCACACCAAGGATCAACATGAAATAAAACCACCACTTGCGGAGCAGCCTGCGCATCTTGTTACTTTTTCTTAAAAATTAAATCGGATAGTGGTTGGCAAACAACGATTTGCCCCCTGACAGCCGATAGCTGATCTCAATTGCCTGTTGGCCGGCATCTGCTTTCTCCTTGGTGCGTATCACCAACTTCTTCTCAAAGCGATTCCGGTTTTTGTTGTACACACTGGCGTAGCCTTTCGACAACAGTTGCTGTACCATGAGGTCATCTTCCAGCGTGTTTTCCATCCAAAAACCATCGTAAACCAAGGGGATTTCGAGCAGGTTGAGTGTGTCACCGGTGGCAGTGTGGCTTCGAATCTCCACTTTCCACTGTTCAAACAACTGCCCGGTATCTGGAAAACCTTGCCGGTTGATCTCTTCTTCGAGGTGCGCGCAATAGCTATCGAAGTGCAGAAATACCCGGTAATCGGCATTTTCGAATACAACGACCGCTGGATTGTGCACTGCACTCAGCTTAATGACCGATTTACCTGGAATCAGTGGGGAAGGCAGCGTTTTTCCACCCTGCCCAAAAGCATGGGAAGCACCCAAAAGGCCACAAAAAAGGAGTACGACAATGCGAGACATAACAGAGCTAAGGTCAAGATACAACTTTTCCATGGGTTGAATCGATCTCTTGGTGGGAAGCCTCTTCGACAGGGAGTCCCAAACTGGCCAGCAAGACGGCTTTAGTGACTTGATCACTTTCTTTTGAAGTAGAAGCAGGCTTCATTTGATCTACTAAATACCTATCGATTGCTCCTTTGTTTTTGGCTTCCAATGGTCCGTGATGGCCACATTCACCGTATCGCCCGTCTGAGGGTAGTATCTACTGAATAGTTGAACCTGTTTTTGCGGCCGAAGCACGAAATACCATCTGCTTGTGCGCCAAACCTTCACCAATCGACCCGTAGGCGAAGGCATAATGCTGTTCATGAAAAAGGCAGGCTCAAAACCAGGGTAGAAGAAAGGTAAGAAGGTAGAAGAGAAGCAAAATAGAAGGCGTCAAAGTAAGTTCCATGCGAAGCAGGTTGCAAAACCAAACCAGGTGAAAATAAAAAAGCAGGCTCTCCAACCTGCTTTTTTAATCCATCAAATTATGAAACTCATCTCGAAAATTTCTTTTCAAGATTAACTTACTCCGGGGCTATTTACGGGAGCTTTGGAATAAGGTTCCGTTTTTCTGAAAAAAAATTCTCCGGGTCACATTTTCTGCACCTTTCGAATCTGGATGGCCTCCCCGGTGTTCACCTTGAGCAGGTAAAACCCTGGTGGTATTTCGCTGATATTTAGTGTATAGGGCATTGCAATGGCCTTGCCAGGCTCACGCCTCATAACGACTCGTCCCGACATGTCTTGTAATTCCAAGGTGCTTTCTGTGGTTCTATTGGTGTTCCATTCTATGAAAAGCAAATCTTGTCCTGGATTGGGGTAGACCTCCAATGCCAAAAGTTCAGCCGATAGGTCATCAATTCCTACGAGCACCACCATAATGTCAATGGTAGTATCTACGGTATCGCAGGCATTGCTTGCCGTGAGGGTAACCGAAAATTGAGTGTTTTGGGTAATGAAATAAAAATGGCTGGGATTGGCTGCCGTATCGGTTCCAATGCCATCCCCAAAGTCCCAAACGTAGGCTTGGGCACTGGTGCTCTGATTTTGGAAAAGGACCGAGCCTGTGCTGTCTTGCGTAAAACTGAAATCAGGGACCGGTGCGGTTAAAAGGTTGAGCTGGTTATCGTTTGAAAAGCTTTCGCAAAGTGCAGTATTCACCCGGCACCGAAATTTATAACCGTCGAAGCTGGCATCCATTGGAAAAATGGTCAGTTGAGGAGTGCCAGGGTTGAAGAAGCTGGGAAAAGAAGAGACATCAATGTCGGTGAAGCCACCGCCAATGTCGACTTGCCATTGGTAGCTGAGGTTGCTCCCGGTGGCAGTAACGGTGAATTGGGCACTATCCCCTTGGCATACATTGGTATCGTTGTTAAGCGTTTGTGCAACCGGTAACGTTTCTACCACCAAGGTGATCGAATTGCCAACTGCCCAACCCGAAGTATTGTCGCTTACCACCAACCGATAGCGGTATCCATTCATAGAGGGAGAGGCAGGTTGTATGTCCAAGGTTGTGGTATTAACACCAGAGTAGACCCCTCCGTTGCTTAAATCGCCGAAACCAGAACCTTGGTCTTCTTGCCACTGATAAGTGAAAGTGCCAACACCCGAAACGGTGTTCATCAGTGTAACATTGTTTCCTTCGCATACTTCAATACTGTCTATTGTATCGTTGACCGCGAAACTGTCGAAAACGCTATAGTTGGCCATAAAGGCCCCTACAATTCCGGGAGGCGCTAAAAATCCAAAACCAGCTGAAGGGTCGAAGTCAGTATCCTGGTCAAAAAGCCCACCGAACAACAGGGTGTTTGAACCTCCTGTGGCCACTGTTCGGCCTACAGAACCCGACAGTCCTTGAGGGAGCGGCCCCGGGGTAAATTCTAAAAAGCCATGACTCCAGATATGGTCCCCGTTTATGGAATAACAGGCCAAATAAGGATTGAGACTATCGTTTACCAAGCCAATAATTGCCGTGTTGGAACTCGGGTCCATGTCAACCGCTTCACTGAATTCTCCAGTGATGTAAATTCGAAAATTATCGTCCATGGCCATGTCCTCCACCACATCACTTTCTCCTGCGCCAAAGCTGTTGGCCCACAAAAGATCGCCGGAAGGGGTGTATTTGGCCATGAAGATATCGTTGATACCATTGCTGGTAAGTGCGGTGGTGGTGGAGTCGGGTGAGAAATCAACCGAACCGCCGATGTGCCCGGCAATAATTGGATTACCAAAAGGATCGATACAAATGTCATGTACCATGGCAACCGCCGGGCCACCTATCGGGTCGCCTAAGGTGATGACCTCAATAAAATCCCCCTGAGTGGTGTAATGCGCTAAGTAAGCGTTTCTAAAGCCAGAACTAAATGAATACCGAATTGCGGAATCTGCAGTATCGGGATCAAAGTCGGTGGTATCGGTAAAACTTCCGGTGACCCAAAAATCCTGGTTGCTTCCCATGCAGATACCATCTACGGTAACGCTGCCCAAACTGTTGATGGCAAATCCGGTGAGGAGTTGACCACTGGGAGAATAGCCAGCAACGAATCCGTTGGAGAATCCGGTATTAACCACAAAATCAGGCTGGGTAGGATGGAGGTTGAGCACTCCTTTAAATTCTCCACAGACCCAAAGGTTGTCCTGATCGTCGGCAGTAGAGCTCCCAATCGGGTTAGACGCTTCGGTATTGAGTTGATATACCCAATCAAAGTCGCCGGCGGCATCAATACGTGCTACAAATACATCGGATTGAGAGGTGGGACCATTGAAAACTTGTCCACCAATGAATGAAGTGCTCCGAAATTCACCTGTGGTGTATACTGCGGGTGTAGAGGTGGCATTTACCTCAAACACTTCCACCACACTTGGACTGATGAAATGATACACCGTATCAAATTGGCCATTGGGTAAGTAGCGAACCAAAAAGCCATTTTGGCCACCCGCCCCGCTAATGATGGCGTTTGGATTGGAATTGGTAGGATCGAAATTGACATTAGGGCCGCCAAAGGAGCCGGCAATCCAGCTGGCTCCGTCGTTGGCAACTGCTGATCCGGCTGCGAAGGCGCCCGCTTGGGCGCCTCCAATGGAGTTTGCCCATTGATAATTCTGGGCAAAACCTGAGGTGGTCATACACAAAAGTGTAGCCACCCAAATAGGTAGATTTATAAATTTCATGAAACTGGGTTTTGTTGACTTGGGGTCAAGTCAAATATAAGGTGATTTAGCCATTTTTTTAAATAATTCTCTCCCTTACCAACCTGAAAAGATGACAAACGGGTAATGCTTTCCTGCGCTTTGATTGCGGTATACTACAAAGTCGCTTTGGTAAACGCGTTCAGGTGGGTTTTTGAGAATGCCTCTAAAGAAGGCAGGCGTAGATGGGCAACGACAAATCTTGGGTCGTTGCTTTGTTCGGTATCTGGAATGGCCACCACCTTCATGCGTGCCGCTAGCGCAGCAATAACACCATTGACCGAATCTTCAAATACCAGGCAATTGACCGGAGGTACACCCAACGCATGGGCAGTACTTAAAAATACACTGGGGTGCGGTTTGCCCAAGGCTTCATTTTCGGCCGATTGAATGATGGACAATTGGGAAACTATGTTCAGTTTTTCGACTACTGCATGAATGAGCTGCATGGGCGAAGAGGAGGCCAGCGCCATCGGGAGCCCTTGTTGGGCAAACAGCTCCATGCTTTGGTAAACTCCTGGCAGGGCGATTGCTTTTTTCCGCAGCAGGCGCTCCATTTCATCCAGAATCCAGGTTTCTACTTCCTTTGGGCTTGGGCCGTTCCACGGGTGCAATTGATACCAATGCTGCACTACTTCATCCAGGCGTAGGCCCATGGTTTGCCTACAATGTGCATCGGTAAGTGCAATCCCTACTTTTTTAAAAATGCGAATTTCAGCTTCTCGCCAAAGCGGTTCCGAGTCGACCAACAGGCCGTCCATGTCGTAAATAATGGCCTGGATCACGCCTTTATAAGTTGACGCTTTTGCCCTTGGGGAATTTCACGGTGTAGGTGATGCGGAGGGTCTTGGTTTCACCAGGAGCCAAGCGCAATTGCCAAGTTAAAAAGCCAGTTTTCTCTTCCTGAACAGCCCCCGAAATTTCTTCCACCGATACACTGATGCTGCGATCGGTGGTAAGAGGAACCTGATCTTCTACCGCAATTTCAATGGCCGTAGATTTGGTGTTGCGCAAGGTGATGTCCCAAGTAAGGGTATGCACCTGATTGGAACCAATGGTATTGTTTTTACAAAGCTCCTGGGCCTTTTCACGGGTTACTACAATTGAGGCATCCCGGCCCAAAGAAAGATCGAGGGTATCGCTGGTTTCACGGCTGTCGATAAAAGATTGCCCGATGTAGGTGCCTTGGTAATAAATGTTGGCTTCGCCAGGAATGAGGTTGTACTGCGACCAACCGGTAACTTTGGCCAACAAAAAGGCCGCCTTATCCTGCTTGGGGGCGGTGTAGAACTCGTAGGTCGCCGTATCTTAAAAAAAATAAACATTCACCAGGTGCCGTTGCCCATCG
>ERZ1740068.341-NODE-341-length-25359-cov-7.878201_pt1 | contig 25359 bp, 18 predicted proteins | sample MGYA00581735_ERZ1740068 | MGnify/ENA primary metagenome ERZ1740068 (study PRJEB43018, sample SAMN04849740) | marine metagenome | isolation source: floating plastic debris | place: Pacific Ocean | collected 2008-08-30 | study: EMG produced TPA metagenomics assembly...
GAAAGCTCAGCAAGATCTCCAAAAACAAACACAAAAAACAAGGTATACATCACCGGCTGAATGAGGTACAACAAAGGGCCCATAAGGGTTAGCTAATAGATGGTAACAAATTCACGCCGAACAAGCAGTATCAACAAATCGCGGTAGGCCCAGACTTCTCGTAGTCCGAACTCGAAAACCGACTTCGTGGGGTTGATGATGATGTCCCAGGAATTTGGAGATGGTCCCGTTTTTTTACTCATACCCTCCTTATTTCTTCTTCTCCTCGTTCTCTCCGTAACCATAACCTCGGTAGCCATAGCCATAGCCGTAGCCGTAGCCGTAGCCGTAGCCATAACCATAGCCGTACTTACCGTAGTAGTAGTAACTAAACCGGCGTTGACGAACGCCATTGAGAATGATACCGCAGTCAGTGAGGTCGTTTTTGCTGATCGCGTCTTCGATGAAGTTGACCGATTGGCGGTTGGTAAATTTACTGTTGAGTACGAAGAGCTTCAAGTCTACTTTCTGCATAAGCACCATCCCATCGGTGATCAAACTCAAAGGTGGCGTATCTACCACAATGTAGTCGTAATGCTTACGCGCTTCATCTAACAAATCGTCTACTTTTCCGTTCAGAATCAATTCAGAGGCATTCGGAGGCACCGGTCCGGATGGAATGACCATCAAGTTGTCAATGGGCGATTGAAATTGAACTTCGTCAAAACGAGATTTACCAATCAAAAGCGAACTGAGGCCTACCTCCGTTTCCATTTCAAGCGCTTTTCCCACTTTGGGCTTGTGCAGGTCGAAATCGATTAGCAACACCCGTTTATTCGCCATCGATAAAATGGTCGAGAGGTTAACGGAGCAAAAGGTTTTTCCTTCCCCTGGCAAAATGGAGGTAATGAGAATGATCTTAGCGGCATCCTGATTTTCGCGGTGCGAAGCAAAATACTGCAAGTTGGTTCGGATGTGTCGAAACGAATCGGTGATGATGCCTTTCGGGTTGCTTTGCAACACCATGTAGCCGGCAGGTTCTTTGCCTTTTTTAAATGGCAATCCACCTAAAATAGGCAGGTTGGTATATTGTGACAATTGCTGTACCGACTCAATGCGTTCAAAAAACAGGTGCCGTAAAAATGCCAGGGATACAGCCAGGGCTAAACCACCCAGCAAGAACAAACCAATGATTTTATTTTTGTTGGGACCCACCAAACCGATGGACCGGGCGGGCTCAATCACCTTGGTTTCAGGCACGATACCGGCACGAGCAATCACTGTCTCGGCCCGCTTGGAAAGCAGGAAAGAATACAGTTCTTCGTTGACCAACAACCTACGCTGGATGTTGAGAATCTGCCGTTGTGTCCGAGGAATACTCTTGATTCGACCTTCGTATTCGTCGATTTGAGATTGAAGGGTTTGTATCCCGCTAAGAAAAGCATTTTTTGAGTTGTTGAGGTATACCAGAATGCTCGCCCGAAGGTTGTTGATCTGGTCGTCTTTCTCACGAATTTTCAGGTTGCGGTCGGTGGCTTGCACCAGGCGTTCGTTCCGCTCAAGATTCAATTCGTACAAGTTGTTGATCGATTTCTTGAGGAAATCATCCGTTTCAATGATGAAAAACGAAGGAGGCAACAACTCTTTGTCATAATTCTCCAAGATGTAATCTTCGAGCGCTTCGATGGACTGAATGTTGATTTCCAGTTGGCGTTTGTCGGTTTCGTAGCGAATCAGTTCGTCGAAGTAAGCATTTTCCTCTTTGCTCAAATTGAGGATGTCTTCCGATTCTTTATACGACTGCAACTCGGTTTCAATCGTGGCCATAATAGTGGTCACCTCATCCAATTGCTTGTCGATGTACTGCAACGTATTCTCGTTGACCTCAATCTTATTCTCAAGCGTGTATTTAATGTACTCCTGGGAAAGGGTATCGAGAAATGCGCTGGCCCGCTCGGCCAACCGGTCGTTGACTGTCACTTCCAAAATGGAGGTGTAGTCAATGTTAACAATGTCTAAGGCCGATTGGTAACGTGAAATGAGCTGATCTCGACGGTGGGTCCGGAACATGTAGTCGGTTTTCTTGAACCTTTCTACACTCAATTCGCTCAGGTTAGGGCTGCGCTCAACGGTAAAATACAAACGGTTATCGGCTACCAAATCACCGAACCGGTAGTTTTTGCTTTGCTCCACGTTGTCCAATTCGTACGAGAGTCGAAAGCTGTCGACATTCAAGACATTCACCTTGAATTCCAGATTAGCATAGCCTTCTATACCCCTTAACTTGGTGACCGAAAACGGAGTGCCTCCATAAACCTCCTTGATTTTGAGCCGGCCCAAAATAAAATAAGAAACCTCAAGGTTGAGCTTGTCCAAAGCCCTGTTCACCAAATTGCTGGAGCGCAGCACCCGAACCTGGCTGGCTGCTTTCTCAAAAGTAGCGTAGGAGTTGTAGTAGCCTAGCCCTTGGTACAACTGACTTTGATAGTCATAAGTCTCACCAGAATCGAGAAGAATCTGTGCTCTAGAAGCATAGGTTTCTGTAAGGCGATGCGTGTAGAGGAAGGCCACCAAACCTGCCGCCAACGTGAAGATGATAAACAAGTACCAATGCTTCAGCAGGAAGTCGACAACTTTTTTTAAGTCTTCTATCCCTACTAAGTTGTTACTATTCGGTTGTATCATTATTCGAGACCAGGGTCAAAAAGACTTGCAAATATAGACAAACCGAGTAAACAGATTCACGGTAAATTCACCCGTAACAACCCACACAAATCATTCCCCGGAGTTTGTTTTCCTTTCATGAAAAAACTTCCCTCCTTCATAAAAGAAGGGTAGAATTTCACTCACAGATCTAATTTGCAGTTGCTCGGATTTTAATGTCGAATCGTAGACAAGCCTCTCTCAAACCCAACTATTTTACTTAATTGTTGTTCCAAAGTCTTGAAACACCCACAATTCATCTAAAAGATGCTATAAACAAACTCATGTAAGTTCTTACAAAAGCCCTTTTCGGAGTTGTATTATGAATTCTTTTACCTTTGTCCCTTGTATTAAGATAATTTGATTGTTATAACTTTTCATTTTATCGCTTTGTAATTCAATCCCATTCAAGATGAGAGCGGCCCTAACCTTATTGCTTTTTACCTTTTTGATGGTTGCCCAAACCGGTTTTGCCCAATCTGGTCCGGGAGGTGTTGGCAGCAGTGCCAATATGCTGATTTGGATGAATGCCGATTCTTCGGTCTTTAATGATGCAGGCACTACCGCAGCAACCAACGGCAATACTGTCCAGCAGTGGAACGATCAATCGGGTAATAGCAACAACCTTTCTCAAAGTACTGCGGCCTCTCGCGCTACCCTGGTGACCAACCAACTCAACAGCCACAACGTACTCAATTTTGATGGCTCCAATGATTTTTACCGGTTGGAGCTTGGAGCTACAGCTGCTCCTTTTACTTTTATAGGTGTATTTGCTTACGATAACCTCATTCAGCCCAACAATAACTTCGATTACGTTTACAACTTGGGTGCTGGTTCCTCAGGCATTAATACCAACGTGAGTATCAGTAGGGCTGCCGGCAACTTTGGTAGCGGACCAGACGACTATTACTCTTTTGATGGTGCAAACATTCGTTTTGGTCCAAATATCGTCGGGCAAGCCTACAACGTTTACAGTCAAATTTTTGCCACTTCTGCTCCTTTCCACAATTTGTTTCTGGACGGAAGCTCCTCCACGGTAACTGATTATACCGCATCCGTATCCACCTCTGGTGCTTTCAACTTAGGTCGCTTTCAAAACGGCACCAACGGTTTGAACTTTTTGGATGGAGACGTGGCTGAATTTGTGCTCTTCGATTTTGAAATAAACACGGCCCAACGGAAAATCATTGAAAACTACCTTGCGGCCAAATATGGATTGATTGTGGCGAACAGTTCGCTGTATAGCTTCGGAAGTACCCACCCACATGAGGTGTTTGGCATTGGCCGTGACGATGTTTCAAATGAACAAACCGTAGCACAGGGTTCTGGAAAAGTACGGATCGAGTCTGCTTCCTCCTTAGGCGATAGCGACTTCATGCTCATCGGCCACGATAACTTAGGTTTAAGCACGACTACCAGTGATTTGCCAGTGGCTATTGCATCTACCGCCAGTAGGGTAGAACGCGAATGGCGGGTAGATGAGACCAACGATGTTGGAACGGTAACGATAGTATTTGATCTTGAAGGATGGAGTTTTTCCAACTCTTCGTCTTACGAATTGCTGATTGATGCAGATGGCGACTTCACCTCCGGTGCCACAAGACACACCACGGGATTGAGCTTTGACGCAATTGCCAATGAGTTGACCTTTACCAACGTAGACCTTTCCAATTCCGATTTCTTTACGTTAGCAGCGGTAGCAGGAGTAATTAATAGTAATGTAGCTTCAGGAAACTGGAACAGCACTGGCAGTTGGGATTGTGGATGTATTCCAAGTGGTGGTCAGCAAGTCAACATTCTGGCCGGACACAACATTACAGTAGACATTTCCAATGCCGAATCTGGTGATTTAGACATTGCAGCCACCGGTACACTGTCTTTTAATGCCAGTACCAACTTGTCGGTTGCTGGTGACCTCACCAATGGTGGTAGCATTACTGCCGGCACAGGCAAGCTAACGTTTGCTGGAAATTCCGCGCAAAGCTTTACCAACAACAGCACAACGGTAACCCTAAACGATCTCGCACTCAACAATGCCAATGGGCTTACCCTCGTAAATGGTGAATATCAATTGGGTGGAAAATTAGAATTGGTGTCTGGTACACTTAACAATACTGCCACCTTTACTTTCTTATCCACCGACACCCGAACTTCTACCATTATTGATGGAACTGGTAATATTTCAGGTTCGTATACCGTTCAGCGCTGGGTAGGCACACGAAATGCCAACTGGGCCGATATCGCTTCACCAGTAACTTCAATAACCATCGCCAATTGGGATACTGACATTTTTATGAGTGGTGTTGGTGGAAACGATGGAACAGCTTGTTGTCCTGCATTTAATTCGGTATTCAAATACAATAATACCTCCCAGGCGTTTAACGCGGTAACCACTACAGCGACTACCGTTACAACGGGAGAAGCACTCGAAATCTGGTTGGCTTCCAACGCCAACACGCTGGATATTTTCACCTTTCAATCAAAAGGCTCCATCGATCTCAGCAGTCAGGCACTCACTACCAACACCGGTAACTTCAACCTTTTGGGGAACCCATATCCATCCTTTTTGGGCTGGACGGAACTCTCCGCTACCAACGGAAGCTACACGGATAATTTCTTTGTTTTCGATGGCTCCACCGGCAACTATGCCACTAAAGGAGATGGCGACTTCATTGCTCCTCACCAAGGATTTTGGGTACAATCTACCGGCGGTTCTTCGTTCACCATCAATACCACACACATTGTGGACAACGATGCTTCGGCAGGTTTCCCCGACCGTTTAGACGTTGCTCCAAAGTATTTGCAGTTGGACCTTACCAACGATGCAAATCCCTTCTCACACAAAACTTTTGTGGGCTTCGCTGCTGAAGCGATGGACGGTCGCGACAACAACGACCTTTCCTTCTTACCAAGTCCGCAGAAAGAAGCGCCTAACATCACCTCCACGCTTGCAGGTCAAAAGATTTACCGCAATGTACTATCAGCTGGCCAGGAGTATGTTTCTGTTCCACTTCAGGTGGAAGTAGGTGAAGCAGGAAATTACACCCTGTCCGCAGACGAATTCACTGCGGTAGAAGACTACGAATGTATTTTGTTGGAAGATTTGGAAGCCAATAAAACCATCGACCTGCACACCAATCACGCGTATACATTTGATATGTATGCCGAAGGTGAAACCCGTGATTTCCGTCTACACTTTATTGCTCCGGAGCATCCCGATTGTGAAATCGGAACTTCAGTGACCACCGTAACCGAAAATAGCATGGAAGTACGCCAGGCTGGAACACAGGCTTGGATCAACTTTCAAATGATGGAAGAAACGGCAGCAACCGTACAAGTCTTCAATCTCTTAGGACAAGAAATTATTCGTCAGAACGTTAAGGCCCACACACAACGTTTTGTTCTTGATTTGCCCACCTACACTGCAACCTATTTGGTGGTGGTTCGAACCGGTGAGCAAACCTTTAGTCAAAAGGTGATTTTGACTGACCGTTAATCCCAATCCCGATTTTTGTATATTTGACTCGATTTTGGTCTTATGAAACTGAACCTTAAACAAATCTCGCTGTTGCTCGTCCTTTTGGCGGCATCCCCATTGTTTATGGAATTGATGGCCCAACCTGGGCCTCCAACCTCTGGCGGTCAGCCTCCATGCTGGCCCCCACCCTGTATTCCGGTAGACGGAGGACTTGGATTCCTCATCGCAGCCGGAGCCATTTACGGTGGAAAAAAACTCCTTGATATGCGTAAAGGTTGAGCCCAGGCTCAACTTTTTTTTTGACCTAATGCCAGCAGATGGCTTTGCTGCAAAATCCCTTTTTTCGTTTCCTCGCTATCGCAAGCCTGCTCGGGATTGCATGGTTTGGTAGCTATGAGTTTTTTCTCGACGAAGAAGACACCTTAGACATCTATGTGATCAAAAACCTGGTCTGGATTTCAGGTGGGATATTGCAACTGCTGGGTTATTCGCTCATCGATTCCGACCCTACAGATTTGAAAGTTCAAATTTTGGGCATCGACGGAACCCACGGCTTGTGGATCGGCGACAACTGCAACGGGTTGACCCTCTTCGCCATGTTCACCATTTTTGTGATGGCCTATCCGGGTGCATGGAAACGCAAGCTTTGGTTTATCCCTTTGGGGATTCTGGCCATTCATCTTTTCAATGTTGTCCGGATCATATCGTTGGTGCTCATTGTGTATTACTATCCCGATCCTGATGTGCTGGATTTTAACCACGATTATACCTTCCAAACCCTGGTATATGCCTTCGTGTTCTATTTCTGGTATCTATGGGCCGAAAAGCTATCGGGCGTAAAATTGGTGAACCCCAATCAGTCAACAGCTTCCGATGAAACGGCCACGCAAACATAGGTGGCCCCTGATCGTCCTCGGGATCGTTCTTATCGGACTGGGGTTCTTACGGGAGTTTGTTTTTCTGAACGTCAACTACATTCTATCTTACAAATACGGCTGGGAGGAAGAAAAACCAAGAACTCCAGCCATTCTCGAGTTTCTGTACGACTATTCCTACTACACCCTCTACCAAAGCAAGTGGGTGCTCACCGTGTTGTTTGCCGCCATCTTTGTGGCAATGACCTTGCTGGCTATTTGGATGGCCTTCCGAAAACGAAAGTTTCTGTGGTGGACTTTGATTTTTTTCGGGGCTTTGCTCTTGGTGGCTGGCATTTCCTTCGCAATCGGTTTTGCCTTAAAAGACGTAGAGCTGGTATACTATGAAAAGGGCTACCGTTTGTCCCGAAGAATTCTGGGGTTCATACAATCTCCCCTTTCGGTGTTGGTGCTGTTACCTGCTTTCCGATTGGCCCAACTTCGGCCGAAGGCTCCACCTCCCGAAGGTTAATTTAGCACCCCAGTAGGCTGCGCTGGCCTCGGAGTGAAAAGCCAGGTAAGAAACCAGCATCACCAAGCCAAAATCGGCGAGGCCTACCACAAACACGATGCTTAGGTGAAAAAAGGTGCCTGCGCCAAGCACCCAAGGCCGGAGTTTTCGAAACCATACCAGCAGCGGAAAACTCACCTGAAAAGCCAACACCAGCCAAGAAGCTAGCTTCATCGCCCCTTCCATCGGTACCAGGTAGTCCATGGCTATGGGATGGGTAAAGAAGGGAACTTGGAGCACCTTGCCCATAGCATCACCAGAAATCCAATCGGTGCCGATGAGTTTGTACAAACCGGCAGTGGCATAAAGAGCGACTACTTGCAGCCGAATCGCCCACATCCCTAAGTTGCTGCACAGGTTGGTCAACCCTCCCCAAAAGGTGTCTTTTTTAACCTCCCGAGAAGAAATGAACAACTGATAAAACAAAAACAGGGAGAGCATGTGGTACCCTCCGTTGGACAATTCGGTTCCCCGGTGGATGAGGTTGGCACTAAAGAACCAAATGCCAATGGCCGCCAGCCGCGGCCATTGGCCCCAAAGTCCCAGCAACAAAAAGGCTATTTGCCCGGCAATGAACCAGGGCCAAAGATTTTCGAAGCCGGGATTGGCCAGTAGATTGAGCAGTGCAAAAATCGGACTGTCCCAGTTAGATTGTGGCAGCATGAACCCTTCGGGCGACCAGATTTGAGGCGCAATGGGAAGCAGCAACAAGGTATTGACCAACAAAAACGCATACAACCCTATTCGAAATAGACGTACGGCAAATTGGTGCCGGTTTCGGCCAGTTAATTGCTCGGTAAGCCATTGGAGTTCACTCATAATTCCAAGGCTGGATATTCGAGTTCCTGGTGCGCTGCTTCACCCCGTTTCCAGCGGCTGGTTTTCAACCGCAGGCTACGAATTTCTTTTGAGGGATAGTGCCGCTCTAAGTAATCTAGCGCATAGCGGTTGGCCATTTGATAGCACACGTGCTGGCTAACCGCTTGCCTATAATTGGCCGTGGTATCGTTGCCCGGAGACTGTTGGTAATTGAGTCGAAAATGCATCGACACGAGGTTGTTGGCCATGCCTTCGTAGAGTCGATAGGCTTTTTGGTAATGGGAAATTCGGTATTGATAGTGCTTTTGCAACAACGAATCTCCCGGACAAATCCAAGCGCTCTGAGCTCCCTCAGTGGTCGTAAATTGAAATGAGAGACGGGGACCGTCGGTCGGTGGATCGGGCGCAAATACCTTTAAACGCTGGTGAAACAACGGAACGATGTATCCTCTTACCCCTTTGCGCACATAGTTTGGCACCCAGCTATCGGGAGCTAAATAAGCTGCGGTACAGAAAAAGTGCAGGGTAAAAACCGACAGGCCAAGGATAACGGCAAGGGAAAGAAAGCGTTGTTTCCACACAACCCCAAAATAACAACATTCTTCGAGCAAGTGGGTAGCTACTATCGAAGTTTATAACCGATAAAGACAAGGGCACTGTTGGCGGGTAGAAGTGTTGAAAAGTAGCCTACTCGGAAGCCATCACCCGGCCAGGGTAATTGTTACTTTTGGGAGCACTTTAAAGCAAAACAACATGAATTGGGATACGGAAGTTTTTGACCTGATTGACGATGAATTCGACCGACAGCGATTGGGTATTGAGCTCATTGCCTCAGAGAACTACGCAAGTGAACAAGTGATGGAAGCCGCAGGCTCGGTTTTGACCAACAAATACGCCGAAGGACTCCCAGGAAAACGCTATTACGGCGGATGTGAAGTGGTAGATCAGATCGAAAACCTGGCCATCGAACGGCTCAAGGCCCTGTTTAATGCAGAATGGGCCAATGTACAACCTCACTCGGGTGCGCAAGCCAATGCTGCGGTAATGTTAGCCGTATTGAAACCCGGAGACACCATCATGGGCTTTGACCTTTCGCATGGTGGTCACCTTACGCATGGCTCTCCGGTGAATTTCAGCGGTAAGATCTACAATCCGGTCTTTTATGGTGTGGAAGAAGCCACGGGACGCATCAACTACGATGTGGTAGCTGCCACGGCTGAAAAATACCGTCCAAAGTTGTTGATCTGTGGTGCCTCGGCCTACTCCCGCGATTGGGACTACGAGCGCTTTCGTGCAATTGCCGACAGTGTAGGAGCGCTGCTGCTGGCCGATATTTCCCACCCCAGTGGACTCATCGCCAAAGGCATGCTCAACGATCCCCTGCCCCACTGCCACATTGTGACTTCTACCACGCACAAAACCTTGCGCGGCCCAAGAGGTGGCATCATTATGATGGGCAAAGATTTCGAAAACCCCTGGGGCATCACCACTCCCAAAGGCAAAGTGCGCATGATGTCTTCCCTGTTGGATTCGGGCGTGTTTCCCGGCACCCAGGGTGGTCCACTAGAGCACGTTATTGCCGCAAAAGCCGTAGCCTTTGGCGAAGCCCTTTCAGATGAATACATGGAGTATGTGGTGCAAGTGGTGAAAAACGCCAAAGTGATGGCCGACGAATTTGTGAAACGTGGCTACCAGGTCATCTCCGGTGGAACTGACAATCACCTGATGCTCATCGACCTGCGGTCGAAAAACATTACGGGCAAACTTGCGGAGCAAAGCCTTGGCAAAGCCGACATTACCGTGAACAAAAACATGGTTCCCTTCGATGATAAATCTCCGTTTGTAACCTCAGGGATGCGTGTCGGCACTGCTGCCATTACTACCCGGGGCGTTACCGAAATCCACATCCCTAAAATTGTGGAACTGATCGATCGGGTAATCGAAGATCCCGAAAACGAAACGACTTTAACCTCGGTGCGTGAAGAAGTAAACGCCCTAATGGGCGAATTGCCGCTCTTTGCCGCCGAACCTGAACCTACTGAAGCATGATCTCTGCCAACGACCCAAGTTTGAAATCCTGGGTAGAAGTACCCGCCAATAGCGATTTTCCGATTCAAAACCTGCCATTCGGAGTTTTTAAAACCGAAACCCTTGCAGCCCGCGTAGGCGTGGCCATTGGCCACTCGGTGTTGGATCTGGCTACCCTGGCCGATAAAGGCTATTTGGCCTCCACCGGGGTGGATGCCACGGTTTTCCATGCTCCTCGCCTCAATGATTTCATTGCGCTTGGAAAAGAAACTACCCGTACAGTACGCAACCGCATTTCTCAATTACTGGAGAGTAATAATGCTGAATTGCGCGATGCAGACGACGGCAACGCAATGCTGCACGCCATGGGCGCGGTAACCATGCTCATGCCGATAGAGGTGGGCGACTACACCGATTTTTATTCCAGCATTGAACATGCCACCAATGTGGGTACGATGTTTCGCGACCCTAACAATGCGCTGTTGCCCAACTGGAAACACATTCCGGTGGGCTACCACGGCCGGGCGTCCTCCATCGTTGTTTCCGGCACGGAAATTCGCCGGCCTATGGGGCAGACCAAAGCCGATGATGCTCCGGCTCCGAGCTTTGGCCCTACCCGGCTGCTCGATTTTGAATTGGAAATGGCCTTTGTAACCTATCCGGGTAAGGCCATGGGCGAACGCATCTCTACTACCGAAGCTGAAAACCACATTTTTGGCATGTGCCTTTTCAACGATTGGTCGGCCCGCGACATTCAGAAATGGGAATACGTTCCGCTGGGGCCCTTCTTGGCCAAGAACTTCGCTTCTTCCATTTCTCCCTGGATCGTTACCCTCGATGCATTAGAGCCTTTCCGGGTAGCTGGACCCGAACAAGATCCTAAAGTTTTACCTTATTTGGAATACGAAGGCCCACGCAATTTCGACCTGCAACTCGAGGTGCTCATACAGCCCGAAAACCAGGAAGCACACCGGGTGTGCGCGTCCAATTTCAAATACATGTATTGGAACATGAGCCAGCAACTGGCCCACCACACGGTGAACGGTTGCAACGTTCATGCGGGTGACATGATGGCCTCGGGTACTATCAGCGGACCAGTGCCCGAATCGTATGGCTCCATGTTGGAACTGTCGTGGCGCGGCACCCAACCACTGCCCATGCCCGACGGTACAGAACGTAAATTCATTTTGGATGGTGATACCGTGATCATGCGGGGCTGGGGCGAAGCCAAGGGCGTAAAAATTGGTTTTGGCGAAGTGCTCAACAAGGTGTTGCCTGCTCAATAGCTGCAACTCCCGAAAGGTTCCACATCTCGAAAGACTTCTCTAATTTTGGTAAATCGCTTGCGCAGAAAGCAACTATCATGGGAATGCCGGTTACCGAAATTGATTTAGAGAAAGAGAAAAAAGCCATCTTGCGCGAATACCGCAAGTTGCTCAGGGCGGTGAATCACAACCTGGAGGAAGCCGACAAATTGTCGATCCGAAAGGCGTTTCACATGGCACTGGATGCACACAGCGACATGCGCAGGCGCTCGGGTGAGCCCTACATTTTTCATCCGATTGCGGTGGCCCGTATTGTGGCCGAAGAAATTGGTTTGGGCACTACCGCCATTGTGTGTGCCTTGCTCCACGATGTGGTGGAAGACACCGAAGTCACCCTCGATGATATCGAAGGGATGTTTGGTAAGAAGGTGGCCACCATTATCGACGGACTGACCAAGATTTCGGGAGTAGTAGACCACACCTCTTCTATTCAGGCAGAAAACTTTCGGAAAATGTTGTTGACGCTTTCCGAAGACGTGCGGGTGATCCTCATCAAGATTGCCGACCGCCTGCACAACATGCGCACCCTGGGATCAATGCCTCCGCAGAAAAAATTGAAAATTGCCTCTGAAACGCAATTTCTATTTGCTCCCCTGGCACACCGATTGGGACTTTACAACATTAAAACCGAGTTGGAAGACCTGGGGTTGAAACACACCCAACCGGAGACCTTCAACAAAATTGCGGAGCGACTGAGAAAAAGCAAGGCGGTTCGTACGCGCTTTGTCAATCAATTTACGGTTCCTATCAAACGGGTGTTGAACGAAACCAACATCAAATTTGAAGTCAAGGGACGCACCAAAAGCATTTACTCCATCTGGAATAAAATGCGGAAAAAAGGCATCCCGCTGGAGGAGGTGTACGATGTGTTCGCCATTCGAATTATCCTGGATTCGAAAGCCGAGGAAGAAAAATCGGAATGCTGGAAGGTCTACTCCATTGTAACGGATTTCTACAAACCCAATCCCGACCGGCTGCGCGACTGGATCAGCACTCCAAAAGGCAACGGCTACGAATCGCTGCACACTACGGTGATGAGCCCTTCCGGCAAATATGTGGAGGTGCAAATTCGCACCCGCCGGATGGACGAAATTGCTGAAAAGGGCCTGGCGGCTCATTGGAAATACAAAGAGTCGGCGAGTGAAAATGCACTTGACGATTGGATTGGTCGGGTGCGGGAAATGCTGGAAAACCCGGAGCCCAATGCACTGGAATTTGTAGACGAGTTCAAGATGAACTTGTTTGCCGACGAAATTTTTGTGTTTACTCCCAATGGGGAATTGCGCAAACTGCCAATGGGTTCTACAGCGCTCGATTTTGCATTCGACATCCACACACAGGTGGGCGAACGCTGTATTGGGGCCAAAGTAAACCACAAGTTAGTGCCCTTGAGCCATCCTCTCAAAAGTGGCGACCAGGTGGAGATCATCACTTCCAAAAAACAGAAGCCCAAAGAAGACTGGCTCAAATTTGTGGTGACGGCCAAGGCCAAGTCGAAGATCAAAACTTCCCTCAAGGAAGAAAAACGCCGGGTAGCTGGCGATGGTAAAGGCACCTTACAACGCAAGCTACGCAGCAACAAGATTACTTTCACCGAAGCCAACGTGAACCAATTGGTGGCCTTCTACAAGCAGGTAAGCGCGCTTGACCTCTTCTACCAGATCGGCCTCGGCAACCTCGACTTGTCCAAATTGAAGACCATCAAAAGAGATGGAGATAAGATTGACTGGAAGAGCAGCAAGCAACGCCCATCGAACCAAAAGTCCTTAGAAGAATTGGTGACCAATGTTCGTGGCAAAGCTGAAGGACTGGTGCTGGGCGACAGCCTGGAAAACATCGACTACAAACTGGCTCCTTGTTGCAATCCGATCCCTGGCGATCAGGTGTTTGGATTTGTTACCATCAACGACGGCATTAAAATCCATCGGGTGAATTGCCCCAATGCGGTACAGCTCATGTCCAACTATGCTTACCGCATTGTGAAAGCCAAATGGCTCAATCAAGATTCACTGGCCTTTTTAGCGGGCATCAAAGTCATCGGCTTCGACCATGTGGGGCTGGTGAATGACATCACCCGGGTAATTTCTGATGAATACAACGTGAACATGCGCAGCATTAGTTTTGAAGAAAACGATGGCACTTTTGAAGGAACACTCATGGTATTTGTGAACGATGTGCAGCACCTTACTGAATTGATGGAAAAGCTCAAGAATGTGGACGGTGTGGACAAGGTAAACCGTATCGACAGCAATTGATAGGCATCGGTTTCTAACATTGGAAAATTAAGTACTTTTACCGCTTCGATTTACCGCTTATGTCGTTAACCGAAACGAAGGAAAAAGTAAGGGCAATTTTCGCGGCCTACCTGGAGAAAAACGGGCACCGCAAAACACCAGAGCGGTTCGCCATTTTGGAAGAAATTTATCAATTGGAGGGACACTTCGATGTGGAGTCGTTGTACCTGCAAATGAAAAACAAAAACTATCGGGTGAGCCGGGCTACCCTCTACAACACGATTGAGTTGTTGTTGGCGTGTAGCCTGATTCGGAAACACCAATTTGGCAAGAAAATCGCTCAATTCGAAAAGTCGCACGGCTACAAGCAACACGACCACGTGATTTGCACCGTATGCGGCAAAGTGATGGAGTTCTGTGATCCGCGCATACAAAACATAAAATCTACAGTAGCTGAGCACATGGGTGTGAAAGTATTACACCACAGTCTTAACCTATATGGAATCTGCGATCCGCCTTGCACTCCCCCAAAGGAGGACAAAAAAGAGGAAGACAAAGAAGGCGATTCCTAATGCTACTACCACACCACTAAAATCGTTGCATTTCGCATGAAAGTTGATGTATTACTTGGTCTGCAATGGGGAGACGAAGGAAAGGGAAAAATTGTTGACGTACTGACCCCCAACTATGACGTTATTGCCCGTTTTCAAGGTGGACCTAATGCGGGTCATACCTTGGAGTTCGACGGTCACAAACACGTGTTGCACACCATTCCTTCGGGTGTTTTTCGCTCCGAAACCCACAACATCATCGGCAATGGCGTGGTGATCGATCCGGTTATTTTCCAACGGGAAGTAGAAGCATTGGAAGCACATGGTGTGGAGATGAAAAAGGTATTGAGCATTTCGCGCAAAGCCCACCTCATTTTGCCTACCCACTGCCTGCTCGACAAAGCCTCGGAATCGGCCAAAGGCAAAAAGAAAATTGGTTCTACGCTGAAAGGCATCGGCCCTACCTACATGGACAAAACCGGAAGAAACGGCCTGCGAGTAGGCGACATCGACCGGCCCGATTTTGAGAGCAAGTACCGCCATCTGGTAGAGAAGCACCTCGACCTGCTCAAGCGCTTCAACCACGAACCAGAGCACCTGGAAGAACTGGAAAGCAAGTGGATGGACAGCATTGCCTTTATGCGCCAATTGCCGCGCATCGATAGTGAACACACCATCAATCACCACTTGTTGCAAAGCGACAAGGTGTTGGCCGAAGGAGCGCAAGGTTCATTGCTCGACATTGATTTTGGTTCCTATCCTTTTGTTACTTCTTCCAATACGATCTGTGCCGGGGCTTGCACTGGTTTGGGTGTAGCGCCCAACCGCATTGGCGAAGTGTACGGTATTTTCAAAGCCTACTGTACGCGCGTGGGTAGCGGCCCTTTCCCTACCGAATTGTTTGATGAAGACGGTGAGCGCCTGCGGGCCATTGGCCATGAATTTGGCGCTACCACCGGCCGGCCACGGCGGTGCGGCTGGTTGGACTTACCCGCACTCAAATACGCCATCATGCTCAACGGGGTCACCCAATTGATCATGACCAAAGCCGATGTGTTGAGTGGTTTTGAAACCATCAAGGTATGCACCCACTACCACTACGAGGGCAATGAGATCGATTATTTCCCTTACGACATGTCGGAAAACGCGGCTACTCCCATTTATAAAGAAATGCCAGGCTGGAAACAAGACCTCACCGAATTGCGGGAGATCGACACCATGCCCGAAGCCTTGAAAAGCTATGTCAACTACCTGGAAGCCGAGTTGGGGGTACCTATCACGATTGTTTCCGTTGGCCCCGATCGCAGCCAGATTTTGGTGCGCGAAGGTCAGTTGGCCTAAATCACTGAGCCGTGAGCATGGCTTTCAATCGGTCGAAAAATTGCCCGCATGGCAATTCTACCAATGCTGATCGCCAAGCAGTTGCAGCTTTTGCACACTTTTTGCAAACTCGTTTTTCTATGAAGGAAAATGCGTTTTACCTCCGCTGCTTTTTGCTCGCCGGCCTTATGGTTGGTAGCATCTTTTCCGGCTACAGCCAAGAAGACAAACCCAAAAAAACCCAGGTAGAATTACTTGGCGCCACTGAGCTGGTTTTTGACGACGATGGCGCTCAAAAACTCATCGGCAACGTGAAGTTTGGCCTCGACGGAGCGATAATGAATTGCGACAGTGCTTACCTGTATAAGGAAACCAATAAGCTCAACGCCTACGGTCGTGTACACATCGAGCAGGGCGACACCATTCATTTGTACGGCGATACTTTGCTCTACGATGGTGCTACCCGCCTCGCCCGCATGCGCGGCAACATCAAAATGATTGATTCCGATGCCATTCTCACCACCGAATACCTCGACTACAACCGTGCCAGTGGCTACGCCTTCTACCTGGGCGGAGGCAAAATCGTGAGCAAAAAAGAAGACAATACGCTCACCAGCGAAATCGGGTATTACTATCCCGATCAGCGGTCTTTTTACTTCCGCGACAGCGTGAAGCTCAAAAATCAGGATTACAACATTACCTCCGATACCCTCAAATACAACAACAGCACCGAGGTTGCTACATTTTTGGGACCCACCTATATCCGCACCAAAGAAGACCTCATCTACTGTGAAGCTGGATGGTACGACACCCGCAACAACCGTTCTGAATTCCGCAAAAACGCCTACGTAGAGTCGAAAGATCAACGCCTGGGAGGCGACAGCCTGGTGTATGACCGCGCCCTGGGCATTGGCGAAGCTTTTGGCAACGTTTCGATTTTAGACACCGCTTCAGATTTTCTGGTGTATGGTGACTATGCCTTCAACTCTACCAAAGACAGCACTTCGATCGTAACCGGGCATGCGATGTTGGTGCAAATCTTTGATGAAGATTCGCTCTTTCTCCACGGTGACACGCTTTATTCCACCTACGACTCTACTGGTCAATATCGGTTGATCTTCGCCTTTGAGCAGGTAAAGTTTTTCAAAAGCGATATGCAGGGTAAGTGCGATTCACTGGTGTTTTCGGATGCCGACAGCACCATTCGAATGTTTTATGATCCGGTGCTATGGTCGGACGAAAACCAAATCACGGCAGACGACATTATCATTAACAGCTACGACGGTAAAATAAAGTCCATGCAAATGGACAATAACGCCTTCATTATTTCACAGGAAGACTCTATTCACTACAACCAGATCAAGGGTAAAAGCATGACGGGCTTGTTTAAACAAAGCCAGCTTTCGCGGGTAGACGTAAGGGGCAACGGACAAACCATCTATTATGCTTCTGAAGACGGTGGGGATTTGATTGGGGTAAACGAAGCGGTGTGTAGCGATTTGATCATCTACATCGACAGCAGTAAGGTGAAACGCATTAACTTTTTGAATCAACCTGTCGCTACCCTGCACCCGCTGTCCAAAGTGACGCCTGAAAAAATGCAACTGGGCGATTTTGTGTGGCTGGGCGATTTGCGCCCTTTGCGCAAAGAAGATATTTTTTATTGGAACGGCCGGGCACCCATCGTACCGGGTGCAATGCAAGAGGTCGACGAAGACTCTACCGCGATTGATTCGCTTTTTACGGCTCCCATTAAGGAAGAGCCGAAAGTAAAACTTACCCGCCAAGAGCGGAAAGAATTGCGCAAAAACAAGCGCAACAAGTTAAATGGAAACGCCAAAAAAGAAGACGATTAGGCTCACTTCAGCCTTTTTTTACCAATACTCTTTAAGCGCTGTGGCAAGCTGTTTTGAATATAGAATAGACCCTTTCCGATTCAAGTGGGTATAGTCGGAAAAAAGCGTTAAATCCGAATTGTCGAAAATACCTTTGAAATCAATGAAAGGATAGTGGCCAACAATTTTTTGGTTCATGAACAACCAGTAATCGCTTGCTCGCTCCTCTACCTCCACATAGAGCGGAGTATGGATGAATAGCACAGAGATTCCATTGGCATGGCAGAGCTCCAGCATGCGGTTAAGGTATTTAACATCGATGGAAGCAATTGCAAATGTATTTTCGCTCTTGTTCATTTTGCCCTTCTCGACATTGAAATCGACTAAAGTACCATTGCTAATGTCCAAGTTGTGATTATAATATTTGAAGAAGGTGTAACGATCGTTGTATTCCAGGTATTTGGCAACAGGTAATGATTTCCATAAATAGAACTTCCAAGGAGGTAAGTAATCGAAAAAAACCTCCTCGTGCTCTTCCATTTCAAACTGTGGTAAAAACTCATGTAGGTGGAAAGGATAGTTGCCAAATCGATTCAAGGCATCCAGGGCCGATTCATCGCAATTGATAAGCAACTTTTCCAAGCGGTTAGTTTTTAAAAACTCTTTGAGTAACAAGTAGCTTTCAGCATAGTTGCTGCCCGAAGTGCCAAGATTAATACCTTTAGAGCCGAGCGTTTGCTCGATAGTATTAATGTCTACATTATAATATACCCTCGAAGAGCCAATGACTGCAAAGTCTAAGTCTCGGCCTTCTTGCGATAGTATCCAACTTTGCTTGTTGTAAGTATAAAAATGCTCGTTAGTAATCCAAATACTCATTGGAACGGTCATCAATAGGAGCAAGGCAATAAACACCAGAAAACGAAGCACAAACTTTTTCATCAGAATTGAAAATATATGAATTCGCTATCGCTGTGGAACTTGTGAAAGAAAAGGATAAGAAAAACGAGCAGACTATAGATAGTGTAGCGTCCTAATTGTCCAACTTTTTGTTGCAATTCTACAAGTGGATACAACTTGCTTCTACCTAACCACTCCACCAATATGAAACCAACCAAAAAGATGTAGCTCCATTTGGAAAAAGGCCGAGGTGCACTAATCAGACTATTGCTAAATAGTTTTCCGAAAAAGATACTAATCTCATGTACATCGTTGGACCGAAAAAACACCCAGACTAAAGATACTATCAGGAAGGTAAAACCAATCGAAATGAGGTTTTTAAGAATAGTTAACAACTTGGTTCCCGCTACTTCGCCGGTATTTTTTCGATTAATTCCGGTTAGTAATAAGGGAAGGAACAACAATGCATTAAGGCCACCCCATAGTACGAAATTCCATCTTGCACCGTGCCAAAACCCACTGACCAAGAAGATGGCAAAAACGTTGAGAATATTTCGATAGGTACCCATCCGACTGCCCCCAAGTGGAATATAGAGGTAGTCGCGAAACCACGTGGAAAGCGAAATGTGCCACCTACGCCAGAATTCCGCAATATCACGAGAGAAATATGGATATGCAAAATTTTTCTTCAGCTCGAAGCCAAACAGCCGGGCCGTGCCAATGGCAATGTCTGAGTATCCCGAAAAATCTCCATAAATCTGAAACGAGAATAAAATTGCGGTCAACAATAGGGTGGACCCTGATTGATCTCCCAGCGACTGATAACTCTCATTAACATATAAGGCACAAGAATCTGCAATGACTACTTTTTTAAAGGTACCCCACAAGATTTGACGCAAACCTTCGGAACCTTGTTGGTAAGTGAAATATTTTTTGATCGCAAACTGAGGCAATAAGTTAACTGCACGCTCAATTGGTCCAGCCACCAACTGAGGGAAAAACGCCACAAACGTGGAAAAAGACAAGAGGTTGTATGTAGGCTTCAATTGGCCCCGAAAAACATCGATGGTATAACTAAGAGTTTGAAAAGTGTAAAAGCTGATTCCTACAGGAAGGATGATGTGAATTCGATCTATGTCGATCGGTTGACCCAAAAAGGCAAATGAATCTACGAAGGATTCCAAGAAAAAATTACAGTACTTGAAATAGAAAAGCAACCCAAGGTTGGTCACCAAGCTGCCTAATAGCAGCAAGCGTTTGAGGCGCTTCTCCTTGGACCGATGTATCTGGATAGCCAGGGTATAATCCAAGATTGAACTGAAAAAAATGAGAAATAGGAAACGCCAATCCCACCAACCATAGAACACATAGCTAGCTGCTAATAACCACCCATTTCGCCACTGCAAACGATCGGAAGGAATCAACCAATAGAGTAGGAAGACAAGGGGTAGGAACAAGGCAAACTCTACCGAGTTGAAGATCATGGCTAAGTGTGAATAATTGGGGAAAACAAATATCGGATAAAAAACACTTAGGGCGTTGACAGTATACCTAACCCAAAAACATTGCTACATTGATAATGGCCGACTATTGTTGACTCCCTTTTGGTGGGAAACATTCAAACTTCAGGTATTTCTCCAAATCTGATTGACCAAGTTGAAAACCGAGGTCTTCCAGCGCTTTGACCGAACCACGATTCTCTTCTGTAGTATAAGCGAGAATGCATTTCAACTGCAGTTCGCGAAATCCAAATTGTACGATGGCTTCGGCGGCTTCTTTCAGTAATCCTTGTCGGCGGTAGGTCTGGCGCATCACATACCCTATTTCTCCGGTTTGGTTGTTGAAACCACGGTAGAAACCGCAGGTACCTACCAATTCGCCATCGCGTACCAAGCCCCAATTGATGGCTTGCCGCTCCCGGTACAGTCGTTCGAGTTTATCCAACATGGCTGGCGTAGGCAACAAGGTTTTGGAAGCACCTTGAAAGCTGAACACTTCATCGAGGGCGTGGCGCGGATGTCCGCGCAAGGGCCCCAACTTCAGGCGTTGGGTTTGGAGATAGGGAAACGATTCGAATACCGACGGGTTCATGCCTTAAAGGATCAACCGGGTTTTACCCGCTATTCCGTCCTCTGCTTTCGCTTTTCCGAATAGCAGGCACGGATCCCTATTTTCCAGGTAATCATGTGGCCGCTTTCTTCGCTGGTGAGTCCTTTGGTTTGGTGAATAACCGGCTCTGCATTGGGCGAATAGAAATAGGGTAAAAACGTAGCTCCGGCAAACAACTCGCCCGAGCGATTCTTATTGATCTCAATCGGAAAACTGAAGGTGAGCCCCAATTGCCCACCGCCACCCCAGGCACGAAGTGGCTCATCGTCTACGCTAACGCTACCGCCATTGATCATCCGGGAAAGTTCGGTGCCGGTAGCCCCTACATGCAGGTCGAAATAATACCAGGGTCCCGGTGTGTCGGGCTTTGGGAGCCAACGCAACACATAGCTCAATTGCACCTGGTGAAAACGCAGCTTGGTGTTGAAGTTGCACGATTCGGAGCGGCTGCGTGAATAGCTGTGGCTCAACTGTATGCCTGAATTCCATTGCTTAACCCTTCCCCAAAAAGAAGCTTCTAAGTAGGTAGCCGCACCAATCAAAGCATGGTCTTCTTCCAAATAGGGCCGGCCGGAGTTGTAGGACCGAATGGCTTTGTCGTATTCCGGAATGTAATGCTGTTGGAATCCGGCTCCCACAAAAAAACCTTGCGAAGACCCCGTTAGGGCTCCGGCCAACATGCAAGCCATAAGTACGTACCACTTTTTCATTGCGCACTTTCAAAAATTCGTGTCACTTCCCGAATGGCAGTTTCTACGGCACCGTGTACCGTTTGGTGATGGCCGTTCAGGTTCATGGCTTCCCCGGCAAAGAGTAATCGGTCTTCAATGGGTTCGGCCGCCGTTTTGCGCGACTCACCTACCCCAACGGTGGCATAAGAATACGCACCGCGCACAAAGGGTTCGGTGGTCCAGTTTTGCACCCGGCCGTCGAGGTAAGCAGCAGTGGCTGCGCCATCGAACATATCGTCCAATTCTGCCAGCAGGGCGTTGATGATCGCTTGATCACTCCCCAAATCGGTGAGTTTTTGGGCTTGGGTGCCCATCACAAAGGCCAACAGCACATGGTCTGATCCCGATTTGCCTTCCCGCTCATCGGCGTAGGCAGCACACACCGCACCCCCTACGATATTGCCCGGGTAGAAGGCTTCGGAAAATTTCAGAAAGACCTTCATGCCCGGCCCCATGCCCAACTTTTGAAAAGCCGCTACTTTGGCCGAGGGCAGTGCAGGTGTAAATTGAATGTCGCCATCTTGCAAAATGGGCAAGGGCACGGAAACAATCACTTTGTCGGCGGTGTAGGTTTGCCCCTGCTGATCGGTCACTACAATGGAACTGCCCGAATAATCAATGCGATTCACGACTGTATTGGTGCGAATGCGATCGGCAATGGTGGGTACCACATGGTTGTTGAAGAGGTCGAAAAAGGTTTGCTCGAACTTAAAATCGGCTTCTCCCGAGGACCAATTTTCTTCTTCTTTGATGTTCCAGAAGGCCGAAATGGCCTCCGCTCCTGCGCCCTGGTCACCGGCGGCCCACTCAACAATGTATTCGTAGGCGCTGCCCCGGCCCCACCCTTGTTGATCGGCATAATCGAGAAAAGAAACATCGGGAAGGTCTTCTTTGGAAAATGCATCGGCAATGTCTACCGGAGTGCTGCGCTTCAGTTCGCCTTCGAACCAAAAGCGCGATTCTGAATTGTCGCGAGAGATGGCCGTATCGGTGCGTTTGATCAAGTCGCCCAGGATGGAATTTTTACCGTGCAGCCATTGAGCGCCAAGGTCGAGCGGGTAGTCGGCAAAGCCTTCCAACTTGCCCAATCGGCCGCCGTAGCGGTCAGCAGCTTCCAAAACTTCCACTTCTACCCCTTTGCTCCGCAAGAGGTAGGCTGCATAGAGTCCGGCAGCCCCGGCTCCAATGACCACTACTTTGCCGGAATAATCTCCTTCTTCAAACAACTCAGTTTTGCGGCAAGCCCATAGCCATTGGGAAAGGGCGACTGCACCTAAAGCTCCATAAGCCGACTTGTGCAGGAATTCTTTTCGATTCATATCCCTTAAAGGTACAACCTCCAACGCATTGTTGGAACAATACCTCAGGCACGCCCCTCGCGCACGGTCAACAACAAGGCCAAACTGCCCAAAATGGGTCCGGGCAACAACAGCCAAAACAGAAAGTCGGGCGGCAGCCTATCTACACCGGCCTGTAGCAATTGAATGCTCACAATCGTTAACCCAAAGCCCACTCCATTGACCAGGGTGAGGGCGGTTCCTTTCCATTCCGGTGGTGCGTTTTGGGCCACCAGGGTAGAAAACAAGGGAGAATCAGCAATCACCACCATGCCCCAAAACAGGAGAAAGACCAGCACCAAAGCCAAAGGCAACCAGGTGGTGAGCCAGGGCGAAAGCAAACAACAGCTCCCGGAGGCCACCAGAAAGGCAGTAGCCGCTTTGCGGGTTCCCGTTTTTTGTGCCCAATAGCCACCCAACACGCAAGCCCCGCTGCCCACGGCAATGATGATAAACGACCAAAGGGAAAGCTGCGCTGGCTCCCAAGTGGCCGCGTTGGGCAAGCGCGCTACCAACCAGGGAACGAAGGTCCAAAACGCGTACAACTCCCACATGTGCCCCCAATAACCAAGGGCTGCTGCCCGAAATGCAGGCTTGGCAAACCCTTGAAAGGCCACTCGGAAATTCAATTGTTGTCCTTTTTTGCGAAAAGGGCCATCCGGCACAAGACCACCAATCAAGGCACCACCGCTAAGGGCCAAAGCAGAAGTAGCCACAATCACCGCTTTCCAGGGCCAATTGCCCGAAAGGGCTTTGAGCAAATGTGGAAAAGCCGTGCCCAATACCAAGGCACCGACCAACCACCCCAACGATTTGCCCAAGCCTTGCTGAAAATAATCGGCGGCCAGTTTCATGCCCACCGGATAAATGCCAGCCAATGAAAACCCTACCGCAAAGCGCAGCAATACCAGGCTCCACAAGGTATGCCCGGGCAAGACCATGCCCAGGTTGAGCACCGCCCCGGCCAAGGCACTGGCAAAAAATACTTTCGAGGGAGAAAACCGATCGGCCAGGGCCAACAAGGTGAATACCAGCGTGCCGCAAATAAAGCCGAATTGCACACTGGAAGTGAGGGTACCCAGCGCAGAAGGTGCCAACTGAAAAGCGGCACCAAGGTCCGCCATTACGGCATTGCCAGCAAACCACAATGAGGTACCGCAAAACTGTGCCCCTACAATGAGGGGCAAAACCCAGGTCTGGTTGCTTTTCACCAAATCGAATGTAGGGTATTGGTCGCGGTTAATTTGTCACAACTCCGACCGTAGCTCCTTCAACGTGCGCTGAATGTGTTGCTTCATGGCTTTTTTGTTGGTCTCAAATTGTTGGCCTTTAGCTTTGTTTTTCACGAAATGGTTGCCAATGAGCCGTTCCATCATTTCTTTATCCGAAAACAGCTCATAGTCGTTGCCGGTATTGATCAGGTGTACCTTTCCCATGGCATCGATGCTCCCCACAAACGAGCGGGGCAAAGTTTTGAGCCATCCCCGTTTTTTGGCCGAGGCATACAAATCTAAGTTGCCCCAATGGTCGACAGTGCCTGAGAGTTCGGATGGGAAGAGGCTACCGGGAAGGGCAACCATCTCATAGCCCTCTTGCGCTCGTTTGAGGTAACTCAAGCCATTTTTGTGAATGTTTCCCTTCAGGCGGTGAGTGTGGGTAGCCACACCAATGCCGTGCGAAGTTTCTACCGAAAACGAAATTTGGGGTGTTTCCAGCAAGTTTTGATTGGCTTTGGCCAAGATGGCATAAGCTTCCTCGTGGATGATGAGGTAGGTATCAATGGCGTAGAAGCGGGCCTTCTGAAGTTTTTTGAGCTTCTTCTCTTTCCGGCCACGAAACAGAACAAACGTTTTTTTTAGGTGCTGTTCCAGTTTCACCAGGGCGCGCTCCTGCTCCAAAAGACTTTCTCGTGTCATGGGTTCACTATAAAAATACTGCCACCAACCCCACGACTGGGATTATAAACACCACCAATGCCATAAGCCGGAATAAAACCAAGGGAAGGTTGCGCCCTCGGTTTTTGGACGCGGTGAAAACAATGCCCGGATGGGCTTTCAAAAAATGATCGCCCCCAAAAAACCAAACCCAAACGTTCAATGCAGCAGTTAGCCCAATGGCTAAGGCAAAAAAGGACCATATAAAAGAAATATTGCCCAACCCGTTCGGGGTGTATTTTAGAAAAGGGGTGATTTGTCCATCCCCAACGCCTAAGCTGACCAATCCCAATAGGAGACAAATTGCTCCCCAAAAAACGGCCATGCCTTTTATGAAGTTCTGCCTTTTTTTGGGTTCGCCTTTGTAAAGTGGCAAAGTACGCACGAAACGTGCTATGGAGAACACCAAGATGGCCCCCCATAAAGCGAATATGAAATAGTGAACCGGAAAAGTCATTGGGGTTGCTCCTACTAAGTTTCCGTGAAATTACAACAAAGCCTTTAGCAATCAGCCCTACCGACCATTGCCTTGCACAGGATGCCTGCCTCGCTTTGCGCGAAGAAATTGAGAAGTGAAATAGGGTGCACAGGTTAGCAGCGCTCCGGTGTGTTGCGCAGTGCCTGTGTTGCGCAACACTTTTTTTACCGAAA
>ERZ1740068.342-NODE-342-length-25312-cov-6.388328_pt1 | contig 25312 bp, 19 predicted proteins | sample MGYA00581735_ERZ1740068 | MGnify/ENA primary metagenome ERZ1740068 (study PRJEB43018, sample SAMN04849740) | marine metagenome | isolation source: floating plastic debris | place: Pacific Ocean | collected 2008-08-30 | study: EMG produced TPA metagenomics assembly...
GTGCAGCGCGGCCTCATTGGGATCGCCGCCCTGGTCACCGCGGTGAGCGTCGCAACTGTGGGCTCAATCGGGTGCGGTGGATTGGTTATTCCGCACGCGATGCGATTTATCGTGGGCAATCGTCATGGCGTTCTTGTTCCTGCCTCCGCTATTGCAGGCGCCGTATTTTTGATTTTTGCCGATGTCATTTCGCGTGTCATTATTCCCGGGCAAGTGCTGCCCATCGGCGTGGTGACCGCTTTGGTCGGTGCTCCAGTCTTTGCAATCATCCTTATCGGTGGGCGCACCACGCAATGATCTTGTCCTGCAAAAATCTTGGCTGGCAGGTGCGTAACAAGACAATCGTCGAAGGCGTCACGATTACGGTACGCGAGGGCGAGAAATTGGGGCTGATCGGGCCAAACGGATCGGGCAAATCCACGCTTCTGCGCATGCTGGCAGGCATCCGAACGCCGAGTGAAGGCGCTGTGTACTTGGGGGATCAAGCAATGGCAAAAATGCGCCAGCGAGACATTGCGCAAAGCCTTGCTTTGGTTGAACAGCACGCCGACACAGGCGAGCGCATCATGGTGCAAGACGCCGTTGAACTGGGACGCACGCCATGGCTGTCTGCGCTGCGCAGTTGGGATGCCAGCGACGACGCGATTGTTTCCCAAGCACTGATTGACGTGGGTTTGGTTGGCTTCGAAAAAAGGCTTTGGCATACGCTCTCAGGTGGCGAGAGGCAGCGCGTACACATTGCCCGCGCCTTGGCACAACGACCCAAGGTACTATTGCTCGACGAGCCGACAAACCACCTTGATATCCACCATCAAATGTCGATTTTGCAGATGGTGACGCGCTTGCCCTGCACAGCTGTGATTGCACTTCACGATCTCAATCAAGCGCTGATCTGTGATCGTATTTGCGTTCTCCTGGGTGGAAAACTCCGTACCGAAGGAGCGCCGAAAGACATACTGAACGAAACTCTTCTAAGCGATGTTTTTGGCGTGGAATGTCGCTTTCTGACCGACCCCTCAGACGACTCTATCGTTATCAATTTTAAGTCCGCCAGCATACCGGGCGAAACTTGAAATGACAGAAATTGATACGGGGGGGCCTGGTGCCTGGGTTTGATTGTCTTCTCCAAGGTCAAGATCTTTACGGAATGCCGCGTCGTCCCGTGATTGCGGAACTCAAGACCTGAATCCGAAGGCTCCGACACCAGACGTCATCGAAGGCGACGTGGTTGTTTTTGGGTAGTGGCTGACGGAAGTTGACACTTGGCAGATCCAATTAAAGGCCTCATGAAACCTCCTAGTTGCTCGCAACAACCCTGACACTGAGCCGTAGTGGACTGCTCGTTGTTTTGTCGCATCCGGCAATTTGGCTCAAGACGGCATGCTCAATGCGAGCCTTCGTTTCTACAATGCTCTACGAAAGCCTGAATTTTTGGCGATCTGTGCAGATCCATATGCGTGACCAGCCACATAGGAACAGACCAGGCCCGTCTACGCGGCACAACTTCAACGAGGTTGGGATCACTCTTGGCGTTTTCCAAGGGAACAAAGCCGACGCCGATGCCAGCTTTGACGGCAATATCGACCACAGCAGTTTTATCAACAAGCAAAACCAGATCGGGTCTATCCACCAACGCACGCAGCCAGCGATCGGGCGGATCTTCCCTGGCGGAGATCCTAGGCAAGACAAACCGATGTTGAGCAAGGTCGTCACTGACTGGCGCGCCATAACGATCAATGTAGTCAACACTTGCGAAAAGACCGAGTTCCAGTCGCCCAAAAGGCAGGACCACATAGTCTGGCTCTTTGGGCCGCGCGCCCAATCGCACGGCAACATGGGCTTCCGCCAATTCGAGTTGAAGTACGCGGTTGGAAACCAAAAACTCAATCTGAATTCCACGATGGCGCTCGGTGAACTTGGAGATTTTTTTCAAAACGAAAGGCGCGACCCCGTCGACCGACGTGACGACGAGACTGCCCTCAAGCGCAACGTCCTGGTTCAAAGCACGACGGCGAATACCTTCTAATTGCGTGCGTGTGTTCTCGGCGACTGGTCTGATCTCGTGTCCCAGATCGGTTGGCGTGTACCCGTGTCTGTGACGGTAAAACAATTTGCCTCCGACAAAGGCTTCCAAAGCTTCGATACGACGTATGATCGTCGCACGGTGCACGCCTAGTTCATTGGCCGCCGCACTGACCGTACCGTGCTTAAAAACTTCTGCAGCTGCTTGCAGTTCGTTCCACATTTCATTTTCTCATGTACTGGATTTGCGCATAACCCGCGCGACGTCGAGTCTTCACGCTGTTATCGGAAAAAGCAATCATTTCCAGTGAGTAAGGCCTTCAAATTTGCGTGTTCCTCCATTGGTGTGCCCAGATTTGATCCGATATGCGAGGTTCTTATAATGGCCCAATTTTGCGCATCTGATGTACAATTTTCGCACATCCTCTTTTGTCAATGCGCTGCCCTCACAGACCACAGGACCCCAAGCTTTCTGAGCCCGCCTCGCGGAGGAGAACGGCGGTCCGATCCGCCATGCGAAACCCGGCATGTTTTGAACCACCTACCGTCAAAATGAGGTCCTAGAATGTACAAATTTGCCGTCGTCACTTTCGCTGTCTTGGCGGCCAACGTGGCACAGGCCGACAAGATAAGAGTTCCGTCTGATTATGAGCCCTATCCTCTGGCCCAGATTACAGATGAGGTCCGCTATCCCGCTGCGCCTCAGCCCCCAGGTACGGTGAACCGCCATGGGGAGGTGGAGTATCTAGGGCACAACGTTTTCGGGCTTCACTGGTACGTCGAGGCCAATGAAGCTGTCTGGCACTTTGTGACGGCAGGCGATCCCGATGATGAGGCGATCCTGTTCGTTCATGGACACCCTGATACATGGTGGTCTTGGCACGAAGTGATGGCGCTCTTGGCCGATGAATTCTACGTCGTTGCGGTCGACACTTTGGGCTACGGCCAATCTGACAAACGGCTGGATTTGGATTTGACCTATAGCGGTGTGGCGAGTGGCATCGCGAGCTTAATGTCAGAAATCGGTATCGAGACATTCAATCTGGTCGGCCATGATCGAGGCTCGGTCGTCGGCGATCACATGGTAGCGCAAGATAACGTCACCCCGCGCATCATGGCCTACTTACGGATGCAGCAATCAGCGGACCAACCACATGGCTTTCCCCGACCGGATCACGAAGCCATGGCAGAGGTTGAGTTTCACACCTCTCCGACATTCATGAGCAGCCTTTTCGCAAGCGACTACTTTTCAGTTGAGATGAGTGAGGACCACCTCGCACGTGCCACGTGGGAATATGGTTTTGAAGGCACAGCGGAAGCTGCGGCTGTCCTCTTCGCAGGGTCCGGGTTTGACGAAGAACTGGAGTTCCGCTTGGCCAAGGTCTTCCCTCGAATGACGATGCCCGTCGTCTTTATGCAAGGCGCAGATGACCCCGGCCAACGCCCGGAAGAGTACTGGCGGACTGCGGATATGGTGCCGAACGGCAAGGTGCTGATCGTTGAGGCCAATCACTTCATTCAAGCAGAAAAACCGAAACTCGTCGCAGATGCCGCGCGCGATTTGTTTGAGTGATCTCTTTGCAAGTGTGCGGCACTCACATCCTAGCAACCAAGTGCCTGTGCCAACCGTGCCGTCAAAGTGAACAAATTGAATTTGATGCCTTTTTTCTAATCAGCGAGGGAAAAATGACCGATAACTTCAGAGTCTTGGCGACGACGGCCTTTACGATGTGCGTCCTTCTAAGCGGGCCATCACTCGCGCAAGATAAAGATCCTTTTGCACCTCCGACGAGGGCTTGGGAGCAAGGCTCAATCTACAAGAACTCGGTCCCAAAGGACTTTGAAACGCATATTCTCGCGGAAACTGAAGCGGAGCTTGAGATCGCGCAACGGGTGATCAAGATCTACGAGCTTTTCGTGGAGGGACCAACCAACGAAAGTCTCGCGCCCTATATCTCTGACGAATACATCCAGCACAGCGTCTTTCTGCCAAACGGGCGGGCTCCCCTCGCCGAGCTCTTTGGCGGCTCGGTTGAGGAACGCGATATCTCAATCGACATCCATCGGATCATCGTTTCGGGAAACTACGCCTTTGCTCATGTAAACTTCAGAAACCTCGATCACGATGATCCACGCGATCTCGGGATCGCGGCCGTTGATATGTACCGTTTTGACGAGGAAACCGGTCTGCTGGAAGAGCACTGGGATGTGCTCCAGAACGTGCCGTCCCATTCCCCAAATCCGAACACCATGTTCCTGCTCGCTGAATGAGGAGATCACTTCAATGCGCCTGAGAACTCTTTCAACGAGCACAACGCTGGTTTTTGCAAGTGTTGTCTCCTCCTTCGCCCAGGCCGATGTTGCGCCGCAACCTCCCGCTGCTGACCAGGCGATGCCGTTCTACGATCGCCACAAGATCGACATCAGCAACCTGCGTGACTTTTACGAAGGCTTGCTCACGGCGGATGTCATGATCCACCGCAACGCGTTTTTTGACAGCACCACCAAGTGGAAGCTCACCTTGCGCCAGATGATCCTGTCGGGCAGCGGCCACCATACAGCGCGGAGCGCCTATCAGCTGTCGATCATGGGTGTGCCGTTGGAGGAGATCCAAGCGATCTTTGATCCGGGATATGTCGACGCGCTTGACGACCCGCGCCTCAAGGCGGCCTTCACTTACATCGATCTCATGGGCAGCTATCCCATCACTTCCTCGGGAGACATCCATGCCCTCTTGCGCACGAATTACACCGACCGTGCGATTGCAGAGTTGATGCAGCTTGGCGCTATCAATCATGCCTCTGCCACCCATGACGCCGTGTTGCCCATCGTCACAGACCAAGAAACGGTAGACTGGGCGACCGAAAATCTTTCAGCCGTTGGTTGGACGATCGGTCAAAACGCGCCATCATCACCCGATGAGCAACGCGCAAATCCGTTCGCGGGTGACGCGCAAACCGGTGCCGTGGCTGAAATCAACGCCACCTGGGTGCGCGACGATTACGGTGCCGTTGACCCTGTTTTTGAAACAGATTGGGTCAATTTCATCACCGGCTACGACATCCCCATCATCTCGTTCGATGGCGATCTTGATGGGATCGAACAACCCTTCGACGCTTTTCCAAGTACATTGCTGCAATGGGAGGATGAAGCCGCACGTGCCGCCAACCTGCCACCTGAAAACGCGCGAGCTTTTGACGTCGCGGCGTATGATTACGACTATTACACAGGTCCTGTAGAGGTTGCTTCAACCGTTCCCTACAGCGACCGCAATATGTTTGACACGTTTTGGGACCGGGGCGCGGCATTTGGAACCTTGGGGATGGATGAATACATCCTCCAGACGGAGCGGACGATGGACTACCGTGAGATCTGGTCGCTCTTTTTTGTGTACCAGCTTGCGTCAGGATGCGTGCACTGTCAGGCCCACGGCGCATTCGGGATATGGGATTATACGGAAGCCGACAACTTTTGGGCGGAAATCCCGGAAGACGAGAAAGCGCCGCTCATTTCCTACATCCAATCGCTGATGGATTTTGAGCGATCCGAGGACTTGGCGGATAAACCTGCCTTAAAGGCCGCGCTCAGGTTTGCCCGGGATGCAGGGCGTTTGCCGACCCGCGTCACCGCCGCTCATATAGAAGAGTTGCGCCGTCATTACTCCGACCGTCAGATCCAAGAAATTCTTGCGATCCCAGTCGTGACTGCGTGGCTATCTGGCTCAATGCAATCTGTTGTGGTGGTCACGGATCAGCTCAGCATGTCCTGGACTTTGCGGAACCTGGGGCCGGTTGGTTGGAAGCCCGGCCCGCATCTTGGTCTGCCAAGCGAACAGCGCCCATATCACATGAGCGAGTTGGCCAATCTTCTGTTCTCAGAGATCAGTACCGGCAAAGTTCCGGACGCCGCATCCGAGTGGAACGGTGTTTTTACGCCCCCCGCGATCGATAAAGACCAAGACGGGGTCGAGGACGCCTTCGACGGGTTTCCCGATGACCCAAGCCGCTGGGCGGATACGGATCTCGACGGGATCGAAGACGCCATGGATGACGATATTGACGGCGACGGTCTCGATAACGCGCGCGAGCTCGCCGAAGGGACATATCCGTACAAAACTGACTCTGACGGCGACGGCGTCGGCGACGCGGCTGAAATTGCCAGCGGTTCTGACCCCTTGAATCCACTCGATTCCTAAAGCCTCTTCGCATCCAACGCTCGGATCTCTGAATTTCTGAAGCCTCAGCGTTGGGATCGCGTAATCCAATGCCGTTCGTGAAAGAAGTCCACACCGCTGGAAAAAGTGTTCAGAATGTTGATTACCCAGAAACTCACCAAACTTCTTTGCGCCATTGCGTGTTGCGCTCCTATCCCCGCCCTGTCGCAAGAAAAGGAGACTGCAAGCTATCCCCGTGTCACCGGAGATATCATTATCAGACTGGGCTACAATGGCGACTACGATTCAGACCCACCGCTTGTCGAGGCGGACGACACGTTCATTGACGTCATTGCAAGCCCGGTTTTTCATTTCTCAGAAAGGTTCCGCTTTATCACTGAGACACGCGTCGAAACGATCATGCCGCCGGATACCGATCGCGTTTTCGAAGACGAAGGTTACTTTTCACGTATTCTGCTGGCCGAATACTCGATCACGGATCGGCTTTCCGTGCACGCGGGCAAGATGACACCCTCATTCGCCCTCGCCTCTTTTGTCACTCCGGGAATGTATGGCAACAGCTACAACAGAGAGATCGAGTTGATAGAACGCATGGGTGTCGGCGGCGCGTATGTGTTCGGCGAAGGCGCGGCGGGGCAACATACACTGACATTCAATACTTTTTTTGACGACACCACGGTCTTCTCGGAATCCTTGGGCAACAATCGTGGTCGAAACTCCCGATCAGATGGTGGCGCGAGTAACACTGAAGGTTTGGACTCGTTTACGTTATCTCTTGAAGGGCGCGATATGGAACGTTTCCCGGGGCTGACCTACAAGGTCGGGCTGATCCATCAAGCTCGCGGGGTCGACGGTGTCGCCGATGAACAGGGTATATCAGTTGCTTTGCTGCAGAACTATCAGACACTTGGGGGTGTCAACTGGACGTTAATCGGAGAGGTTGCGGCCTTGGAAAACTTTGAAGGCACAGCGGATGATATTGTGTATGCAAGTGCAGGGCTGGTTTACAACAAAGGTCCTTGGACGGCCATATTGTCTGGAACCTATCGTCCGCGTTTTGTGGCGGATGACGAAGACTTTGATGACTACACCATTCAAACATCAATCGAGTTCGATTTGGGCAAAGGCTTCTCACTTGCCTTGGCACATGAATTCAATCGCGATGAGAATGCTGACAACAAACGCCTCGGGTTTCGCTTCTCCAAAGTCATTCAATTGGGCGGTTAGCGATAGCTGGTGAACGCAGATTGAACCAGGTCGACTGTTCGCTTGTCACTGGCGGTTGCGAGGAAGGTGTTTCTCAGGCCTGCATACGCTCCTCATAGTCCCTCAAGAAGTCTGGTGACCATCCGGAGCGTCGTCAGGCACGTTCGAGCGATAATCGCATGCTCGTCGTTCCCTTCTGCGGCCGTCGCGCAGAACGCCGCCTCGACCTTGGCCGTGATCCAAGCGCTGCAATTCTAGGCCTGTCTGTGCTGTCCGGCCTGAACACGGGCCAACTCAGAGCATACAGCAACATCACGATCCTCGGCGCATTTGCCAAACGCGAAGCGCCGGCCAAACCGTTGGCAGAACCGACCAAAGAACCAAGACGCAAAAGTACAAAAACTCAGGAATGAGGCGCCACCAGTTGGCAACGAGGAGACCTAAAATCATGATCACATGCGCGGCCACGGCCCAAACAATGCTCAACCCAATAAGTTTCACACTCGCCATGCCGTCTCGCCACAGGACCCAGTAAGCCCAAAAACTAAGGGGAAGAAAGACGGCAACCGACGTGAGCAATCCGGGATTGTAGCCGCCTGTCGCAAGCGCGGAGGCGATATGACTGATCGCATTCACAAACGCGATGGCGATCATGGCAAGGACCGGAAATATGTCCATGTTGCCCCGCCAAATGGCCAGCGCACCCACCAACCAGACCAACGACGTGTTAATGCCGAAAACGGAGGCGCGTGTCAGAATCTCAGGAACGTCGCCGTTTTCCGTCTGAACGTTGAACGCACTGCCGATCATCTGATTTAACGCGCTTTGGAATGCAAACTCGCGCCCATAAAGATCAATCCAATGCTCTTCAAACTGGTGGCCGATGTAAGCGACCAGCATAACAAGGCCAATGAACGAGGGATCTTTGAAGCGGACAGTATGACCACAGGAAAACGCCACCAACATGAGGAAAGGGGCCATGAAGGTTCCGACTTTCATCCAGTGGTACGTAAGAAACGCGTGCTGGCCGAGGGGCAGCCAGAGCATCGCGAAGGCAAGACCCAAAAACAGAAATGATCCCTTTGCCATGGTTCTCGTCTCAACGTCGGTGCGATCGCGCGAAAACCAGCGCAACGAGCAAAATGATCGTCATAACGGAAAACAGAAACGAGTTTGCTTCAAACCCTAGTATCTGATGTTCAAACCCATTGGTGTCCACCAGCGCCCCTCCATAAGCGGATTTAAAAACCGTGGCGACCCAGAACCCGCCGGCGAACATCAATCCAAGCACCACCGGAACCACAACTTCGTCAGCCCACCATAGAAGGTAAAGCGCTGTTCCGGAGACACCGGCGGAAAAGGCCAAAAACCATGCAGCATGAAATCTCGCATGCTCGCTCCAAAGCGGGTTCAGCAAATGCGTTTCGTTCAGATCCGCGATGGCCGGCACCACGCCATAGAAAAGAGTGACGGCACTGACGATGGTTTTGAGGCCGAGAATGGCAAATGGTCTCTTCAAGGGGTGCCTCCCTGTTCAGTCCAATAAAATGCTTTTGGAACAAGGGCATGGCGAAACGGGCGTTCCAATTGTGACACGAAACCTACCGACCCTTCCCAGCTTTCAGCATGACAATAGGCGTCCATCCATTCAAGAATTCTCGTTCCGTCAGCAACCCATTTGCGTCGAGATCTGCACGTTCGAAATTCCAACGTGTGTTCAATCGCCATTCGCGTTCATCGATTGTATCGTCATCGTCCAGGTCAACAACGGCAAACATCACGCGCTTCACAATTTGGAATGCATCGCCGCCACCTTCCTTTTCGGCCAAATAGGCAAATCCAAAATCCCACGCCATAAACTCTGCCAAGCTGATCTGTTCATTGTCGTCGCTGTCAGCTGAAACCGCGATACTTTCGGCCATTTCTGTTACCTCGCCGAAGTCCAATGCCCCATTTCCACTGGCATCAATGCTAGAATACACGACGTTAGATAACTCCTGGCCCATCTCCCATGCCATCACGGAAGACGGAGCGGCCAGGACTGTGACCAGCAAAAGGTGGTTGAGCTTCATCGGGTGATCCTCTTTGGCCCTTTCAAAGCGTCTGAAAACATCGAGAATGTCGCCGCATTATGCTGTCTCGACGCGCCAAGAGCACATTGCGTTTCTCACGATCAAAACCCTGAGCGGTCCGAGTTCATCCGCCACAAAGGCCTGCATCGACCCGCAACGAAACATGCCCGACATCTCCCTTATTCGATCATCGCAGTAGATAGCTTATGGAAATCAGGGTGTTCTAAACACCCGCGGACATGAAGAAGCGCAATAGCGCAGCATATGCGCGCAGATGCATCATCAAGTTACGGAGCAAATCGACGCCAAGCGCCTTCGGTATTCATAGGAAAGCAAAAGGTTACAGATCGCGCGCCTACGAAGCGAAAACTCGGACTTGACCCGAATGACCTATCGATTTGCTGCCACGCATTTAGGATCTGACAAGAACCGGCCCTCAAAACACCTGTGATGCGTCCGATACCAAATCTCTAAGCACTCGAAACTGGTGTGATCCCTTGTGGCGGGGAGGCAACGATGTAGTCATGGATTTTACTCAGCAGGGGTTTGCGCGGACAGTTCGGGCGCGTAGCGGCCCCTAGGCTGCGCAGATTGCCGGGGCCGTCAAAGTTTATGAAGACCAGCGGCCAGCCATCTCTTTTGAACTGCTCAGCCGCAAGCGCAGAGACGATTGTACAATCATCGGAATGACAGACATGCCGACACACGGTTTCAAATCGCAACGCGGTGAGATCAAACCGTTTGGCGATCCGATTGGAACTGTCGGGCGACGGCAGGCGCGTTTCCAACTCGTAGCCAAATGAATGTGGCAACCGAATGAAATCATGGATTGGCACGTCTTCTGCTGCAATGGACGATAAAGTGCTGAGCGGGTGATCTAGACGCATCGCAAGAAAGAGGGGCTCTGTCCAGATCGGGGTAAAATCCAGTGCGTCATCGTGATTGGTTCTTGCGACCAGCGCGGTGTCGAGATCGTGGTTTTCGACCATCCGCAACATATTGCCAGGCAGGTCTTCAATCATGACCACTTTCATCTGCGGAAAAACATCCTGAAAAAGCTTCGAGAAATATCCGGTTAGGAAAGGCGCCAATGTAGGCGTCATGCCAATTTTGAATGGAATGGCCTCGGGATCGCGAAACTCAGTCGCCGTGTCTTTGATTTTTTGAGCGTCTTCCAGAATACGTTTTGCAATACCTGAGATGCGTTGACCGAACGCGGTCAAACGGACCTCTCCGCTGAGCCTTAAAAATAGCGCCCCGCCGAGCTCCAGCTCAAGTTTTTTGATTTGGTTGGACAAGGCCGGTTGCGAAACGTTGCAGAAGGCGGCGGCCTGACTGAATTGGCCGAACTTTGCGACGGCGAGCACATATTCGAGGTCTCTGAAGTTCATGGGTGCATAATCAAGAATTATAGGGCCAAGCCATTTTGGCCTGAGTCGGAGGCTATTTCGCAGAAATCAGCGCATTTTGCCCGTCACGATCCCTAACACATTTGTCATAACCTGAGACTGAAAAGCCTTACCGCGACTCTTCGGAATCCGTAACCATTTCAATTAAAATGATAAAAATACGCCCAACTTCACATGGGTTGTGAGTATTTCCAAAAGTTATAGCGCCTGTTCAAAAGATGAATTTCAGAATCTCAGGAGCCGCTCCTACCCCTTTAGCCGGTAAGACGCCCTTCTTCAGGGCCGATTGCAAAAAAGCACGACCATGGAGTTTAACATGCTTTTCGATCTCACAAACACCTTGCGCGGGGGCCTTTTTTCGACGTCCACGCTCACACAGACGACGACCGTCAATGGTCAAACTCTGTCCAACGGTTTCTTCCAGAACACAGAAGTACAAGACGCGCCGGCATTTGTCCTGGCAAACGACTTTTCTAACTTCTTGAATTTCGGCCAAGTCACCACAAACAATTCTGCGGCCGCAGTACAGTCTCAGGGCTTTGGAAACACCATCTTCAACTTCCCCTTTGCAAGCATTCAGGCCAACAACGGCCCTGACGTCTTTGATGCGACAGGTATCCAGGTGACCGGCAGCGCAGACGTTTTTAACTTTGGTCAAATCTCTGGCGACTTCAACGGCATTGAGTTTCTGACAGGTGGCGGCTTTAACAGCGGCGCAACAGGGTTCAACAATCCAGTGTTTGGCAATGGCAGCAACCAAAGCCTTAGCGTTCTCAACTTTGGCACCATCAATGGTGATGAAGGTGCAGGCATCGATGTGCAAGTCGGTGATGACGTCATCGAAGTTGTGGATGGTATCGATGAAGAACCAGCCCAGACACAGCCAGTGGACGACAGTCAGGTCGTCAACATCGAGGGCGAAGGAGACGCCACTGTTGATATCGTCAATATTGGCCTCATTTCGTCTGACAGCCCGACTGGCACTGCCGGTGGTGTCCGCATTGCAAATGGCGTGAACGCTGACGGCAGGGTCTTTAACACCGCAGCTGGGACCATCGATGGTGTCTCGAATGGCATCTACATCGGCGATGGAGAGCATGATCTCAACATCTTGAATCGCGGAACGATCCAGTCAGACAGCCGGGCTGTGAACATCGACGGCACCGGAGTTGAGCTGACGAACGAAGGGGACATTCTTGGTACAGATAATCAACGCAACGGCACGGTCTATGCAGACGGTACTGCCGACGATTTTGTAGTGATCAACCAGGCCAACGGTGTCATCGATGCTGGTGAAGGAAATGAGGGCTCCGGCTTTGGGGTCGAGATCGGTGGCGCCGACGATGGCGCAAACACCTTCACACTGGACAACGCAGGCACGATCCAGGGTCGCGGAAACGCGTCGGCTGGTAACCCGTTGGCGGGTGACGGCGTGCGCGTCGGCAATGTCGGCAACATCGGTGTAACCGATGCCGAGATCACCAACACCGGCACCATCGCATCCGAAGGCGCAAACGGCACTGTTGCTGGCGTGCGCTTTGTGAATGGCGTGTCCTTCCAAGGCGAGTTTGATAACTCTGGTGATATCTCCGGCGTTCAAAACGGTGTCTACTTTGGCAACCCAGTAGACGGCCAAGGCGCGGATCACACAGGCGGTGTCTTCAACAACTTCGAAGGCGGCACCATCTCTTCCGATAGCCGCGCGTTCAACATTGATGGCATTGGCCTTGAGGTGAACAACGCGGGTGAGATCCTGGGCACAGGCAATCAGCGCAATGGCACGGTCTATGCAGATGGGACCGCGCAGGACTTTACCTTCAACAACCAAGAAAGCGGCGTTGTGGACGCGGGCGAAGGCAACCAAGGCTCCGGCTTTGGCGCAGAAATCGCAGGCCAAAACAGCTTCACACTGACCAACGAAGGCACCATCCAAGGCCGCGGCGATGCGATCGCGTCCGACCCGCTCGCAGGGGACGGCATTCGGATTGGCAATGTGGGCAACGTGGGCACGTTTGACGGCACGATCACCAATTCCGGCACAGTCGCGTCTGAAGGCACAGACGGGACGGTCGGCGCATTCCGCTCGGTTAACAACATCAACTTCCAAGGTGAATTGATCAACGAGGAAGGCGGCGTGTTCGAAGGCGGCCAAAACGGTGTCTACTTCGGCACAGGCAACCATACGGGCGGCTCGTTTGTGAACCGTGGCACTGTCACCTCGGACAGCCGTGCGCTGAACATCGACGGCAACGGCCTTGAGGTCGTGAACGAAGGCGACATTCTGGGCACGGGCAATCAGCGCAACGGGACCGTCTACGCAGATGGCACAGCTGACAACTTCTCGTTTTCCAACAGTGGCACGGTTGATGCCGGTGATGGCAACAACGGCTCTGCTGTATCGCTTCAGATAGGAGATGAAAGAGGTGACATCGATGCGGCAACCGTCATCACCGCAGGAGGTGACGAATTCCAGGGGCGCGGTGACGCGGAAGTCGGCAATCAGGTTGGTGACGGCCTGCGTCTTTTCTCCAATGAGGAAAACGCATCCTTGGCAGGTGCCGTGACCAATGCTGGCCTGATTGCAGGATCGGATACCTCTGACGCCGCTGCGGGCCTTCGTGTCGATGGCGGGTTGAACGTTTTGGGTCCGATCCGGAACGCAGGCGAAATTCGTGGCAATGTGAACGCGATCGATGCCTCGGACGCTGGCGATGTCACGATCGTCAACGAAGACGGCGGTGTCATCAATGGCAATGTCCTCCTCAGCGATGGCGATGACATCTTTGTCGATCTTGGCCTGACCAACGGCGATATCGTCGCGGGAGCCGGTGATGATGTGATCATCGCAGGCGACGCCGACGACGTGGTCACAGGTGGTCTGGGCGATGACTTCATCGATGGCGGCGACGGCTTTGACACTGCGGATTTCTCTGATCTTGACGTGGCTGTCAAAGTCGTTCTGGACGAGAACGGCAACGGCTCTGTAACCCGCGACACCGGGTTCACGATCACCACTGATCCGGTTGTTATCCCGGATGGGCCTGGCGCTTCTGTTCAACCGACGAACGTCATCGACGCTGCGTCATTCGTTGAAGAGGCTTTGGCTGGCAACTTTTACTTCAACCTTCACACGTCTGATGTGATCGGGGGTGAAATACGCGGTCAGCTTGACACAATTGTCAGCGACGAGGTCGAAAACGGTGTCCGCACAATCGTTCTCACGGGCGATGTCGACTCTGATCAGGAAGTCGGTACCGGCAGCGAAAGCGATGCCACAGGAACCGGCACGGTGGTTATCTTCGTCGATGAAGCGACGGGTGAAGTCAGCTATTCCAGCGAACTGACGGTTGTCGGCCTCAATGAGGCGGACCTGCAGACACCGGCTCCAGGCGTGGCCTCTGCCATCCATCTGCACAATGCTCCGGCGGGCAGTAACGGGCCGATCGTGCGAGACACACTTGTCGATGCAGGAGCAGAGGTAGATGCCGGCGTTCCAGCGGGTGCAGGCGGTGCCGACGTCTTCGAAAACCAGGTCGAGGTCGACATATTGTCGTCTATCGAGCGTGTCATTGGGTCTGAAGTCGCCGACTCGAGTGATCTCAGCGAGGTCGACGGAGTTCGGATCGACCTGGACGTCAACACCCCACAACCTGGGCCAGCCTCGCAAGACGGCGTTATACAAGTTGACGGTGAGACGGTTGTCGACATTGTAGACTTCGAAAACGTCCTCGGGTCTGACGGTGACGACCTTATCCTCGGCAACAATGAGATCAACGTTCTCGAAGGCTTGGGTGGCAACGACTCCATTCACTCCTTCGGTGGCGCGGATACCATTGATGGCGGCGAAGGGTCTGACACAGCTCTCTTCAGCGCCGGAGCTGGCGTGGTTGTGGATCTCGACGAAGATGGCAACGCCATTGCTGAGGTCAATGCCGAAGGTGGCGCGGTGCTCGACACGGTTCTCAACTTTGAGAACATCAACGGGTCGAACAACACCGGCAGCCCAAACGGTGGCAATGACATCCTTTCAGGGAACTCATCCTCAAACGTTCTGAACGGGCAGGCTGGTGATGACATCCTGGACGGTGAGGGTGGCAATGACATCCTGATCGGAGGTGATGGCCATGACACGTTCGTGTTCGACGGTCTCTTTGGTGATGACGAAATCCAGGATTTCGATCTCGAAGACGACACATTGGATTTCGGTGACTTCGAAGGTGATGTGGTGGCTGTCCAAGATGGCGACGACGCGGTGATCACACTGGCTGACCAAGGGTCTGTCCGGCTGATCGACGTGAACGCCGACGAATTCAACGGCGAATTTGTCTAACACAAAACTGGAAGGGCGGCACCTGTCGCCCTTCCGCAAACTCAAAAGGCATCTGTCATGTTTATAAAACCGTCCCCTGTAAAACGTGCTTGGTCCTCGCTTCGCCAAGGCTTCGTTGCCGTTGCTTTCTTTAGTTTGTTTCTCAACCTCCTCATGCTCGCTGGTCCTCTCTACATGCTGCAGGTCTATGACCGCGTACTGACCAGCCAGAACACGAACACGCTCATCGCTCTGAGCATGCTTTTGGGTGGCGTTTTTGTCGTCACCGCGTGCCTTGATCTGCTGCGGATGCGCATCCTAAGTCGTTTGGCCGCCAAATTCGAACTGGGTGTAGGAGAGCCGATCCTTAACGCGGTCATGCGCCGCCGTGTAAACGGTAAGGCAGCTCCAGGCGACAACCTTGTCGATGACGTCAATGGATTTCGAGAGTTCATCTCCGGCACAACACTCACCGCGTTTTTCGATGCGCCCTGGATCCCAATTTATCTGGGCGTTCTTTACATTCTGCATCCTTTGCTTGGTCTTCTGGGCCTCGGAGGGGCTGCACTACTGACCGTTTTGGCCCTTCTAAACAACGCCAGGGCCCATGCCCCGATGCAGCTTGCTTCCGAGGCGAGGGGGAGATCTGATGCCCTCTTTCGGATCAGCGATCGAAACGCTGAACTGGTGCATGCGCTCGGCATGAAGGCGGACCTGACGCGCCGTTGGGGTGCGCTGCAACGCGAGGCGCATCTTTACAAAACGAAGCTCAATGACCGAATTTCCGGGTTCTCAGTTGTCTCAAAAACCATCCGCATGGGCCTGCAATCAGCCATACTGGGCCTCGGCGCAGCCCTGGCCATCGCTGGTGAAACCACCGCTGGTGTGATGATTGCCGCGACAATCGTGCTGGCCCGCGCCCTTGCCCCAATTGACCAATTGATTGGCCAATGGCGCAGCTTTTTGGCCGCACGCGGATCCTACCAGAAACTCAAGACACTGACCGACGAGTTCAAGGAAGAAGAGCGTCGTCTAAGACTGCCCCGCGCGTTTCAATCGCTCTTCGTCTCTATTCGTCAGGCTGGTCCTCCTCAGGCCTTGAATGCCAGCATAAAAACGATCGAATTCGCCTTGGACGCAGGGGATGTCTTGGCGGTCATAGGACCAAGCGGATGCGGCAAAACCAGCCTTGGTAAAATGCTGTCCGGCGTTTGGACGCCACAACGAGGTGATGTCTTCCTTGATGGCAGCCCCGTCTCGAAATGGGACGAAAACGACCTGGGCCGCATGATTGGATATCTGCCACAAGATGTCGAACTCTTCGATGGCACGATCCGCGAAAACATCGCTCGTTTTTCAACTGAAATTGACGATGTGGAAGTCTTGCGCGCAGCCCGCGAGGCCGGTGTCCACGAGATGATTGCAGGCCTTGTCGACGGCTATGAGACGCGGCTTGGCGCGGGCTTTTTTCTGTCGGGGGGGCAGCGTCAAAGGTTGGCGTTGGCACGTGCTCTGTACGGAGAGCCCTTCCTGCTCGTCTTGGATGAACCCAATTCTGATCTCGATTCCGAGGGTGAAGAGGCATTGCGCCAGGCGCTTGAATCGGCCCAGGCGCGCGGTGCGATTGCGGTTGTCATGACACACCGTCCAGCCACGCTTCAGGCCGCAAACAAAGTTTTGATTATGCGCAATGGCACCCAACACAGCTTCGGTGACAAAGACGACGTTCTGCAGATGAACAGGCGCAACGTGCTCCCGACTACGGAGAGCAGACAGATATCCGAAGACAGAAAAACGCCGCCCGAGCGCATGGCTCAGCCGTCACATCTGGCCGCGAAAGGATGACCCCAATGACCAACACTCTTCCTCAGCTCTCCTCACATGGCCTTCCAAGTCTTGAGACCGCCCAGTTTGAGCTTGAAAGACAGTACGAACCCTCCATTGGTCGATACGTCTTCCTTGGTCTGTTCCTTCTCGCCGTATTCTTTGGCGGAGCACTCTATTGGTCGCTTTCGTCAAAACTCGACGGCGCGGTGGTGGCCCCGGCATCCTTGGTTGTCGAAGGGCAGCGTAAGACCGTCGAACACATTGATGGTGGGATCATTCGTTCGATCCTGGTGACGGATGGTGAGTTCGTCGAAAAAGGTCAAACGCTCGTTCGCCTCGACAGCACGGAAATTGACGTGGACCTCGATGTGCTCGGCAGCCAGATGGGCGATCTGTCTGTGCGACGCGCTCGGCTATTGGCGCAGATTGAAGAACAGGACCGTTTCAATGAATCTGACGCCTTCTCTCAGGTGCCGACGGGCGTTTCAAAGCAGCAGTGGTATGGGGCCTTCCTAACCCAGAAGCAACTTTTTGACACCGAAGCCAGAGCCAGACGGACGGAAGCCGAGATCAATGATCAACGCATCCAGACGCTGCAAGATCAAATCAAAGGTTTGGAAGAACAGCGCGTTTCCACCCTAACTCAACTTGAAATAGTTCGCGTGGAACTGGCGGATCTTGAAGAACTGTTCGAGAAGAAACTTGTGACTGTCTCTCGGATCAGTCCGCGCCGCATTGAGCTGGAACGCCTCATTGGAAATGACGTCCTTCTGCGCACCCAGATCACCCAGGCTGAAAATCAGATGCGCGAGCTATCTCTCACGCGCTTGAGCCGGCAAAAGTTGCGCGAGGAGACAATCACAAGTGAATTGGCAACCGTTGAGACGCAATTGGCCCTCGTGCGTCCACAGCACCTTGGTGCTTTTGAGCGTCGCAAGCGGATTGACATACTGGCGCCGGAAAGGGGTCGTGTGGTCAATCTAGGTGTGACCACGACAGGCGGCGTCATTCGCCCGGGCGAGACCATTCTGGATATCGTCCCCGAGGACCACGATCTGATCGTAGAGGCACGGGTGAACACAGGCGATATCGACAAGCTCGAGATCGGCCAAGACACGCGGATCAGACTGTCCGCCTTTGCTCAGGCAGACGTGCCCGAAGCGACGGGTCAGATCTATGACATTTCTGCAGATACGCTGGAAGACGGCCGCACGGGTGAGCCCTTTTACATTGCCAGAGTGCGACTTGATGTCGACCAGCCGGAGAGCGTTGCCGAGCTTGAACTTTTGCCGGGAATGCCGGCCGATTTGTTCATCCGCACCGGCGAGAGAACAGCGTTTTCCTATCTCGCGCAACCTATCAATGAACGGCTGGCAAAGACCTTTACCGAGTGAGTGAGCTTTGATGATTTTGGAGCTCAAAACGTAACGAGTGAGTGAGTGGGGTATTGCTACCGATAGCCCACTCACATTTGCATGGGTAGAGCGTCGGAAAAGCGCTCACGTCTCTCTTCCACGAAAATCCCAAATGGTCCTTGTCGGCGAGTGCTTTGATCGTTGCGGTGCGGCACCTTACAGTTGGAAATCCGCTACCTATGAATGATCACATCAATTGGTGCAGTCAAACCCGTGAGACGGCGGCAAAGCACTCTCTCTCGCGACACTCCACAAGAGCCTTTGGGTATTGAGGCATCCCAACATTCCTATGCTGAATTGTAGCATGCGTGGCACAACGGCGCGGCCCGTCAGTCTCATCCTGGGAAAACTGAAAGGCGTTTCATTTAGATATACGGACTGGCCGTGCGATTTTCTTTGCTCACATCTTATCGCAACCGCAAATTTGATACGTTTAATACTCCTCTTAAAGCACAATACATCGAAGACTTTAGGTTGTCTGACACTGCGATGAAACGCTATGGTTAACGCCGTATCCACCGCAATATCGTGGTGTGTTTTTCGCCAATCAGAGTTACCGCTATATGGCTCCAAAACGCGACAAAAATAGCGAGTTTACGCGCCGCAAGTTTTCGTTGTGCTGTGGCGCGGCATGTCTGGCGGCACCCTATGTTTCTGCCAATGGACGATGGATCGAAGTAGAACACGCATGGGGAACGCTCAGACTAAATCAACCGGCTGAGCGCGTCGTTTCAATCGGATACACAACGCAGGACGCGCTGTTGGCAATGGGCGTTGTTCCATTGGCCGTGCGGCATTGGTTTGGAGAAAACCCAAATTCCATTTGGCCATGGGCGCTCAAGAGTTTGGGACAAACCGAACCCGTTGTTATAACGGGCGAGGTATCAATTGAGATGATCGCTGATCTTGCCCCAGATCTAATTGTGGCGATCGGATCTGGGATTGCGCGGGCAGAATATGAGATTTTGGTTCAGATTGCGCCGGTGTTGATGCACGCCTCAGACGAACCTGTTTTTGGGAGCTCATGGCAGGCGGACACGCGACGGATCGGGCGAGCTTTGGGCAAAGACAGGCACGCGGAAAAACTGGTTTCCGATTTGGAAGCAAAGTTTCTTTCAGCGCGGAGCAGGCATCCGGATTGGCAGGGCGCAATGGCGGTAGCGGCTTGGCAAAATGGATCAGTGACAGGGGCGTTCCTCGGACAGGACAAACGTGCGCAATTCCTGACGGAACTGGGCTTTGTGCCGCCAGAAAAACTGCGCGACGTGAGCGCACGACAAGGGTTTTACGCAACTTTATCGCCAGAAGACCTTTCGCCTTTGGACGGAGATCTGCTTATGTGGACATCCTCCTTGGGTGGCTCAAGCGACATCGCGCGCCTGCCGATGCGCCGGACGTTAAATGCGCATCGGCAAGGCCGGGAGGTATTTGCGGACACTGATGTCTCGGCGGCCCTGTCCTTTGGCAGCGTTCTGTCGCTACCCTTTGCGCTGGATCGCCTTGAGGCGGACTTTAATGCAGCGCTCGATGGGCGCCCTGGAACAATCGTGGCCTCCGCTGCGTCCGCTGGTTTGACACCTTAATGCAGTGGGTGATCGTTGCCGCAATGCTCATGATCGGAGCGGCGGTGTCTCTGACTGTGGGCGTTCGCGAGATTGAGCCGCACGAGTACATGGAAGCCTTGTGGCACTACGATCCCTTTGACCCCGCTCATGTCACGATCGTTCATATACGTTTTCCACGGTTTCTGGCCGCTATCGCTGTGGGGGCCGCGTTGGGCATAGCAGGGTTGGTCATGCAGGCGCTGTCGCGCAATCCTTTGGCGGACCCGGGAATCCTTGGCGTGAATGCAGGGGCGGCTTTTGCCTTGGTGCTGGGAACGGCATTAATGAGCCAAGCGGATCAAACCGTTTTGACCCTTCTTGCGTTTCCAGGTGCCGCTGTTGCGTCCATTGTCGTTTTTGCTTTGGGGGGCGGATTGAAGGGCGATGCCGGTCCTGTTCGCCTGACCCTGGCGGGGGCCGCAGTGAACGCGTTTCTTTTGTCGTCGGTGACGGCAGTTGTTCTTGTTCAACAGGAAACCTTTGATGTTTTGCGCTTCTGGGTCGCGGGATCTTTGTCCGATGCCGCCTACCGGCCTCTGACCGCAATGGCGGTCGTCATGGGTCTAGCGACCATTCTGGCTTTCGCCATTGCGCCGTCCATTGAAACGCTTTCTCTGGGCACGGATCTGGCCCGAGGACTTGGAACGCGTCCGGGATATGTACAAGCGGGCGCGCTGACGGTGGTCACCTTGGCCACGGGTGCCGCAGTCTCTGTGGCTGGGCCGATTGCGTTTCTTGGGCTTCTGGCGCCGCACTTGGCGACTTGGGTTTTGCAAAGTTCCAAAGACCGTTCATTGCGATACCGCATGGTGATGTCGGCTGCACTCGGAGCTTTCATATTGATGGTCGCAGACGTTTTGGGGCGTTTGCTTCTGGCCCCAGAAGAGGTGCGCGCAGGTGTCGTGGTCGCGCTTGTCGGCGGGCCAGTATTTGTGTGGATTGCACGGTCCTTGAAGCCCGGGGCGACGGCATGATGGGCTTCATTTTGCTTATCGGATGTCTACTGGTCAGCACGGGTGCGGCCCTGCTGATCGGCCAGATTGATGCCTCTCCGGTCGTTTTATGGTCCGGGCTAGTTGCGGGCGAAGGACCAGGGGCCCTTATCCTCGACACGATAAGAGGGCCGCGCGTCGCCACCGCGCTCGGCGCTGGGGCGGTCCTGGGCATGGCTGGCGCGATGTTTCAGATGCTCTTTCGCAATCCCTTGGCAGCACCAGACATTCTTGGCTTCAATGCCGGGGCTGGCTTGGCGATCATCATTGGTATTGCTTTGGGAACGTCCTTGCCAGCGCCCTTACTTGCAGCTTTCGGTGGGATCGCTGTTGCGTTGGTTATCGCTGTGTTTGCCCACAAGGGACCGGGCGGCACGCCAGTGCTCACGATTGTTCTTGTCGGCATCGGAGCAGGGTTCACGGCAACAGCATTGGCGACCTTTTTGATGTCCAGCATGCCGGGCCCTGCCGCTGCTGAGGCACAGCGCTGGTTGACCGGGTCTTTGGCCGCGCGTGATTGGGGGCATGCGTCTCAGGTCACGGCAATTGGATTGATCTTGGCCTTCGTGGCCTTGGGGCAGTCGCGGACGCTGTCTGCCTTGGAACTGGGGGATACACTTGCCACAGGACTGGGGATGAATGCCGAGGCCGCGCGTTGGCGCATCGCCGGAACGGCTGTGCTCTTGGCAGCAACCGGTGTCGCCGTCGCCGGGCCTGTGCCCTTCATTGCGTTGATGGCGGGGCCAATGGGCGTGCGAATGACCAGGGCCAGAAGCGTGTCTGCCCGCATGATATCCGGGGCGGGCGCAGGTGCGTTGATCCTTGTTCTGGCAGATCTGGTCGCGCGGGCCAGCATCTCGGGAATACAGCTGCCTGCCGGTGTCGCAACGGGGTTACTGGGCGCGCCCTACCTGCTTTGGTGCCTATCGCGCGAGATGGAGCGAGGTGACCTGTGATGCTGAAAGCCGAAGCGCTGACGATATCATATGACACACGAGAAGTCATAAAAGACCTCGATCTCGAGGTGCCGCGGTCCCAAGTCACAGCGATCATTGGTCCAAACGGATGTGGCAAGTCTACACTGCTTCGTGCGCTTGCTCGGCTTTTGTCCCCAAACCGGGGCTCGGTGACACTTGAAGGGACCGATTTGCGAACGCTGTCACCAAGGATACTGGCACGACGGCTTGCCATCTTACCGCAGCACTTGCACGCACCCGAAGGCATCCGCGTGTCGGATCTTGTGATGCGCGGACGTATCCCTTGGCGCAGTTTTCTAAGCGTCTGGCGAGATGAGGATCGAGAGGCATGCGAGGCTGCTTTGCGCGCCGTGGGCATGCAAGATCATGCCGACCGCGACCTCTCGGAGTTATCGGGAGGCCAGAGACAGCGGGCTTGGCTCAGCCTGGTTTTGGCACAACAAACGCCATACTTGTTGCTGGATGAACCGACGACATATCTGGACCTCCCGCATCAGATGGAGGTCCTCCGCCTGCTACGACAGTTAAACCAACAATCCGGAACGACCGTTGTCAGTGTCCTGCACGACCTTAATCTGGCAGCGCGGTATTCGGATCACCTTGTTTTGCTTGGTAAAGGCGAACTTGTTGCAACAGGACGGCCAACAGACGTTCTGACCCAGAAAAATCTAGCCTATGCATTTGGCCTTGATGCACAGGTCATTGCAGATCCAATCACGCAGACGCCTCTTGTGGTCCCGCTGGAACCCGAAGACGATCGCTAAGTCGCCTTCATCGCAACCGCAAAGAAAACGGCGCGCCCGGAGTGGGCGCGCCTGAAATCCCCAAGTTTTCCATTCAAAAGCGTGACGTCACCGCTAGGGTAAACTCCCGTCCTGAACCGTAAGAACACACAAAGACCGTTTGGCACGCCGTCACGTAGCGCTCATCAGCAACATTGGTCACAGAAAGAACGGCCTCAACTCCATTCTGAAACTCGTAACTGGCAAAAACATCGAAAATGGTCGAGTCTGGAACCTTCAGAGTATTCGCAGCGTCAGCAAAGCTTTCGCCGCGAAACCGAACGCCAGCGCCCAGGGTCAACCCTCTCATAACGTCTTGAAAGGCGTATTGACCAAAAAGAGAAATCTCGGATTCTGGGATAAGCGTCGGCGTGGTCCCAACAAGAGCGGCGATGCTGTCTTCTCGGACTTCAACGTCCAGGAAGGTCGCCGCACCCTGGACGGCGAAACCGTTTCCAAAGTCATATTCGCCTTCCAGTTCGATCCCGCGAGAGCGCACTCGGCCAAGCTGGCTGAAGACCGGGAAGAAGCCGACGACGACATTGTCCTGATCAATTTCAAACAGTGCGCCGGTCAGGGAGAAATTTCCGCCATCTGGTGCCCACTTGAAGCCGATCTCAATCTGATCACCGGTTTCGGGCTCCGTCACACCATTTGCCGGCGAGGTGATCAGCGGGTTGAAGTAGCTTGAATAGGTCGCATAAGGCGTGAAGCCTGAGGCGAATTCATAGGCAAGTGCCAAGCGCCATGAGGTTTCGCTGTCATCACGGCTAAACGCGCCCGCGCCATCTTGCCGACTATCCACGAAATCGTGGCGCAAGTTGACCGTACCGATCCAGCCACTGCCCCAACGCAGCTGATCTTGGAAGTAGAGCCCGATCTGGCTCTGCTCGGTCGTGGCGTCCTGAAAAGGTGGGTTCAGCACCGGAATGCCAGGCGGTGTCGGGGCCACAACGCTGTTCGTAGCGAAACCGGAAGATTGCACTTCATCGATCTCGTAGTAACGCGCATCAAGTCCGAACAAGAGGCTGTGCTCGACGGACCCGGTGTCGACTTTGCCATAGTAACGCAAATCCGTCTGGGCCGTCGCAACTTGGGTGTCGTGTTCAAAAGCAATGAGGCTCAGGGTGCCCGCTGCATCCGTAGGAGTTGGAGAGAAACCAGCGTATCCAAAGGGAAAATAGTACCGCTCAAGTACGTCAGCATATCCCAGTCTCCCGATCCCAGTGAACGTAAAGCCATTAGCGAACTCATGCTCTACAATCGCGGAAAGTGAAATTTGGCTGCGTTCGTAGGTGTCCCAGGTGGGATCAGAGAAGTTTGCGTCCGGGTCAATAAAGCCGAATTGCGTGGTGGGCACGACAGTTCCAGAGTACGGCAAAAACGTGCTGCCGTTATGCTGCTCGTCTGCGACATGGATGTTGGCCAACAAAGTAACCTCCGTGCCACCGTCTGTCACAAACTTGAAGGAGGGTGCAAACGTGCCGCGCACGCCGTCATTGAAGGCGTCATACTTGTCGCCACCCTCGATCCTACCGGTCAAACGGTAGGCACGATCCTCGTCAATGTCTTGTCCATAGTCGAATTCAATAAAACCACCGACGGCATCATTCACACCAACTGTCAGCTCGCCAATGGACCCACCCGGTCGCTTTGACACGTAATTCACAATGCCGCCGGGATTGGAGCCACCATAAAGCGCAGATGATGCGCCGCGCAGGACCTCGATCCTCTCCAAGGTGTATGGATCTATGAAAAAGGATCCGAATGCGAAGGCTAGGTTTTGCGCATTGTCGAGGTAAATCCCGGTTTGATCCGCTTGGAACCCACGAATTCGCAGCCAGTCATAGTCGCCATCGTCTCCGAACACTTCCGTTGTCACGCCTGCGGTGTAACGAAGAGCTTCGCTCACACGATTTGCGCCAAACCGTTCGATTTTCTCGCGCCCAAGAACAGAAATGGATTGTGGGACATCGCGTACAGTCACCGGCACCTTGGAACCCGTCACAGTCGGAGGGTTTTTATCGTCACCTACAGGGCCGGTTGTGTCTTCCTGATTGCTCAGAACCAACGTTCCAAGATCAACCGGGTCTTGGGCATTTTGGGCGAGTGCTGTGCCGGAGAGCAGGAGCGCGGCCGCGCCAACGGTGCAGAAGGATGCGGCATGCGTTTCGATTTTGGAAATGTAAGCCATTTCGGCGTCCCTTTCGTAATAAATCACGGCGGGTCGCCCATCGTTTTGGGCAATGACGATGTGGCGGCGTGGCTTGTGCAGATACGTCGGGATAGAAACTAATGTATCATTCTGTCTTGAAGAATCGGACCATTTTCCAGGATCGCATTGGATTTCGCCCATTGGCCCGGGGGCGTGCCAATCTCATCCTTGAAGACGCGCGAAAAATGGGCTTGATCGGCAAAGCCCGTTACGTTGGTCACATCGGCTATTGGCATGCCTTGCCTCAAAAGACGTATCGCATAGGCAATCTTCATCTGCAGAATCCACGCGTAGGGCGACAGACCGGT
>ERZ1740068.343-NODE-343-length-25298-cov-9.390683_pt1 | contig 25298 bp, 17 predicted proteins | sample MGYA00581735_ERZ1740068 | MGnify/ENA primary metagenome ERZ1740068 (study PRJEB43018, sample SAMN04849740) | marine metagenome | isolation source: floating plastic debris | place: Pacific Ocean | collected 2008-08-30 | study: EMG produced TPA metagenomics assembly...
TATATCAATTAATCTCCTTTTTTCTCACCGACAACCATTCCGTTTTTGGCAAGAAATTCTCCGTAAAGATCCTGGAAAGATAAGATGTCAGGATTTTCGCTCACGAGCTTTTCAAACTCTCTCATGGCTGAAAGTAACATTCCTTTCTCTTCGTAAAAAGATGCCAACACCAATCTTCCCATGCTCGACTCTGTATCAACTTCGGCTTTTACTGCTTCAATTTCTTCGAGCAGTTTCTTCGTTTCTTCATCATCTGCATATTCTTCCCAATCAAATTTCTCAATGGCATATTCGATAGAGTTCAAAGAATCAGCGCCATTTTCTTCTATGGTGGTAATCCGTACGAGGTACAACGTGGACTCGTTCTTGATGTCTGCAAGGTTTAAAGCCACGCTTGGCTTTTCTGACTCCGCTTTGAAGATTTCCACATCAAAAATATCCTGGATTACAACCTTGAATTTGCGTCCATCAAAAGTGACCTCTTCTTCATCTTCAGCTTGCGACGGCACCCATCTTAAGACGATGTCGTCATCGTAAGCAACGATTTTATTCTCTTTGATCGGCAAAACAAAATCAATGGTAATTGGCACTCCTTCTCCTGTGGCTCTTTTAGCAGCACCCGTTACATTGTTGTTTCTTCTGTAATTGTTGCTGACACCGTCGTCATTGATTTTATTCATGACGTACTGTGCGTATCTACTGGTAACTGACGTTTTCTTTGCCGCTACCTTCTTCTCAAGGTCATTGACTTTCAAGACCCCTGCTTGCCTCACTTCCAGAGTTTTCCCTGAGTTATGCATCAGGCCAATGTACGCATCAGAAGAAGCGATCAGCTGATCGCCGGTCTTCAATGTTGCTCCGGTTTTGAGTCCCTCGGTAGTACCCGCGGCTCTCTTCACCTGGTTTTGACCTTTATTTGCAAGAACACGGAAAACATACCCCTGGCTGAAGGCATTACTTCCTGAAAAAATCAGAAAGCTCATCGTGAAATAAGCAAAAATAGTTTTCATATTAATTCAATTTTAACCCTTTTCTTTTTCAATCTATGTCTAAAGCTTCTTGGCTTCTTTCAGTTTTCTGCTTCCTTCTCTGGTAAAGGCATTTTTCAGTACCCCATAATAAACTTCGAGGGAGTCTCCTGACAGGGCTATTACCGCTAAAGAAGGAATCAGTTCCAGCTTGTAGCTAAAAGCGTCAAACACATAAATAATCAGTGAAACGAGTGCAAATACTTCAATTAACTGAAGCAGCTTCGTCACACCGTCGTACCAACGTGGCAACTTGATATAGATAATCGAAAATAGTGCCACATTTAATAAACAAAGAATAACAGCCAACACATAAGAGGTAATATCTCCCATTTCGTTGACATAATCTTCGTTCAAAATCATGGAGATGATATTCGCATGAATCACACCTCCATACATATCGGGGTACGCCCTACCGATATATTTCTTATTAACAGGAGTGAAGTATTTATCTTCCAACGACTCTCTGTCTCCCAAGTATTTACCCAAATAACAAAATATCACTATTTTGTCCTCGATCACCTCTGGAGTGAAGTTCTCATTGTAAACATCGGGCACATCCAAAGCAAAAAATAGTGTTCCAAAGTCGGATGCTCCAAAATCCATTACATTACCCCTATAGTTGATTGTCTCCTGTTGGTTGCGTCGGTTTAAAAATTTTTGTGCTGCGATCTCGTCATAATATTGTGCCAACTTCACGCCAAAAGCATACTGGTCTTTACCTCCAACATTTTCATGAGGCACAAAACTTCTGCACATCTTCAAATCTTCCTGCACTTGCGCACCTACAGCTGTTAAGTTTACAAAGGCAGTGTCCGTCGCATGCTGTAAAAATCTCGGTATGATCTGTTCCAGAGAATCATATCCATCCCGGTCCTGATAGTCGTAGAGAATTTTACTGGCCAGCACCAGATTATTGGTATTGGCAAAAGCATCTTCCAGAATGGCATCACCCAAACTATCCAGAGGCGAGAGAAACTGCAGGTCAATTCCTACTACTCTGGGATTATATTGGTTGATGATGCTCAACATCGTACCAATACTTGGGCGAGGTTCATTGGCCACATTGACCAATACAATACGCTCATCTGGCACAGGCGCTTCTCGTAGCTGCGAAAACACGATGTCCGTAAACTCCATGTCTTCGAAAGCTTCACCTATGGGGTCAAATAAATCAAAGAGCTTTAAGGCTGCGGCATTGCTAATACCAAATGCCAATACAAAAATGAATATTGAAGCCAGGATAACATCCAGCCAAATTTTTCTAATCATAACTTCGGTTCGAATTAGTGGTGTTGCCGCCTAAAATAGCCACAATATTTCATTTAGTGTGTCGACACATATTGATAAAATTAGCAAAATATAATTTAATATTAAAATCAAACAATTTTTTTCGACAAGTTTGTAGTTATTTTACGATCAATCATGAGAAAAAGACTGTCAATTGAGCAATATCTGGAAGGGATCAAAAGCGGAAATAAACTGATTCTGAGCCAGGCCATCACTTTGATCGAAAGCACCCGACCTGCAGATGAAAAGCGGGCCGCAGCGCTGATGCAACAGCTTCCTGCACCGGGATATGGCTCGTCTTGTATTAAAATTGGCATTACTGGCGTTCCGGGAGTTGGCAAAAGCACCTTCATTGACACATTTGGCAGTCACTTGATTCAAAATGGGCAGAGGATTGCCATCTTATCAATAGATCCCTCCAGTCAAAAGACAAGGGGGAGTATCCTTGGGGATAAAACCCGAATGGAGAAGCTTGCTGGCAACCCAGCGGCTTACGTACGACCGAGTCCATCGGGCAGTACCCTCGGCGGGGTGGCTCATAAAACACATGAAACCATCCTGCTATGTGAAGCTGCCGGCTTCGATTGCGTCATCGTGGAGACAGTGGGCGTAGGACAGTCGGAGACAATGGTCAAGGACATGGTAGACTTTTTTCTATTACTCATGCTCGCAGGCGGGGGCGATGAATTACAAGGCATCAAACGGGGCATTATGGAAATGGCCGACGCCATCGTCATCCATAAAGCAGACGGCGACTATGTAAAAGCTGCAAAAAAGGCCAGGGTCAACTATCAGAATGCACTCCACCTGTTCCCACCCAATCCTAACAACTGGATCCCGCCGGTGCAGTTGTGTTCTTCTTATGAAAACACCGGCATCGGAGAAGTGTGGGAAACGATTACCCAATACATTGTACAAATGAGGGGAAATGGCTTTCTGGAAGCCAATCGCAGGACACAGGATGCGCTGTGGTTTGAAAACCTTCTACAACATCAACTGCTCCAGAAGCTCTACCAATCTCCTAAACTCCACCAGCAGATCATGGAGTCGAAGGAATTACTAACGCAGGAAAAAACCAATGTACCGGCGGTGGTGAGTGAGATTTTACGTAACTTGTAAAATTAAAAGCATTGATATTTAAAGATATAGTAATGGAGAACTACTAATCCGCAACGTGAAAATCATATGTTGGTTTGTGCAGAGCCTGCACAAGTGACAAAGCTTAACTCCATTGCTTATAATTCCCTCCTTGCATTATTTCCAAAAAATCTCGGGCTTAACATAAAAAACAGTATCTATAAAGTATAAGACTCCCTGCTTCGTCAATACATTTTCATCATGCAAGTCTTCTAATATAATTCCCAACTCAGAATGGTAATAGTCGTGATTTCTTGTGTTTTGAAAACCATTGGCTGTCAGAAAGTCTTTTACATCATTTAGTTCCGTCATATCATCCGCTTCCACAAAAGGCTGCTGAACTACAGCATAGCAGCCAGACTCCTCAGTAAGATGAAACCCAATCAGTTTGTAAGCTGTATCAGAAAAGAAAAAATTATGTAGTAACAGATTGTGAAAATAGTCTTCCCAGGAGGCGTAATAAATTGCATCATTCAGTTTCACAACATGTCTCTTACTTTTAATGTAGACCTTTTGTTCAGCGCCACTTGACACAAAGTCTTTCTCATCGACGGTGTTGTAAATCCAATCATTTCTTTGAGCAAATGCGATTATTTGCTCTGTTTCTTGTGCTTTGTTTTGGTGTTTTCTTTCAGCCATTGGGCTTGTTCTCTCATCGCTTCTAAGGAGACGGGAGATTGTTTGGACAGGAGCATTGTAGCTGTTGCTGCTCTTTCCAGAAAGGATATTTTGTAATTCATATTTAAGCTGTTGGATATTCAAAGCCTCCTTTTCCCAAATTTACAAAAGTAAGAGGACTTTTTGAGATCTCGAACCAGACAATAATAATCAGGGTATAAACATGATTCAATCCGTGTTTACAAAATTGTAACGGACAGCTGTTTATCAATGGTGATAGTACCACTAAAAAGTCAATTTATCGTAATACGCCCTTTCACTGATACCCGACCAGGAATCGAGTGAATTGCGGAAGGTGGTGTAGCTCTCATACACTTTTTTGCTTGTAGCATCCCGATCAGTGAGCTCCGCAATTGCTTCATTGGTATGATAATGAAAAGTTTTCAAAACCTCCCTGGGGAATTCCTTCAGCTGTACGCCTTCTTCATTGACCAGTTTATTCAGATAGATGGAATTCTTGGCATCAAACTCAGCCCCCATCCAATGGTTCAACCGATAGGCTGCCGTCTTGATGATTTGCTGTAGATCGACAGGAAGTTCGAGGAGTTTACTTTTATTGATGAGTAGTTCCAGTGTCGCGCCAGGCTCGTGCCAGCCGGGATAATAATAATTTTTGGCCACCTGATAGAAACCCATTTTGTAATCGTGATAAGGACCAATCCACTCGGTGGCATCGATGACACCACGCTCCAGATTTGTATAGACCTCATTACCGGAAACCAAAACGGCTGTACCTCCCGCCTTGTTGAAAACCTTCCCACCAAGTCCCGGAATACGCATTTTGAGACCTTTGAGGTCTTCTGGTGAGTTGATGTCACGGTTGAACCAACCTCCCATCTGCACCCCGGTATTGCCACAGGTAATGGGCAACAGATCGAACGGTTCATAAATCTCTTCCCACAACTTGCCTCCATCACCTGAAATCACCCATGAATTACTCTGATTGGCATTCATGCCGAAGGGAACAGCTCCAAAAAACTGCGCTGCAGGCACCTTCCCAGCCCAATAGTAGGCCACACCATGCCCCATTTCCACTGCACCGTTTGACACCGCATCAAAACACTCCAGGGCCGGTATCAGCTCTCCTCCTCCATACACGGTAATCTTCATGCGACCTCCCGACATCTCTTCGATCCATTTAGCCATCATGACACAACCCTCACCCACCACGGGAAAGTTGGGTGGCCAGGTAGTCACCATCTTCCAACGATAGGTCTTATTGAAGTTTATATTGACATCCTTCAGCTTTTTCTCTTCCTGCTGGTCATTGCCGCATGCCGCCAGGGCCGCTGCTGAACCAGTCAATGTCGCTGCAACTGCCTTGTTGATAAACTTCCTTCTCTTCATATGGATTTGCGTTATTTGATTCCGTAAATTATCACAGACGTTCAATTAAAGAAAATTTTCCTGACATGCTGTAGCGACCAACTACTCACAAAAACCCAAACACCGACATTATGTCCGATTTTGAACATGCATTATCGCATTTCAATGTCATTTTGACGGAAAAACCGCGACAAAAAGGAATGGCTTACTAATTGTTTACTGTAGCTCGTGCGTTAATGAGACAGTAAGCATTCAGCCGGGCGATCGACAAATAGCAGCCTTGCTTGCCGACTGATTAACAACAGAGATGAACTAAAGGGGATCAAAAAAGAGGAGAAGATATGAACTTTGATAAGTATACTATAAAGTCACAGGAGACATTGAACAAGGCCACCGAGATTGCTCAGGCCAAAGAGCAACAGGTCATAGAAACGGCTCACTTGTTGAAAGCGTTAATTGCTGTAGATGAAAATGTGATTACTTTCATTTTCAAAAAACTGTCAGTCATCAAAGCGCAGGTTGAGCAGAAGGTTGATGATTTCATCAATGGTTTCCCAAGAGTGACGGGCCAGCGTCCCTATCTTTCTAACGATGCGGCAGCAGCATTGATGAAGGCTGAGGGTTATCTCAAAACATTTGACGACGAATTTGTGGCCGTTGAGCACCTGCTCATGGGACTTTTGGAAGGCTCGGACAAGGTCGCCTCTCTTTTAAAGGAAAATGGCCTCACGGAAGACCACCTCATAAGCGCGGTGAAAGAACTCCGCGGAGGAGATAAAGTCACCGACCAGAATGCCGAATCGAAATACAGGTCACTGGAGCGCTATTCCAAAAACCTGAATGAAATGGCCAAAGCTGGCAAAATAGACCCGGTCATTGGGCGCGATGAGGAGATCAGGCGCGTGTTACAGATACTGTCCCGCAGAACCAAAAACAATCCCATTCTCCTGGGCGAGCCCGGTGTGGGAAAAACTGCCATTGTTGAAGGCATGGCGCAGCGAATTGTTGATGGAGATGTTCCAGAGAACCTCAAAACCAAAACACTGATCTCGCTGGACATGGGGCTGCTGGTAGCGGGAGCTAAATACAAAGGAGAATTTGAAGAGCGACTCAAGTCAGTGATCAAGGAAGTGACGGATTCTGATGGAGAAATCATCCTTTTCATTGATGAAATCCATACTTTGATAGGCGCTGGTGGCGGAGGTGAAGGAGCCATGGATGCCGCCAACTTACTGAAGCCGGCACTGGCACGAGGTGAATTGCACGCCATTGGAGCCACCACTTTGAAGGAATACCAAAAATACGTAGAAAAAGACAAGGCCCTGGAGCGGCGCTTCCAATCTGTGATGGTGGATGAGCCTGACGTACAAGATGCCGTCTCGATCTTGCGTGGTATCAAAGACAAATATGAAATCCACCATGGGGTGCGGATCAAAGACGATGCTGTCATTGCCTCGGTGGAGCTTTCCAGCCGCTACATCTCCGATCGGTTTCTGCCAGACAAAGCCATCGACCTGATGGACGAGGCTGCTTCCAAACTGAGATTGGAGATTGATAGTTTACCGGAGGAGCTGGATGAACTGCAACGCAAAATCATGCAATTGGAAATTGAGCGGGAAGCCATCAGGCGGGAGAAAGACAAAAGCAAAGAGACTGTTCTGAACAAGGAAATCTCTGAGCTATCTGAGACCCGCAATGAACTCAAGGCACAGTGGGAGAATGAGAAGCATGTCATTCAGGGTATCAGCAAGGAGAAGGAGAACATAGAGCAGCTCAAACTGGAAGCAGAAAGAGCGGAGCGATCTGGTGATTTTGGACTGGTCGCGGAGATCAGATTTGGTAAAATACCTGCCAGCGAGAAGCAACTGGAGGATTATAAAGTACAACTGGATCAAATGCAGGGAGAAAGCTCTTTACTTAAGGAAGAGGTAGATGCAGAGGACATTGCAGAAGTGGTAGCAAAGTGGACGGGTATCCCTGTGAGCAAAATGTTGCAGAGTGACCGCGAGAAGTTACTGAGTCTGGAAGAAGAACTGGGCAGAAGGGTTGCAGGGCAAGAGGAGGCCATCGAGGCTATTTCCGATGCCGTCAGACGTAGCAGAGCGGGATTGCAGGATCCAAAACGCCCGATTGGTTCTTTCATCTTCCTGGGCACCACCGGCGTGGGAAAAACGGAATTGGCCAAAGCACTGGCGGAATACCTCTTCAACGACGAGAACTCTATGATCCGCATCGATATGTCAGAATATCAGGAAAGGCATGCTGTGAGCAGGTTGATAGGAGCGCCTCCGGGCTATGTAGGTTATGACGAAGGCGGACAACTGACGGAAGCTGTGAGGAGGAAACCGTATTCGGTTATTCTGCTGGATGAAATTGAAAAGGCACACCCTGACGTTTTCAACATTTTGCTTCAGGTGCTGGATGATGGCAGACTGACGGACAACAAAGGCCGTATTGCCAACTTCAAAAATACAATCATCATCATGACCACCAATATTGGTTCTGGCATGATACAGGAGAACTTTGAGAAAATAGAAGAGTGGAATGTCGATCAGATTATGGAGGACACCAAAATGGCAGTTTTTGAGCTCCTGAAGAAGTCTGTGAGACCCGAGTTCCTGAACCGAATTGACGAAACAATCATGTTCCGACCGCTTACGCAGGGCAATCTGCGCAAGATTGTTGGCATCCAGTTCCGGTTGATCCAGAAGCGACTGAGTGAAGCGGGCATCAAGCTGGAAGCCTCCGATGAGGTCCTTGACCACCTGGGCAAGATTGGGTTTGACCCTCAGTTTGGTGCAAGGCCATTGAAAAGGGTATTACAACGTGAGATTCTGAACAAACTTTCGAAAGAAATTTTGGCGGGACACGTCTCAAAAGAGTCTGTAGTAGGCATCACACTCGGTGACGATGAAAACATCGAGTTCATCAATTTGGATGCCATCAAGTTAGATGATTAGTGAATTCATGATAGTTGAATAATTTGCGAAGGCCATCCGAAATCGGGTGGCCTTTTATTTTGTCATAAGTTCTCTACACGTAATTATTCCTGACAAACTAAGCCCATGCCTGCGCTGCGCGGCCTAGGCGGCCACGCGCACAAGTGATTGATTTCCAGACCAAATTGCAACAGTTAGAAAAAAGAAAACACCCAGAAAGTGAGTATGCATTTCTGGATAGAAAAAATCAATTAAGCCGTTTGACTACGCGTCCCGATCAGACAATTACAACCTAAGTACAAACAAGTCCCGTGGCTCTGCGAATTTCCACCCAACTCTTTTAAATGGTTGATTATTAGCACTTTTACCGTCCGAGCGAAACTGCGCGTCCCGGACGCTCTTGACCTCAATTCACACCAGTCTGCGCGACGCGGCTGATGCTGGCGCCAGTGTAATCGAATTTTATAGGTATAATCTTTGCCTACTGCCATTTGGCTACTGCCTACTTCGTCCTATTTAGCTGCAAAATGTTACTTTGAAACACGAAGTCTTAAAATTCGGGCTAACTCTCAAAACCGATACCCAAGCCCCGGTTTCACGATATTGATATTGGTGTTGAATGGTGTTGCAGGAATGCCTTCAGGTATATTCAACTTGATGAAATCATATTGTAATTGCGCAAAAATCCGTTTCGACAGATCCACTGCCACCCTCAGATTAAGGTTAAAGCCACTCTGCGATCCCGAACCTGACACATCAAACCCATTACTGGCACCAGCTACGTCAAAAATCATGACGGCATAACCGATTCCAACGGCAGGATGTACCATCTCAGCATCTTCCAGCTTCAGCTCCGCAAATAGCCTTGGCTGTAAGAGGTACGTATTGACAGTAACGTCTGGATTGGCACTGTTGAAGAGGAAACTTCCGTTAAAGGACACACCGAACTTCAGCAGATCAGTTTCTTCAAACCGATAGCCACCGCCCAGGTCGATGAGACTCGTATACAGTGCTCCGACAAAATTATCACCAATAGGCACGGGATAACCCAACGATGCATCGATTTTAGGTCCTTGCGCGACTGTACTGCCGGCAAAAGACAGTATCAGTAGGAACGAGAGGTAGTATTTCATCATATTGTCAGTTATTACAACCAAATAGGTTTCATGAGGTTTAAGTTCAAATTGACAGAAACGTAATAACACAACAAATTTTTGAGGAAATTATTTCCAATTGCGCCTAAATCGTGCGTAATATCGATGTATTCTAATGAAGAAAATTGTGAGGCTAGGAATGATTGGCCAACGCCTATTTGTAGGGGCATAGCGCTGTTTCAATAGTTTGGATATCGATAGCCCTGTGATTTTTAATGTTGGAAAGAAAGAGGTGGAAAAAGTGACTGCTTATCCTTTCCCACCTCTATGCTCTTTGTTTTTTTATAAATGCTACCGGGCTTACAATGCCGGAGCGGTATCAAATCTGTCCAGGTTCATGACCTTCGTCCAGGCCGCCACAAAGTCGTTGACAAACTTCTCCTTTGCATCATTACTGGCATAAACTTCTGCCAAAGCCCTCAACTCAGAGTTGGACCCGAAGATGAGATCTGCCCGCGTGGCCGTCCAGACTTTCTCTTGAGTACCTCTCTTGAAACCGTCAAAAAGATATTTCTTTTCATCCTGCGCTCTCCATTCAAACTCCATGCTTAGCAGGTTACTGAAATACTCATTGTTGAGCGTACCGGGATTCTCAGTCAAGACACCCAGGTCTGACGCGTCATAGTTGGCACCGAGTGCTCTCATACCACCTACCAGTACGGTCATTTCTGGCGCCGTCAGCTTCAATAGCTGCGCTTTGTCCACCAGCAACTGCTCTGTCGTCAAGGTGTATTCCGTCGTTTGATAGTTTCTGAAGGCATCTGCCATCGGCTCCAACAGTGACATGCTTGCCATACTGGTCTGTTCCTGCGAAGCGTCTGTTCTTCCCGGAGTGAAAGGCACTGTAATTTTAAATCCTGCTTTCTCAGCAGCTTCTTCAATGGCCACATTACCTCCCAGTACGACAAGGTCAGCAATGGAGATTTTCTTGCTTTTGCTATCAAATCGTTTTTTCAGCTTCTCGTAATAAGCCAGCACCTTCTTCAACTGCGTAGGGTTGTTTGACTCCCAGCTCACCTGTGGCTCCAATCTGATTCTTCCACCATTGGCGCCGCCTTTTCGGTCTGAGTCTCTGTAAGTTGATGCCGCACCCCATGCCGCAGCTACCAGTTCGTTGGTGGTAAGACCAGAGTCCCTGATTTTGGACTTCAACCCAGCGATGTCTTTGGCATCTGCCAATGTATAGTCAACTGCCGGAATCGGGTCCTGCCAGATGAATTCTTCTTCGGGTACTTCGGGGCCCAGGTAAGTAGAACGAGGGCCCATGTCACGGTGTGTCAACTTGAACCATGCCCTGGCAAATGCTTTGTCAAACTCCTCAGGCTGCTCGTAGAACCTCTTGGAGATTTTCAGATATTCCGGGTCTTTAATCAATGCAATGTCAGTCACCAGCATACCAGGTTTGTGCATGATGTTGGAGTTGAAGGCATCAGGATACATTTTCTTAGGGTTGACCGCCTCAAATATCCAGGCGCCAGCTTCGGTTTTCACCAACTCCCATTCGTTCTCGAACAAGCTTTTGAAGTAACCCTGGCTCCACTCTACAGGCGTTTCCGTCCATACCAGCTCAATACCAGAAGTGATGGCATCAGGCCCCCTGCCCGATTTGTAATCGCTTTTCCAGCCGAGTCCCATCTCTTCAATGTCTGCCCCTTCAGGGGAGGCGCTCACGTGCTCTTCACTTGCTGCTCCATGAGACTTTCCGAGTGTATGACCACCCGCAATCAACGCAACGGTTTCCTCATCATTCATGCCCATACGGCCAAATGAGATTCTGATGTCTTTTGCCGAAGCAACAGGGTCAGGGTTGCCATTGGGCCCTTGTGGATTCACATAAATCAGTCCCATCTGCACTGCCGCTAACGGACGTTCCAGCTCTCCATTTTCGTCATATCGCTTATCGTTGGCCAGCCATTCGGTCTCAGAACCCCAGTAAACGTTGGTTTGAGGCTCCCAGGTATCTACACGCCCACCGGCAAAACCAAGTGTCTCAAAGCCCATTGACTCCAGCGCAACGTTACCGGTCAAAATAAACAGGTCTGCCCACGATATCTTCTGTCCATACTTCTGCTTGATCGGCCACAGCAGCCTTCTTGCTTTGTCAAGGTTCGCATTGTCCGGCCAGCTGTTCTGAGGCGCAAATCTTTGCTTTCCTTCTCTGGTACCGCCTCTGCCATCGCCTGTTCTGTAGGTCCCGGCACTGTGCCACGCCATTCTGATGAACAGCCCGCCATAGTGACCAAAATCGGCCGGCCACCAGTCTTGCGAGTCGGTCATCAACTCCCTCAGGTCCGCCTTCAGCGCTTCAAAGTCGAGGCTTTCAAATTCCTTCTTATAGTTGAATTGTGCATCAAGTGGGTTAGAAATACCTGCATTCTTACGCAGTACCGTCAGGTCCAGGCGGTTGGGCCACCATTCTCTCACAGTAGTTCCTTCGCCTTTGATTACTTCACCTGTTGATTTGGCTTTGCCAAGTTTATCAAAACCGAACGGGCATCCTCCGCCTTCGGCAGTACTTTCACCTTCCGCTTCGGAAGAACTGAAAGAACTTAGTGTGATCATCGAGATAGTTAGCAGCGTAACTAATACGATTGAAAAAGTTAAGAGTCTTTTCTTCATTGGAATTAAGTTTTGTCCCAACAAAGATGAAAGCCTCAGCAATATTATTCAAATTGATAAAATTGAATATACTATTGGTAAAATTGATAGCTCAAGCAGCAAACAATTGTCTACAGATGTGAGCACCAGTTACAAACTGGCGCCAGAAGTGTATGAGCACCCGTTATAAACGGGCGCCAGGATCGTTATTTGATCTTCATTCTTTCAAAAGGAATGGTCTCATCGAAGAGCTTGCGATAGGTGTGGTGGGTTTTACCAACTTCGCCGCCTACTTGTTTCACAACCAGGATCATCTTTCTGTTGAAGTCACCAATCCAGTTCATCTCCAGAATCGGATATCTTTTGTAGTCCTTCTGCACCATCTGGGCCGTCGCCATGACCAGCGCACCGTCCAGCCCTTTGCCCTGATGCTCAGGTGCCACGCCAAATACAAGACCCAGCATTTTCTTATTGGTTTTGCGCCATTTGTGCCAGACAAATTTCAATTTACCGATGAGATTCAGCTTGCCATTGACATGTTTAAAAATCTGATTTACCTCGGGCAGGTTAATGTAAAATGCCACTGGATCGTTTTTATAGTAGGCAAACCAAATGATCTTTTCATCGATGATGGGTTTCATCTGTTTCATGATGGACCTGGATTGCTCTACAGACATTTCTGCAACACCTTCATGATTGGCCCATGCCTTGTTATAGACCTGTCTGAAATCCTCGGTGTACTTCGGTAGGTTCTTCAGTTTCATATGCTCAAAATGATATTCCGGGTCCTGATTGAGGATTTCGGACTTCTTCATGATGCGTGGATGAAACGGATCAAAAGTATTCCTGATGAAAGTAAACTGCTTGAAATAAACCTGAAAACCGTAGTTTTCAAACAACTGTTGATAATAGGGAAAGTTGTAATTACACTGGTAGTTGGGTTCAATGTCAAAACCATCGACAAGGCATCCCCACCACTTGTCGCGGTCACCAAAGTTAATGGGACCATCCATTGCCTCAGTGCCTTGCTCCTCCAGCCATGCTTTGGCCGTATCAAATAAAGTATTCGCCGCAGTCTGGTCATCAATACACTCAAAAAATCCTACACCGCCGGTTGGCTGCGCATTGTCTTTGAGTTTGGTTTTTTCATTCACAAAAGCTGCAATCCGGCCAATTGTTAATCCAGTATCATCTTGTAAAATCCAACGGTGACATATGCCATGTTTGAAAGTCTTGTTCTTAGCCGGGTCAAAGACTGTCTGAACGTCTTTGTCCAATGGCCTGATCCAACAAGGTTCATTTTTATACAACCTCACCGGGAGTTGGATAAACTCCTTTTCTAACTTTGGATTATCTACTGATACGATCTTCATGGGCTACCGCGCAAATAAGGATTTAACCATCTAAGCTGATTGTCTCTGACACTACCAGCGGTTTTTACTGATCTGCTTTATATTCTGGTCTAACAAGATTTAATTCGCAAGGTTAATTAAAAATACTGTGAAGGCCGATGAAGAAGTATATTTTTAGCTGTGTACTAGCGATTTGTGTTAGCCAAATGCTGATGGCTCAAAGAAATCTCTACATCGTCGAAAAAGACAGTGGACTACCCGTAGGTGAGGCCATCGCTACCTGGGCTGGTGGCCAGGTGATCAGTGACAGTACTGGCGTACTTCTAATACCCAAAAAGATACAGCTAGTCACTATTAGCAGAACAGGGTATGTAGCGCAATCTATCAATTTGAATAACTTCAACGGACGAATCATTCAGCTCAAGGCAGACAACGTGCTTGCTGAGTTAAGTATTTCCGCCTATCCATATGCAAGTGAAGCGATGACAACACCAGCATCTCACACAACAGTTAAACAAGACCGTCTGCAGATTGCTAATCAGCTGGACTATGGCAATGTACTCAACAATATCCCCGGTATATTTATGCACACAGGCACCTTAGGAACTAACCGTATTACGATCAGAGGAATAGGTGCCCGTACGCCTTTTGGCACCAATAAAATAAGGGCTTATTATGGAGAAATACCCCTAACTGCCGGTGATGGAGAAACCACGCTGGAGGATAATGACCTCACTGCCGTTGGAGAGCTCGAAGTCATCAGAGGGCCATCTGCCACTGCCTATGGTGCGGGTCTCGCAGGACTTATCAAACTAAAGCCAACAGACTTTAAACAACGGTATTTTAAATTTACCCAAAGAGCGGGCGGTTTAACGTACGATGGCATGGGAGTAATGAGCGGGAGATTTAGCACAAGTTACGGCATAGGCTCCTTTGGATTGAACCGAACGAGACAGGCATTGGAGCTAGCCAATGAACAACATGCTTTCCAGGCCATATTTTCCACCATCCATCAGGACGGCTACAGAGAAAACAGCCAGTACAGTCGTGAAAATTTATTGGTCAATTACCAATATAAGGGGGAATCGCTGCGTGTAGACTTCCTGAGCACCTTCACCGATGTCAAAGGGTTCATACCCAGTTCACTCAACGAAACGGACTTTCAGAACACCCCCTCTGCCGCCGCAGGCAACTGGGCTGCAGTGCAAGGTTTTGAAGAATATACCAGGGGATTGGCAGGCATTACGCTGACCACAGCGATCAGTGATCGGCAATCGATATCGGGGACGTTATTCACTACCTTTAGGGAAAACTATGAGCTTAGACCATTTGGCTTCCTGACAGAACAGAGTGTATTGTACGGTTCGCGCTGGAAATACATCAATGAATTCAGCAAAAAAACGACACTCGTTGCGGGTGGCGAGTACACCATTGAAAACTATGAATCCACCACCCTACAGCAGCAAGACAGAGAACCAGGGGAGCTTACCTCCTTCAATGACCAAAAGCGCCGTAATTTTAATGTCTTTGCGGAGACGACCTGGATGCCAACAAACCAATGGACCGTCACCGGAGGTGTCAACTTTAGTCAACTGGGATATGACCTACGCGATTTATTTCGTTCCAATGGAGACCAGTCCGGGAACTATACCTTCGATCCTGTGTTCTCCCCCCGGCTACTGGTAGGCTATCGCCCTTTGTATGCGCATTTTTTCTATGCACAGGTGAGTCATGGCTTCTCTGCGCCCTCTGTTGAAGAAACTCTCACACCAGACGGCCAGATCAATCCTGACATACAGCCAGAAAAAGGGATCAGTTATGAGATAGGTACCAGAGGCCATCTACTGGACCAACGGTTCAGCTACCAAATCAATGCCTATACCATGAACGTCAGAGATTTACTGGTCGCCAGAAGAACGGCGGAAGATCAGTTCATTGGCATCAATGCAGGTAGGACGACGCACCGCGGCATTGAGGCTGCTTTCGGTTATAAAATTTCTGGGAAAGTGGTAAGCTGGAGTCCGTTCGTAAACTTCACACTTAACAGCATCCGCTTCGATGAATTCATTGACGATGAAAATGATTTTTCCGGCAATGATCTACCAGGAGTTCCTTCATTTCAGGCACAGGCAGGGTTACAGGTTCAGACCAAATGGGGATTTTCCTCCGTATTGAATTACAGGACCGTGGGAGAAATGTTTCTACGAGATGACAATATCCTTATCAATGATGCTTACAGCTTGCTGAACCTGCGACTTGGTTATGAAAAAGAGCTGGGAAAATTTTCTCTTTGTGTAAATGGCGGGATCAACAATCTGCTGGACAATAAGTATGCGGCACAGGTATTGATCAATGCAGGTAGCTTTGGTGGCAATGCACCGAGGTATTTCTACCCCGGCAATCCCCGCAATTTCTATGGAAATATCAGTGTGGGATATCGGTTTTGACAGGGAATGGACCAAGCTCACCTTAGGAGTAGGTGATCACTCTTATTTTCTGTGACATAGATAAATATAGTATATAGTGTATATCAATAGGTTGGACTGATTTCAGGTTTAACTAATCTTATACCTACTACGTACCACTAACTTCTTGTTACTTTTCCTTCGATGAAAAGTAACCGCCAGGCGGCCCTGCAAAAACCACTGGCTGAATACATTTTTTAACCTGCCTAGCCGGCAGGCAGGCGCTTTTTTGACCGTAAAATCAGGAAAGAAAAGAAACTCGCGTAAGAAGATTTTATAAAAAAGGCAATTCGTTTGAATGCTCAAACACACTTTTCTTTCTAAACTCCTGTTTTCAACGCTGGGACACCCTAGCCGATTAGGTTGAAATGCTGATTTAACCACTTTTGCTTTTCCTTAAGAAGTAGCACCTTCTTGAAGTAGTCTTGATGATTGATTCGTATTTTGATTTGATAGATAGTCTTGGCAATCTCTATAGCCTTTTCAGCACTGCTTTCTAGTTTTTTCTCTTCGATCTGTCGTTCTAGTTCCTTATAAACTTTATAGGCTGCAAATGATAGGCAAATATGTGCTTCAATCCTTCTTTTGACTCTATGATATACAGGTCTAATTTTTAGGTCATGCTTTGAGATTCTAAATGCCTTTTCAATCTTCCATAGCTCTTTGTAATTTTCTATCACTTCTTTAGTCGATAGCTTTGTATTGGTCAGATATCCTTTAAGCCCATCCCATTTGGCATCTTGGTGAAATTTGTCCTCATCTATGCTGATTTTGACTGTACCATCCATTTTTAGGTATTTATTATAGCCTCTATTGTTGATATGAGACTTTGTGAGTTTGCCGCTTTGAAGCTGTTTTTCCAGTCTTTTCAACCCTCTTTCTCTGTTGTGAGCATCTTTCTTAGCACGCTTTTCTGAGTAATGTATGATCAATGAACGACCTTCATCTTTCTTGATAACCGCACTTTGCCCATCTTTCAATGTCAGTGCCATTATTTTCTGCTTGACCAGGTTTGACTCATTTTTGATCCTAGCTCCTAAGATGTAAAAATGCCCTTGTTCAATAATCTGATCAACATTGTCATTACTTAGCAGCCCTGCATCAGCAACAATAGTTATTTGCTTGAAGTCAAACTTATCTCTAAATGCTTCAATAATGGGCAGCATCGTTTCTCCTTCATACTTATTGCCTTCAAAAATGTCATAAGCTAAAGGGTAGCCGCCTTTGCTAACCAGTAGACCTAATACAATTTGAGGATGTTGATGTTTTCCGTCTTTAGAAAATCCAGTTTTACGTAGATCATCTTCGCGCTGAGCCTCAAAGTAGATAGTAGTAACATCATAGAACACCATTTGGATGTTACCTTTACCTAGTAGCTTCTCTGTATGCTGATAACTGATCTGTGATATCAGTTCTTTCTGTTGATCATGAAGTTTATCCAGATAACGGTAGATGCTCATTACATGGACAGATAGCCCGTAATGGTCCTGCCAATAGTCTGTCGTTTTTAGTTTACTAACAGGATAGGCTATACGACTTATAACCAATGGTTTAAATAATGGTGACGCTATTTGATTAAAGCCAATCTGATCAAAGATTTTCCCTAGTAGCAATTGTACCCCTATTGGCTGCACGTCCTCTATCTGATCAAACAATTGATCAGCCTTCTGTTGTACATCGTCCAGATCTAAGGTGAGTTCTCCTTTACGAGCCGCTATCCATTGTTTACCTTCTAATAGTAAACGTTCTACTTGAGTTGGATCGTGACTGGAGCCAATGGTGCGGATAACTTTGTACTTTCCACTACTTTTATCAATCACCTGAATACTAACTAGGCCGCTTTTATTGAGCTTCTTACGCACATACATGTAACTAAAATAGCTAAAAGAAAGACCTGGGACACCCAAGTTGTGTTAAAAATCAGCCTATATTAACTGGAAACGCACTTTTTTGACACTTTCTGAAAAGACCGTTGAAAACAGGAAAAAGGCAATTCGTTTGAATGCTCAAACACACTTTTCTTTCTAAACTAATTTTACTAGACAAAAAGTCTAAAATGTATTAGGCCAATCTTGAAATTATGATACTTCCCCACAGATTTTGCTCAACCCAGTATTAGGACGTATCTCATTGGCGGAGACTTTTCACATCACTCAAGAGGGATCGGCTATTTCTCAGGGGTTTAAAAAACACCAGGGCAGGAGTGAATTCCTGCCCTGGTATGATTGAGGTCTGCGTCTTGACCTTTGCTAAAAATGTGCGTAATCGAGTCGGATACGTCTTGATTATGTCTTCAAAAGTCTATCTCTCATTTCATCAAGAATAGATGAATTGCTGCATCGCTTTAAAAAAATCGTTCTTCTTTCTCTTGGAAATGTCTACTTCCGAGCCATCCTCCATGACTACATAAGCTCCCATGTCGGTCACCACTTCTTTCACTTTTGCCAGATTGATCAAATGTGAGTGATGGCACCTGAAAAACAACTGTGGATTGAGTTGCTTTTCTATGGATTTCAGGTTGTTGGAAAGTGTATGTACTTTTCCACAATCTGTGAATATCCGGCAGTAGCTGCCTTCTGCAGCGGCTCTTAGGATATTCTCTACTTTGATGTAGATGCTACCTGATTTTGATGGGATATTAATCATCGAAGGATAGGGCGACTTGCTGTCGAATTGTTTCAGTACCCTTGCCAAGTCGTCAAGGTCTACCTTAGGAACTTGCTCTTGCGCATTGGATTTGGCATGAGAAGCCCTCAATTTGTTAAGTGCTTTAATTTCACGATTCATAGTTAGCATAGCGTAGGTATTTGCAGATATTAAAATCACGATGAATCATTCGGTGGAAAAGACCGGATTCTATCATTGCTCAATTAGGTGTTCAACTTTTCAATAAGTTGTTACCCAATCTTCATACTTTTTTTTCAACGAATGTGAAAATTTCTCAGATGAGCTATTACCCTACAGGGCATACATGACTGCTATGGCCAATCAGAAACCATGAGAATGTGGAAATAATAAGGAAGAAAGTAACCGCGATTAACGCCCCCTCAGTGCTTTTTGATGACTGGTCCTATCATAGATAATGGTGCCTTTTTCGTCCCATTCTCTGATGATATATGGCTGAAAAGCCTCGTCGAAAGGATCTTCGGGATATTGAATTTCGCGTTTTTTCCGTCTGCTGTCGTAGTATTCCACCCAGACACCCACTTTGTAATCAAAGTGATACTCGCCCCGGGCGGCAATACGTCCATTTTCATGGAATGCATAATAGTTTCCTTCTTTCTCTCCCAGCTGTACCGGGATAATCTCTCTTAACTGCTTTCTACCACGGTCATAATAGACCACTTTGGATAGTTTTGGCCAGCCTTTGTAGTACTTCTCTTTGCTCCGCAGTATGTCATACTTGTCCCAGCGTACCCATCGGCCGTGCTTCATTCCTTTATAGAAGATACCTTTTTCCAGTACCTGATCGCCCAGTCGCTTTGTGTAGGGTCCGTGCAGTAGCACACCTATGCTGGGATCAAACTTTCTGGAGTTCTGAATCTTCTTTTTCTTGAAGTTGTACCAATAGATATCACGTACATAGGGATCTATTTCAACAGGGTCTTTCAGGTACCTGAATTCATCTATCACAGTCCGGTTTCCCTGACCTGAACGCGCATAACCACGCTTGGTTTTCAGTCCGTAAAAAACCTTTCTCTTCTTTTTTGGCTTTTTCTGTTTGAATAGATTTTCGTCTTCATCGTCTTCCGCCTCCAGATCTATGGTTAGTGGCGTATCGTAATTGACCGTAAAAGGATCATCAAAATCCTGCGCTTGTAGTATTGAAACACTGCAAATAAGTAATATGATCAGAAGTCCCGTACGTGTATTCATCATACGAAAATAACGATAATGAAGAGAATAGCGTATATCAGCAAGGTATTTTAGGATCTCAAAAGAGATTCTTGCTGTTGAAATAAGTAATTAGTTCATCAAAGAGGCGACATCTCGCCTCTTATTGATTTTCATCTTCCCGTCAGGCAGTAATGTCCAACAGTAGCGTCATCCATATTCACATATGTCAAAACCCTCTCGTTACCAACAGTAAGGAGGGACCGTGTTGTAAGGGTCATTACAAACCATCGGGCATCCTGTAGGACTGCTGGCAGCGTCTCCGCCCACAATCGTTTGATGCTTGTTGTCTTCCAAAACTGTCACAAAGCTTTGGACCGTAATTTGTTTGATACTCAGTTTTTGATTTTTCATAATAATAATTGGTTTTAAAAAATTGGAAAATAAATCCAGGACATGTCATAATTACCTCATGGCCTGGAAAATCTTAGTACAGCTTACATTGGTTTTCCGCCCACATGTAGCGGCAATTGGATAATTTGATCGATGCGATCAGATAATTCCGTAACGATACTACGAATTGTTCCCCGCTGAACACTCAGCTTCTTTGTTTTCATGTAATTAGTCGTAAGCTAGCTTATGTAAAGGTTATCACGAAAGACTGATAATTGATATAAAAACTGAGTTCCAGGTCAATTCCTGTTTCCCATCATAAGTCATGATGAATTAATAATGAGTTGTAATTTGTGAATCAACCATGTTTCAGAATTGTAGTTCAGTCTGTACTCATTCAAACGTGATAGGTTTTTTTGCTTATTCGGTATTTAAGTGAAAAATACTTAGTAATAAACAAACATCCTATAACACTAACCGTTATTCGCCAAGAATGTTGTATAAAAAAAGTCCTAATATTTCTATTAGGACTCATATTATGCTGGTTTCAGTTTATCGAAATCTTAACTTACATTATAGCATCTGACAAAATTACACCAGCTATGAGATTGTAATTTTTCATGTCTCGTCAGTTGAGCTGCCCATTTTATCCAGGGGAATCTCAGTGAAAGAGACACCAGGATGCTGCTTACTTTCTTTTATCGTCTGAAGGGTGTTCACAAAGCCATAACTTCTGTGATGCGCAAACTGCCCAACCTGTTTTACACCATCCATTTCCACCCGAAATACCACCCATTACGGTTAAACTAACTTCTTCTTTCAGATCAGTGACGAAGCTTTGGACTTTAAAGTCCTGGATTTTCATTTTCTTATTTTTCATAAGTATTAGGTAATTAATTTGGTGCTTACTCTATTTCAAATTTGTAGCTTTTCAGCGTCCGCGTAATGGTAAATCTAGGGGATGACTTTGTGGAGAAATGCTGATGATTTATGAACGCACACATTTTTTTGACGGATGCAATATCCAGTTTGTATATGCACATAAATTGCTCTGTAGTGTGGAGGTATCCTGGCTAATAATTCACCCCTCTTTGTAGGTCCTGATTGCCTCAAAGAAGTCATTTTTTCTTCGGTGAGAAACCAACACCTCGGAGTGGTCGTCCATGATGGCGTAGGATCCATCATTTACCAACTCTTTCACTTTCCCCAGGTGTATGATGTGTGAGTTGTGACATCGAAAAAACCTACCTGGTTCCAGGTACTGTTCTATTGATTTGAGATTGGTAGATACTAAATGGGTGATATCATCTTTACAAAAAATCTGGCAGTAGCTCCCTTTTGCTTCTACTCTAATGATCTGATTGACCTTGATAAAAATCTTACCGGCCCCCGAAGGAATGTCTATGATACTAGGGTAAACCAGGGTCTTACTTCTTTCTACTGTGGCGCGATGTCTTGCCAGCGTCTCCGCTAACTCATCAATTTCTACAGGCTTCAGTAGATAATCAAATGCATTCTTTTTAATGGCCCGGATCGCATATTCATTATAGGCAGTCACAAAAATGACTGTAAAATCAGGATCAGGGAATGCATCCAGCAACTGTAACCCGTTCCCGTCAGGCAGTTCTATGTCCAGAAAAACAATGTCTGGCTTATGGAGGCGAATGGATCTCTCCGCTTCAGACAACCGCGTTGCCACATCTACTACTTTAATCTCATCAAAACAGTCTTCCAGGATCAGCTGTAAAGACTTATTAGCAGCGCGTTCGTCATCTACCAGTATCACATCGATCATAAGCGTATATTAAAAATAATCACGAGCATTTTACCATTAATTTACCTTACCCGATTCATTCAAGTAGGTAGGATCAGCGTAGTCAGGCATCAAAGCCTACCAATACTCCATCAAACGTAATCGTGTATATTTAATGGTAATCTTAGTTTTACAGTAGTCCCTTGGTCCACCACCAATGCACTGCCATCCCGAGGCACGCCATTTTCTATGGTAAAACCGTATTGTTTACCGGAGATTCGCCCTAGAATTTTCAGCCTTTGCTCCAGCAGTTTCATGCCATATGACCTGTGCCCCACCTTATTCTTATTGACCAACTTACCGGCCTGTTCCTGCCCAATCCCATTATCCATAATCAGACAGGTAAGCATGTGATCACTTTCAAAACAAAACTTCACTGTCAATATGCCCGTCCGTTCTTCAAGTGCCGACAGGCCATGCCAAATAGCATTTTCAATGAATGGCTGAATCAGCATTGGCGGGATAAAACTACGTTCCTGGTCCAGTCGTTCATCACATTGAACCTCGTATTTAAATCCATGCTGTGCTCTCAACGCTTCCATCTCAATATAGCTGCTGAGTGTTTCTATTTCTTTTCTTAAAGCAACCCAAGACTCCATCGAGTTATCCAAAATCTGCCGCATCAACCTGGAGTATTTGGTCAAATACCTACTGGCTGTAAAACGATCATTCTCTAAGATAAAAGAATTAATGGTATTGAGAGAGTTAAACATAAAATGGGGATTCAATTGCACCTTCATAGCCGTATATTCCAGCTCCAGGACACGTCTTTTGAGTGCTTCTTTTCTTTTGATGCTTTCAGATCTCAAATTGAATAGAAAAATCAATGTCATGGCAAGAAAAAAGGCAATGGAAGTCAGAAATATACTCCCTAACCACCAGGGAGCATTGATTTCAAAATCTATTGGTCCTTCAGCAAGGCCATACCAGCTCACTCCATCAAGCGATGCCTCTATCTCCAGCAAGTACTTACCATGTGGCAAATCTATTTGTTCAAAAGATGTATAAGGCGTATAGGTCCAGTTCCCTTCACTATCCAGGCGATATCGATAGCTTATGCGTGAAGGGTTTTTCAGAAAAACACCATAATAGCTGACGGAGAGGTCATTCTGATCATAGGGAAAGTGAAGGCCTTTATCGGGTGCCACTTCCTGCTCTCCTATCCTGATATTTTGGACAACAGGTCTTACCTGAAATCTGCTCATATCAAAAGTATGTGTTTTGAAGGTCAGCAAACCACTATTGGTCGCAGCCCATATCTGATCTCCGATGAGGTGCACCATTCTAAATTCATCAGATTTGAGGTTGTCATTTTTAGAGATGCTCTGAACTTCCATAAAAAACGGATCTGCTGCCTTCTCATGGTCTGCCTGACGCATCGTTATCTTAGAGAGGCCACGGTTAGTTGAAACCCAAAAAACTGAATCATTTTCAAAAACAGCGGCATTACAAACATTACTACTCAGTGAGTTTTTTCCTTTAATCAATCGGTAAAAATGCTGATTTTTCTCAACAAACACACCGTTACCTATCGTTGTGTAGACGACTACCCCATTCCTGACTTTGACATCAGAAATCCTGCTATTGAGGATAGAATCAGAATAGTGGTGCCGGTGTATGACTCCTCCATTCTCTCCGTAAAACATTTCATAAAGTCCGTTATGAGTTCCCAGGAGATAGGATGAATCAGTTTGGTGTATCACATTCGTTTTTAACTTAAAATCACTTTTGTGCTGGGAATTGTACACCATCGTATCCCCGGCTATCAGTGAAACACCATCGCTCATCAACCAGAGGTTATTGAGGTCATCACAAAAGATATCTCTGGTAAAATCATCAGTCACGTTGAACCATTTCCGTTCATGATGCTCAAATTGGAATACTTTACTGAAAATATTGACCAGCAAATTGTCCCCGTTTGCAGCAATGTTAATTTCTGTTGTTTTATTACCTAATGAGGGATCAGGCTGCACTAGTTCAAAAGTATCTTTTCTCAGGTCAAAAATACCCAACTTATTATCTGAGAAACCTACAAATACAGCACTGTCAAATACGGTGAGCGAATAGCTAAGCCGGTCATCGTTGTTGTAAAGCGTAATATCTTCCCATGGTTGGTAAAAAACACCGTTGTTCAATGTAGAAAACCACATACCACCTTCATGATCTTCCATGATAGAGGTAACTGACTCATTGGACAGGTACCGTTCCGGGTCCTGTTTCAGACGGCTATTCTTAAACATCTTCACACCCTCATGCAACTGTGCCGTCCATAAGTTACCAGCCTTATCCAGCAGGAGGTGGTTAATGGGTGTACAGAACGTCTTGAATTCAACAGAATGGTTTGATTTATCAATCCGTATTACGCTATTATGTTCATTGTCTACACCTCCAACAGCGCCAAGAATAACTGCTGAATCACTCTCCAGCAAAATAGGTGAACCTTGCAAATACTGTTCTGGTATGTTGGCAAAATCGATCGTCTGGCCGCTATGCAGGGTCACCTTTTTATCCGACCCTGTTTTGTTGGTAACTATCAGATATTTTCCGTGGTCATAACAGATGACATGATACCTCTTTGTAGTATCACTAATCGGCTTCCAGGTTACCTGAAGATTTGGTGTTACACGTAATAGACCTGAGGAGAGCTTTAGACTGGTATGCTCCACCCAAATCACTCCTGTTGAATCTACAAAAAAGGCATGCCCAGGGTCTGTTTTCCTTATTGAGCTTCTTTGTGCAGCATCCAGACCAAGCTGTACAATACTGTCTCCCTGGTAGTAAAAAAAGTGCCATTCAAAGGTGTAAAACCAGATTCTCTTTAGATGATCTTCGTAGGCATCCAAAACCACATTTTCAGGAATTCCATCTTGAATAGTGTAAGTACGAAAATCATATCCATTATAGAAAACTATTCCCCTGTCAGTGCACAGTATTACCTGCCCATCTGAAGACTGTTTTATCCGATACACTTGTGAGCTGGGCAACCCATCTTGTATGGTAAAGTGTTTGAAAACCTGTCTCCTGGCGTGGGCATTCCCTGATAGAAATACACCGCAAATAAGTAAAACTCCTATTCCTAACCGCATATACTCCTTTGTTATTGGCTTTGAACAATGAGCATACCTGTGACTATGTCAATAGCTATGGGTACGAGGTTCATCAAAACGTAAAGTTCCTCGCTGATCAACGCATTTCTCCAATGAACCAGTCCAAAGGTAAAAAGTATCCCAAAGGCAGAAAACCTATTCAAAGCAGAAGTACTCCTCAGAAATCGAGTAGGTTGAGGGATTA
>ERZ1740068.344-NODE-344-length-25225-cov-8.766587_pt1 | contig 25225 bp, 21 predicted proteins | sample MGYA00581735_ERZ1740068 | MGnify/ENA primary metagenome ERZ1740068 (study PRJEB43018, sample SAMN04849740) | marine metagenome | isolation source: floating plastic debris | place: Pacific Ocean | collected 2008-08-30 | study: EMG produced TPA metagenomics assembly...
GTCGAAACCCAACATTCTCTCCGTTGAACTATATTCCTATTTGGGTGTCTTCGGGTCTCGAACCGCCCGGCGGCCCGGCCTGTTCTCCTCAGTCACAGTGAGGTATTTTGCCGGTTAAACTAAAGACACCATGTTGTACCGGGAAGCGGTCAATTCTCGAACTTTTTGGAGGGGGATATAACGAAAATTTGCGCAACTGATTTGGGGGAATATTAGCAAATAGCCAAGGAGGGAATGTACCTTGCTTCCGATAACGAAGCATGAGTTTGAGCAACAGTCTAGAGAAAAAATAGCAAGTGTCTTGTCCTGAAATAGGTTTACTCAAATTTTAAGATAAAAATTGGATAAAAAAGAGAACCTGTTTCGCCGTGCTGGCTCCTTCAGTATGGCAGAACGAGAGCAGATTGTTAAAGAGTATCTAAGTGGTGCTATCAGTAAATCAGAAGTATGGTTTAAGCACACAGGCAGCTATAAGGAACACGGTAACATCAATAGATGGCTTACTCAACTTGGACTACGGCCTCAGTATTGCAAGCATGATTTTAGGAGGGAAAAAAGTGGTAATATTGCATTTCCAAATTTTGATACATTGCCAAAAAAGGAATCTACAGACTCTGGGGCATCAAATGCTCCTTCCATAGAAGAACTTCAAGAGCAGTTAGCAGCTTTAAAATCAGAGCTTGAGACAGAGAAGTTGCGCAGCGAAGGCTATCAGCTAATGATTGAAATTGCTGAGAAGCAGTTCAATATCCCCATTGTAAAAAAGTCCGATACCAAACAATAACAACCTTGAAGGAAAGGCATAGTCGTATCGCCCTGGGGCGACTATGTCTGTTGTTTGGTGTCACTAGGCAAGCGTACTACCAGCACTACTGGTATATGGAAGATGTTGAATTTGAGCATTCATTAATTTTGAAAGAGGTAGCTAAAATCAGAGCTGATCACAAACGTCTTGGCGGCAGAAAACTGTATGGCCGATTAGAGCCATTTATGCAGGAGCATCAGATTAAAATGGGCAGAGACAAGTTTTTTGACCTTTTATCGATGTATGGCCTGCTGGTTAGGAGACGCAAGAGACGGGTGCATACCACCAACTCGTTTCATTGGCTTAAGAAGTATGACAACCTGATTGAGCAGTTTGAGGCTGATCGCCAAAACCAGCTCTGGGTCAGTGATATCACTTATTGGAAGGTTGCTGGTAAGTTCGTCTACATCTCCCTGATCACAGATGCGTACTCCAGAAAGATAGTTGGCTATCAGCTATGGGAGACGCTGGAAGCTGAAGGCGCTATCCGAGCGCTCAAAAAAGCCATCTCAGGCCTTTTGAGGAGGCCAGATGACTGTTTTGAGCTGATTCATCATTCCGACAGGGGTATACAGTATTGCTGCAAGGAGTATACCCAGTTGCTAAAACAAAATCAAATACAGATCAGTATGACACAGAATGGAGACCCGCGGGAGAATGCCATAGCAGAAAGAGTCAATGGCATCTTGAAAGAAGAATACCTGATGCATTATCAGCCTAAGGATATACAACAGGCAATACAGTGCCTGGATCGGGCTGTCTACCTTTACAATAACCAAAGACCTCATCTTAGCATTGGCTATCACACACCTGAATATATACATCAAACAGGTGTGAAAACCCATAAAGCATGGAAGAGTTACTACCCTACAAAAAACACGGGTGTAAAGTCAGAGCAGGACTAAAGGAAAATTGTATATTTATATCAGGATTATATGTTTAACATGTAAACTCTTTTCAGGACGATACAAATACAAAAAAAGTGTGAGTTTGAGAGTGAGTTTTGAGAATACAGCTCACTTTTAATAGTAGAAGCTTTCAGTAGTGAACTATGTTTTCTAATCACTTTGTGTTCATTCTACTGGGTTCTCAAGAAAATTATGTTGTACTATTTCAAGATATACTGGATTGTCCGTCACGCCCGATTACATCAGCTATTTCGTGTAGTTGACTGATTATTGTAGTAACAGAGTTCTGTATAAATTTAGGGTTCTGGACATAGAGACTAATCGTATTACTTCTAAATTATTTCATCTTCTTTGTGTAACAGAAAGTGTTTGGGCTCATGTCATATGAAGCAGCAGCAATATCCAGCTTCCCATTGAGTTTATATACACCTTATTCAGCTTTTTCGGACTCTGCAGCTTTCATAAACAGATGCGTTCAATTATTTAGAGTATATATCATCAATAAAAAACGCTTCTAACTTGATAATTTTTAGAATTAGCAAAAACTATTTGTTAATTTCAATATTTGGGTAGGAAGATACAGAATATCATTTATTAGAAATAGTCAATGACATACGACCAGCAAGATAAGTTTAAGGAATTGCTAAGCTTAGTTTCTTCTTATACTAATGATAGAGTGACCAACCATAACGACCAGGATGCTATCGAAGCAAATCTAAAGTGGAATGCTTCTTTGTTTATCGCAAAAGCAATTTACTTGGCTGAACCAATCGAAAACGACCTTAGTATTGGTGAATTCATCAAATTTTACAAGGATTATGAAGATACTAATGGAAAAGTAGATTCAGACTCGCTATTTGAAAGACATTGGCTCAGAAATGTGCTAGGAAAGGTGCAAATAGCTGGTATTGTATCATCAGCGTGTTCTACATTCAGCAAAATCGCATCGCTAAAAAATGAGTTGATATTCCTGTATGAAGAGCTTCCTGAAAGATCAAAGCAATATAAGATTTTAACCAAGAAAGAGTTTGAGGCCATTAAACATGAATTCGAGAAGAGAAATAATTTAACATTAAATGATGAGAGCTTATATAGAGAAAAATTGCTTTCTGAATCTGACGGTGAAATTAACATCTCTAAAATTAACTATTACTATAAGCCTTACCTCGATCATTGGGGTGACTTTGAGTTCTTGACAGAATACAAAAGTAAAATTTCGCTTGCTAATGATCGGAATCAACTCAAGATCAAAAAAGAACAATTTCAAAGCCTTCACGGAGCTTTTGACGGATTTTATAGGAATGTGCCTTCAATCGAAAATTTTATTAATCAAAACCTAATTATAGAAGAAAATGAGCTGTATTATCTGAACCTCCAGCGTATTAAGATTGATTACTGGTCAACTCTGAAAGACCACATAATTGCTTACTACTGGCAATTGCTAATTGAGGATAATAGCCTTTCAAATGATGAAGAGAGAGTTAAAAGATTACTTCAACAATTGCCTCATTGGAAACTGGCAACTGGATTTCTAAAGTATTCAATTATTGAAACCAAGAAACGGTTTTTAGACGCAGCATTCAACATTGTGTGCCATGAAGCGGATTTGGATATCGTAGAATCAGAGTTTACAAAAGTTAGCATTGACAGACGTTTTATTTCAAGTGAGGTTCAATCACTTTTTCAAGATCATACCGCTATTGAAAACGTATCTCTAAACAACTCAGATCACTTTGAACTATTAGAGAGCTTCGAGAATTGGGAAAGCACGGCTGCTACCACGTATTTATATGATCAGAGTTCAAGAGATGAGCTATCTTTTTTAATTAAGGCCATTGTGGCATATGACTTTGAAACAGAGAAAGAGGAATTTGATAATGGAGAAAGTCCTGTCATACACAATTTCAAGAGAATATTTGCACTTCTTGAACAGTCCCTAACTAAACCAAATTTACTTTGGGATATAAAATGTTATGTGCTGATGTGTCGAAGAATTGTGATACCTTATCTTTTAAGGAATGTAAAATACACTTCGTTAGCCTTTAAATTTATTGATCAACTGGAAGAATATCTATTAGATAAGAAAACTATTCAAAAAAGGATTTGGATCAAAGCAGTTGAATTGGCTCTTTATTTAATTCGAAATATTTACGAACAAATTGATGCCCCAAAATTAGTTTGTCAGATATTTAGACAGTTAAACTCCAACAAATATCAAACTTCGTATTATCAGCAAAATTCAACGGAAAAATTCACTCAAAAGCAGAAAGAAGAAAAAGAAAAAGCAGTTCTCTCCTTAATTGAAAACAGCTCGCTTTACAATCATAAAGTGCATGGAGATGCACACCAATTTTTATTCCCTCAATTATTCAACAGGTTAACAGTACTTTTTATAAATATGCCTTCGAAACCATTGTACAACAATGGTGCTATAAGTTTTCCTATGCTCCAGTGGGATGGAATAACATGGCTAATGAAATGTCATACATATTGGAAATATCAGAACCAATTTCAGAGACTGCCGCCAGATATTGACAAGCTTTCTGATAGCTTTTTTAAGCTCTACATTGACCGTATTGAAGTTACTAAAGTGAGACAATATAATTTCTTCCAGAAAAAAGAAGAAAAAGGATTACCTAGATGGAGTGAGAAAATTGAAAGGCTGGAGCACATTGAATGGATATATCCGGTTTATCGATTCTACATACAGCAGAAGTTGAATAGTTTTCTTGAACCTCGTATCTATTTTGAGTTCACTTCAGATTACTACAACAAATTTAATCAATTCAGTGCTGATAAATTACGAACTCATATTGGCGTATTGCTGCAAGTACTTCGTCAGTTTGTCATGCCAACTATACCTTATGGATTAGAAAAAGAGCAAATTCAGGAAATCAAGTTAAGAATTGAATCTCAAATAATAGATTATTTAAAAAAGCATATCAAGAGCGTACCAGAAAAAGGACGTGTAGATTTGTTTAACTATAATAGAGAATGGGCATTCAATAACTCGGAAAAAGAGGCATTACTCCCTCAAGTCGCTAGAGCTCTAAATTGGTTTTCAAAAAAGGAAGAGGTCATAGAGTTGATGCTTGAAAATAAGGATGTTATTAAAATATTAACCGTCGCCAAATGGGTCACTTCAGACGGCATTAAACAAAGACTCATTGAGCAAATAAAACAATCAGATATACAGAGTTTTTTAGCAAGCAAACTTTGGGCCCCAGAAATACACCAGATTCTTTTAGATATAAGTGGGTACCCAGAGTTGATAAATGAAATCAATCAAGTGGTAGAGTTTTGGGAAGAAAGGGTGCTAAAAAAGGACAGAAAATATGAGGTTCCACTCTACCAGACCAAAATGCTACTTGCATACTTTCAGCGCGATGAAAGAGAGTTGAGCAATATTAAAAAGCCCTCTTTATCAATTCATGGAGTCAATGAGCTATCTTATCATGATCACAAGGAGTTTTACAGAGCACTAATCCAACTAGAGAAGAATCCAGAGTCTTCACATGGTATTTTTAGTCAATTATCTACTAGATATCCTCAGTATTCTGTTTTTGCAGTCAACCAAATGGCAGCAAAAATAGAAATAGCTAAAGCAACAAGTGATCTCAAGAATTATAAAGAAGCTTTGGAAGAGTGGAACGCATACCGTATTCAGCAGGGTGAGTTGGATGAAAAGCAATTAGGGTCAACTTTCTCCATCAACATGCTGCATATATTATTAAAATTGGGAGAGCATAATAAGTTGGATAGTGTTTATGCTGAATTAGAGATGCCATATCAAATGATTCCAGATATTCTGGACTCAAAAATTGAAAGTCTGATAGAAAGAAAAAGAATTGAAGAAGCATCGATCCTGCTTGAAAAAGCTGAGAATTTTCATCAATTCTCAGGTGACGGAGACAATGAGTTCATTAAAACAATGCAAGATAAGATCGGTGGAGTCGATAACCTTCAAATCCTCAACTCGTACTATACAAAAATCTTTACAAGCCCTCCTAGTAAGCTAATCAAGATATTTCCCGCAGATTTAAACGGTCAGAAAAGTCTGCAGAGTTTTTTAGTTTCAGAAATTGCTAGTGCTGCAAAAATGATGTTGGACAAGGTGGTCTCAATTTCCGATATTAAAGGAGAAGATAAGTATAATGATGTGCTAGAAATAGTACTGAATTCTAAGATGAACCCATGGGGCTGGTTTGTAACTGATCAAGCAAGAGGCGGATATTCTGATTCAGAATATAAATCTGAGAAGAAACAACCTGGAGAACGAGATTTTAAGTTCTTTAATAAGAAAGATACATTTGGGATATGCGAAGCATTTATTTATAGAACACCTGCTCCAGCGAAAAAACACTTAAAAAAGGTATTCAATTACTATCACCAAAGAGATAGCCTAATTATTCTGATTTACGACTTGAATGGGCCCTATGAAGCAACGAAAAACTGGGAAAACTATCTAAAATCAGTTGTGCCTACTACCGATTTTCCAAAAGGGAATGAATACATTCAATACGAAGATTTGTCAAATAGCTTTGAGTTATTCAAATCAGCTATCAGAATTGCCAAGTCCATGCATAAAGGTGATTTAAGCATCTATCATATATTCGTAAATGTTAATTACAAGTATGAGTGAAAGCCTAGTCATAAGCCAGTATACAGGGTTAAGCCTGATTGGCACAATTAGTTTAATATCAATGGATTACTAAACTGACGTATATAAGTCACGATTGTAACAGTTCTTTAACATCATTGATATTTAATGACGATCGTCTCATGCGGTGATAACCTTTGGTCATTTCAATAAGTCTATTGTGAAGAAACTGGTGGTTTTCTAAACTAGAAATCCACAGATCAAACTGCTTGCTAACTAAATCAAAATTCTCTTTGGAGGACATTCCTGCATTCACAATAAGTTCAAGGTAGACTCCTTTTCCTTTAAAGGGATTATGATTGATTGGAAGTTGAACTATTTGCTCGTAAATTTCAATCAAAGAGCGGACTACTTCTGTCGAACAACCATTGCTTAGGTTATTGCTTAAAAAACGTTCATCTGGAGTATCTTTGTTCCGCTTGATCCAATCCTTCAAATCAATATAGCCTTCAAGCGAACCTGTTTCAATTTTTAATAGTATTGCTTGCAATCGATCTTCCGGTTTAAGATCTTCTTTAAGTATTTCATTTACTAAATTAGTCACGTCTAATCTACTAAATGTACTTTTATGAGACAATCGAATGATACCGAATTTGACTTCCATAGGTTGGAATGAGTAGTACTTTTCAATAGCCTGAAACGTTCCTCCAAGATTAAAAAATTGTTCTACTAATCTATTCTTGTTATGCTTCTCAAATTTTGGGTTTTCAATGAGTGATGGTATAAATTCTAAAACCTCAGTGTAATTCTGATTGTAACAATAGTTAACAAGTTCCTCCTTTACAAAGTAAGCTGCTGTAGTAGATGAAAGTACGCTGGAGATACTCTCAAGCAGTTTTCCTTCACCGAATATTGCTAAAAGTTTATCAATTAAAATAGACACTGAATCAACTTCTGCTGTATGCTTTCTAAGCAACACATGAGTACTCGCACAATACAGAAGCTCTAGTAGATAATCCTTTTTAGCTTCGATTTTGAAATTTGAAAAAATATAAATTAAGTCTAACTCTTTGTAATTATATGTGAATGACCTATCTGGGTGCACTTTTATACTATTTTTAAAATTAGCTTTTGTGATGTGCTTTTTAAAGAAAGACTGTAAGTAGTTTCTCCCTTTTACCCCAATATCCTCATCTAGTTGACTTCTACGGATTAATTCCTGAGATTTATACCACCTCCAATTATTTTCATCGTTTAGATATGCTTCAAGTGTGGCGAGAGGTAATTCACCATCTTCTTTTATAAAATCATGAATCAGGGAAACCAACCATTTGCAATATTCATGCTCCCTGTCATAAAGTTGATCTAAATCATCCTCGGTTAAAGTTTTCTTATCAGCATCAGAATAAATTTTGGCAACCTCCTGTATCACCTTTGGGCGATTGAAAAGTAGATGAAGGTCTAATTTGCTCCTTTTCAGTTGGCGATATTCATATGTATCTTCTCTCTTTAAATTGACGAACCTGAATTCCAATCTATTTACTTTCAAAAGGGCAGCTTGGAATTTTGCGTAATAGCTTAAATGGCGGTTCATAGCGATATTTCTGATGCCTTTAACGAACTCAGCCGTGACATTCCCTGAGATATATTCATTTATGAGATACTTGAAAAGATTCAAGTCTAAAAGAAATGGAATTTGATAGTATGATTGATGCTCCTGTTTCGAATTGCTATCTATCAGGGTTTTAAGCACATCAATTTTTGTATTTTGAAGATCAAAGTGCCTAATGATTAGCTCTCTTTTTTTAGTACTTCTGGTTCTGTTATGAAGGAGCAGTAATTCTTTAAAAAAATTGAAGTATTTACTCTCACCTATGACCGAATCAAGTACCTCTTCTATGATAGCATTATTTAGTTGATCATTTGAGTTAATATTAGATTTGACCCAGCCTAAGATTTTTTGTTTAGCGGTATCCTTTTTAATATTTCGCAGATTTCTCACAAGGTATCGAATCACCACATTATAAATTTCTCCAGGCCTTCCGTTAGTACCCTCCAATCTAGTTACAATTCTACTTTTGTTGTTCGATATGCATTCGATCATAGTATCAACGTATTGATCAGATTGATCACAATGATATATGTATCGAAAAAAACTCAACTTTAGGTCCTCACTATTATGAAATCCCGGTTTAGAAAGTAAGCTCTTAATGATTCGCTTGTCAGATACCTCTAAATTGATGAGTAACATACATATTTCTTTGTAAGTAGAATTAGAAAATTGCTCAGTCAAAAATTGGTTTATCAGAATAGGTATTAATGCTTTTGAGGAATCTGCATTGATAGTTTGGTTTTTCAAGATGTACAAACTATGAACCAGTACTTTCTCATCGCTATTATTGCTTCTGTCTATACACCAATCAATTGTGTTTTGATTACGAGGCAGTCGATTGATTACATCACCGAAGTTAAACAGCTGACCTCTACACCACATATCTCTGCTTTCATACTTTGTTATTATTCGCCTCGTAAACTCACTTTGAGTTTCGAAATCCAAAGTATCCACTTCCATTAGAAATACAAGTTCTTCTTCTTCCTCAATAATCCAGTCAAGAATATCATAAAATAGCTTGGACCTCTTTTCCAGTATGGAAATCAGGAACGTTAAAGTATTATGCCAAGATGGGTTCACTACTTTGCCTTCCTGATCTAAACTTGAGACTCTTTTGATAAAACTTAGATCTTTTCCGGTTAGGTAAGAAGCAGCAAGGTATTCCTGGAATAAATTATGCTCGAAAGACCTTCGTTGGCCGGTCTTATTTATAAGAAAGGTTTTATCAATCTTATCAACTAGCTCCGGCTTGACTATGGCTTGAAACTCGGTATATTCATTAAGGCTATTTTTTTCTAAGCACTCAGCAGCAAAAGCAATTTTTTGAATTTCTTTTTTCAATTGATAGACATGAGAGTCCAATGAGGTCCCATCAAGTCGATACTTCTTTAATTCTGAACGAACTTTTTGTGAAAGCAGCTCATCGAAAAGTTTTGATTTCCTTGTTGGTAAGGAGCCATTTTCTTGATACAGCTCAACTATATTGATTAGGTAGAAAGGAGACTGTAGTAACTCATATATTTTAAGGTTATTAGCCTCATCAAGGAACTTACGTCCGGCCTCAGGTATTTTACTATCAACAAAATCCATAATTTGCTTGTAAGAGAGTGGAATCAATCCATATTCTTTAAAACCTGACAGTGTACCGGACTCCTTATTATCTGAATTACTATAAAAACTTGTTCGTGCGCTTGCAACTACGATTGACTCTGAATGTTTCCTGCAGAAGGAATTTAATCTCCTAACAAACCGATTGAAATCAGGCTGATGTACCTCTTCAATTGCATCCAGAATTATAATCAATTGATCTGTTGGTATTAAGCTCCATCCATCTATTTCATTTGTCAATAACTCTTCTATGCTTTCATCAGAAACATTTTTCAGTCTAATAAATATCACATAAGCTTGTCTTTTTGAATAGTGATACGCTAACTTCTCAAGTTCAATACTTTTACCTACTCCCCCAATACCCAATAGGACAACCCTTTGTTCCTTTTCAACAATATCAACTAAATGCGACTGCTCTTTCTCATTAGTCAGTTCGTATAATTCATAAGAGGAATTTAAACGTCCATAATTAAACTGATCAGCGGGATGCACAAATCGATCAAAAAGAGATTTAGGTTCTCGATACTCCTTTTTTTTGGGTAACTCAATATTGTCTTGCAATGTGGGCTTTCTCAACAAATCAATAACAGAAAGTAACATCCGATGGAGCGAGTTAAACCCTTCTCCCAGGTTCTCCACTTTTTTATTTAGTTGAGCATGTCCATCTAGTAATTCGGATACATTTTCATCTATTTGATAAGTCACTCTTAGAAGCTCTTTAATATCTAATTGCTGAAAGTACTTTCTTAGCTTTTCACCACTATTTTCATGTTTGCTAAGCTCTTCGAAAAGAAAAGTGTAAAAGTCATTAACAAAAGCTTCTGGTAAAGACTTATCTGCTAGAAGGGTTCTTAAAGCACTTTGATCAGGAATCTCCGATAAAACATTTAGCTCATCTTTTATGCTTTGAATGTACTTAGGTTTAAGAAGCTCACTTGAAAATCTATCATTGACAATTTCGACCCCATATCGCTCTTTTAGTCTTCCTAGAGCACTTTTCATACTTTGAAAATACTCTTGCTGATCAAATCCTTTTTTTAGAAGGTTATCAAAGATTTTTCCAGCGCCTTTTTTCAAAAGAAACCCTAGAATTGTCGACAGTGCGGTCATTAAAGTAATCGGATCCATTTTTGCTTAAAAAAGTAAATTCTCGAAAGGAAACAAGCGTAAAAGTTAAGTATAAATATCTACTAATTTACTAAAAGATATGCCTGCGCTTTTAGTAAACAGATTCTCACGTAGCTATACATAGCAAGGCCAACAATTTTGATAGGTGTTAAAAGTCAAAACGTTCCCGTTTTTTACCCTAAAACACATCTGCCCTTCACAAATATTCTGATAATTCTTACTTATATCAATCAAGTGTGCGAACTAATCACAAAATTTAGATAACCATTGTTATTACGCTCTTCATTTGATGACATTTAGACTGATCTATTGAGAAATAAGTGTCCCAGTGTGAGTAAATGCTTGAAAAGCATTTGGCTATACCGAGATACAAGCTGCTGATTCAGTCAACTAAAAACAATTAAACTATCCAACAAAATTAACTATTGTGCTACTATTACTGGTCAATTCCTCGCTGATGGCACAAAGTCAAGACAAGAACTATGTTGCTACCTCCACTGCAAAAGTGCCTGTGAAGGGCAGTTTGAAGAACATAGAAAGCAAAGACTTGGTTACATCCACTGTGTATGATCCGTATGGTAGAGAGGTTAAAAAGTATCTCCCGTTCAAAAGCGCAAATGCGAATGGAACATTGATTTCACTTGTTGCACCAACTACGCGATGAGTGTGTTCATACTTTTTTCAAAACAATGGAACAGATTGATTATACTGTCGCTTCGACTCACAGACCTCCAGATCAGTACCGCCGTTCTAGTATCATCAGGATTTGATTGGCAAGCAACTGTGTTCCATAGGTGTCCGGTTCGTAGATATCAGATTTATCCGATAAAATTCCAACTTTTGTAACAAACCTATCTTCATTTCCTGGACCCAGATATCCCAATAACACAATCTTGCCTTCCAGGTCTCCTTTAGAAAAGCTGAAATCCTGATATTCGTAAGCTTTTAAATATTCAGGCATACGTGAGATTACCATTAGTTGCGGCTGTGAGGGCCCAGCCTCAAGGTAAGATTGAGCTTTCTCAGAGCTGTAGTTATATGCTGCCATGTAAGCCAGGTTAAACTCTCTTTCTTCATTACTAATCCTATATAAGTAAAAATCATGGACCTCTCCATCATCCAGATATGGTTCGAAAAATGAGTAACCTATTGACGCATCTAAAAAAGCTTTGTGCGTCCCATAGTGACTCATTCCCTGATGTTTCGTTCTTAAAAACGTATTGCTACTTTTAATACTATTTAGCAGAAGACTATCCTGGCTTGAATTTGAATATTTGGAGAGCAGTGCATTCAACACAATCACCTTAGGCTGAAAGTAGTCAACAGTGTCAAGCAAACGAGCCAGGTATGCCCTGTCTCCATCACCAATATTAATTAGTACCACTTCATCTGCCTGTTGCTCAACCAGATCAGAGTATTTGTTCTCTAATTCCCAGGCTCTGTAAAACACTTTGACGGCAAACCATATTACTGGCACCAGTACTATGGCGACAACAAGAGAGATGATATACTTTCTTTGCATGCTGTTATTGGGTTAAGGTAAAGTCAAAATCAGGAAAGCACTTTTGATATTCTGATATCAAGACATTCCTGGTTGGCGTAATCATGGCATCACCTTCGTGATTAATGTGAAGTCGTTCACCACGTAAATATTGGTTTAGGATACTTTCCTGTGTTTGTGAAAGCGTAACCTGGTCAAAGTACTGCTCCACTAATTGATTATCATCAAAACCAATTGTCTGTAATTTAAACAGGAAGTTATTAAAAAAATTCTTTCCGTATGGGGCTTCACGGTAATAAGGAATTTTATGGATTTTTCCCTCAGCTGGGTAGAACCAGTCCTGTAATACATATGATAGACCTGTGACTCCATATTTTTTGTACAGATCCTCTTTTCTCTTTCTGGATTTTCTCTTCTTGGTAAACCTATACCATTTATCAGAGATACCATTTCGGATGGATCGACTGCTACTCCACAGTGTCAGCGTGATTGTCAGGTCTTTTGGAAAGAAAACCGTATGTGCTACATTGTTCTTGATGTACTCGATATTCTCAAGAGAGTGTCTTTTGTAAGCATCTAACTCTATTTTCACTTCATCCCCTGAGAGTGTTTCAAACCCTTCTTTGAAAATCAAACTATTGTAGCCACTACCAAATATATTGATGGTAGATAGCTCTACATCATCGTGATTATGCATAGTAGCATACGAATAGTTGGTGTCATGTGGGCTAAATATTCCTGCATCGAAAGAAAATGCGTGAGAGTTGTAGATGGGTATTATGAAGTCTCCGGTAATTGAAAATCGTCGAAATTGCTCATAATGACTTTCCAGGAACCATCTAAACATAAATTGTAAGTTCTCTTTCTCCTCTGATATGGCATGGAGAATAGGATGTGATCGTTGATGAACTTGACTGATGGGGTTGTTTCGAAAAACCTTTTCTAATTCTTTTATTCCGTCTGTTAGGTGCATAATTAATTGATTTCCGTGATTTGGCTGATAATTTCCATTACTAGAAAAACCCCGAAAGTGTCTGGATACTCGTAATCATTGTCATTGAGGATTGTATATTTTTTATCCTCGAAGGTAGGACCGATGTATCCGAAAACGACGATCTTATTTTCTAGTTGGTTCCAATCAAAGTTTTCGAATTCTCTAAATGATAGATCTATTTGGTTGTACTGATCGATGCGACTTTGGTTAAGTGCCAATTGAATGTGATTCCCATTTTGCTCTGCAAAGCGTTTGGCCTTGAGGCTGTCTACTGCCATTGAAGCCAAAAATGAGGCATGGAAAGACATTGTGTCGGCATAGGATACCTTCAGTGGGAAGCTAGTCATAACCGGCTTGTCATTGATATACTCTGATATCGTCAAAGTATGGCCTTGCGTGAAGAAATCACCTTTGAAGATCGGATTTGTTTGTTGAAGGTTTTTACCCGAAAATTTTTGGTCATCACCTTTATCTCTGTACAGTTCTGAAAAACTAGTGGCGAAGATGAGAGGAGAGTTAAACTTAGTAAGTACTTTTCTAAGAATACTGTCTTGTAGCTCATCCTTTTGCTCACTAAAACGCACATCCAATAAAGTAAGCTTTGGCTTGGCCAGCTTAGTTTTTTCAATCAGGCTTGCCAGTTGCATTCTGTCAAAAGCCCTGATATTGATCACATAAAAAACAGAGTCTTTTTGGGTAAAGCTTTCTGTACAGTTGGCAAAAAGGGCAATAAAAATCAGCACAAAATATATAGGAAGTCGTTTCATAAGCGCATTTTAGTACAAAGGGTAGAACACCACCCTTTGTATAAAGGTAAGGAGATCTATCTTACCGCCCCATTTGAGCCATTATTCATCTGCTCTCTCAGTGTAGGCTCTGGTCTGTTTGCCTTTTCCCATTCGTAAGCAAAGGCTTTTTTTACCATTTTCCACCAGTCACCACCTTTTACAGCTTTGGTTTCTTGTTCCTTTAAACAAGTCACATTTTGAGACTTTGCAAAATCGAAAATACTCTTCTTTTTATTCATCAGTATTTAATTTGAAAATTGCCCTACCTTGTGTTAAGGAGTGGTCAGGTCAAATTCTTCTCCTCGTATTAATCAGGTAGATGGAAAAATAGAAAAGGGGGAAGAGTGTCAACATACGCTTCCAAGACACTCAAAGCGATCGCTTCGAAGTACTGCTACTTCGAGGTCGGAACTTGGGAGAAAATCGCTTCCCCTTTTCATCTACCTGCAACCTCAAGACATAGCCATGTATTGAGGTATTCTTATATACCTTACCAATTGATGACTTTGAAGAATTTTAGCGCATTGATTAATCTTCGTCATCTTTCGATCATTGAAATGATCTTACCATTCTTAAAAGAACTCGATCCTTTACGGTAGTAATTGCGGTTACTATGTCGCAGTGATAGAATCAATGATCGTTTCAAAACTACATTGCCTAAAGTTTAGATTTTTTAAACTTTCATTTTCCAGGCACCTATTTTCAAGAAGCAATCCATTGAAAGAGAACAGGCTACACTGCCTTGCTTTTGGTTAAATTTGAAATACCGGACAAACGGATTGTCTAAGTTTTAACTAATTAAATTTTTGTAACATGAAAAAGAGATTAATGATTATCGCATCAGTTTTATTGCTAGGAATGACAGTGTCCTGTGAAGATCAATTTGAAGACGTAAAAGATGATTCAATTGTAGAAGTGAAATCTCACAATGGTGATGAAGACATAGAAAGGGAGCGACCAGGACAAAATTAGATTTCTGTAGCATGAAAAAGAGATTAATGATTATCGCATTAGTTTTGTTGTTAGGAATGACGGTTTCCTGTGAAGATCAACTAGACGAGGTATCTCCTATCACGATCATAAAGATAGAGTATGAAAGTTTAGATAGTGACATAGAAAGAGAGCGTCCTGGACAGAATTAGATTCCAGATTTGACTGACAGAAAAAGATTAGCAAGTGCTAATAAATTGAAAAAAGAGGTTTGTGGTTCACAAAAATTATGTCGCAAATCTCTTTTTCAAAAGATAGATAATTGGATAAATTACGCTATATGGCGGTTTATAACTAATTACGTTAGTCTATGAAAAAAGTGTTGTTATTCATTTTCGCGAGTGTTTTTTCTTTCTGTCTTTCTTTTGCTCAGCAAAGGCTTGATAGTGCGTATCACCGGATTAATATCAAAGATTACGAAGGTGCAATTCAAATTTGCCAAGATCTTATTTCCACTTCAGAGGACAATTCTGTGATTGCAGAGGCTTACTTCGCCATTGCCTTTTGCTATGAAGATTTACAAGAACCTACAGAAGCATTAGGCAATTACTACCAGGCACTGGTTTTCAAGAGGGATAGCAATTTTGTGGCTGGTATTTACAATAATCTTGCCTCCATCTACTTCAATGTTGCTCTCTATGAAGAATCCGTAAAACTGTTTGACCTTGCCCTGAAATATGAAAAACGTGCAGATAGGATTGGAAGAAATTTGATCAATCGCTGTATGGCTAAAAGTAGACTTGAAAACTATGACTTGGCTCTTGCGGATGCTTATTTAGCATTAACTATCAGTGACAGCTTAAAAGCCGTTGCGAAAAAAAATAAATTAAAGTACCGATCTTACAACCAGATAGGTCTGATAAAGCTTGACCGCTCAGAATTTAGTGAAGCAATCTCAAATTTCAACAAAGCAAATGATCTTGATTATAGTAGGAAGAGTTATGTAAATTTGGGTCTAGTACATGAAAAGAAAGGAGAAACAGACCAAGCAATTGAACATTACAAAAAGGCAATAAACTCAACTAAACTTACTAACACAAAATTTAGAGCTTTCCACTATTTAGGCGAACTCTTGCTTGCTGAAAGTAGGTTTCCATCCGCTGGACAACCTTTGTCTGAAGCCATAGTTCTGTTTGATAGTCTGTCACCCACCCACGAACTAGATGACATATCTGTTTTCCAATCATTTGGTAATTATCATAAGTTGACAGGAGAGACAGAAAAAGCCTTTGAGCTGTTTAACAAGACCATTGATTTGCACAAAGAGTTTAATAAAAGACAGCAAGCTATCTCAGAGAAATTTGGACAGTTGGCCATACTTAGTGCTGAGAAAAACATTCAGGCAAAGGCTAAAAGCGAAGAGCAAGAAAGCAACGATTTGGCGACGATTATTGCTATCGCTATACTTTCATTGATCACTGTAACTTTTTTGCTTTGGCGTATGAGAAACATGAAAAAGGCAAAGCAGTCGGTAGAGAAGGAGAAGCAGGAGTTGCAGTCTAAAATTGATGACTTTCTTACTCCTTACGGTTTGTGATATTTCGTAGCTCTGCCATGTCATCCTTTAGTTTTGAGTGAACGCTGAAGAGTTTGACGATTTCTCGTTTGACATCTTTTAGTTTAGATTCCTCGCCATCTTGGACCTGTAAATTGTCCAGCAAATCGTAAACAAATAGTAGGTCAGCCTCCACAATCAGTTGTTTCTTTTGATCCTTTCTTATCTCTGATTCTTGTCCTAGTACAAGCCAGTCAATGCTTATATCGGGGTGGCCCTTTTTGATATTGGCGAGTGTCTCAGTGCTCAGGTCAGATTCTCTCTTGAAAGCGGTTCTTAGGCTTTCATAAGGCACGTTTATGCTTGCAGCGAACTCACGCATGTTCATGCCAGTAGAGCGCATGAATATTTTCAACCTGTGAATGGGTTTCATCAAAAATTTTAAAATCAGCTATAGAAATATCAGGGTTCTAATTTCATGCAATTGAACCTAATTGTTAGAGTATAACGTGTACAAGGTCATCAAAAACTAGCAGGGAGAAAAGGAAAAGGAGTAATAGCAGCGAAAAATTGACGACTTACTCTGTCATCTCGGGATAAATGATATCTGAAGGCGTGTTAGGGATAGCCCCGGATTTAATCCGGTGTCCAGCCCGACATACCCAGATTGACCCGTCAGCTGACGGGGAACACCCTAGAATCAGTCCTTACGGTTGGTGATATTTCGTAGCTCTGCCATGTCATCCTTTAGTTTGGAATGAACGCTGAAGAGTTTGACAATTTCCCGTTTGACATCTTTTAATTTGGCTTCCTCTCCGTCATGGACCTTTAAATTGTCCAGTAAATCGTAGACTAATAGCAAGTCAGCCTCAACAATTAACCGTTTCTTTTGATCATGTTTTGCTTCTGATTCTTGACCCAATACCAACCAATCAATGCTTATATCTGGGTGACCTCTTTTGATGCTGGCAAGTGTTTCGGTACTTAGGTCAGATTCTCTCTTAAAAGCAGTTCTAAGACTTTCATACGGCATGTTGATGCTAGTAGCGAATTCTCGCATGTTCATGCCAGTTGAAAGCATGAATGTTTTCAGCCTATGAATTGGTTTCATTAGAATCTATCAATACAAAATATATAATAATGGTTCAATTGTTTGTTTTTCATGCAATCGAACCTTATTATTGTGTCATAATAACCGCAAGTACTGACAAAGATGGACAAAATGGTTTAGTCTACCAATAAACGGTGACTTTGCAGGACTTTGTCAGAACCTACTTGCCTTTTTGAACCCAAGATCGCATTACAGTTATGTGTTCCCCTAAAATGCTCAATCGCTTTCAAAAGATGATAGAGGCCATAGCAAAGGAAGATACTGGATCACGAAGACAATATGCAAAGCGTCTGGGAATTTGGGGTTTTTAAAAAATTTACTGAAGAGCAATAATCGCTACTTAGTAGTATAGATAAAGCATCATGACCACCACGGTAAGGGTGATGCTATGAATGTTAATTAGTTTAATCTTCTTAGGGTCTGGCTCAGAAAAGAGCCTACCCCTTGTTTTACAAAGAAACTGCATGGTGCTAAAAGGTAATTTTGTTATTGTCGATCGGAAGAGCTTCTAGATGGGTCTGAGCCCGTTTTACAGTTGTCGTGAAGATGGGAGACAGGCATTTTTTCCTTCTTTTTTGAAAGAGGAAGGTTACGATTATTTGTATTTCGATAAGTCACTCACAGATTTCTGAAATGGTGCAATAGCAATAGAATGTACTCATGCGAGTATAAAGTTGGTTAGCTGAAGAAAGGAGGTTCGTATGGATTATAAAACAGGCTCTAGTCCGCCGATTCATAGCGAATCGTAGGCGAATGACGATACTTAGTTGTGTCATTCGCTCCTTTCTTATTTCGGCATTCTTTTGATAGCTGCATAAGTAATCAGATATTGAATTAGAACCAAATACTGTATAAAACTACTTAGTAGTGAATTAGGCCTTGTAGATCTACCATTAGGATAGCTGAAACAAGTAGTAGGAAAGAAATTGATTTATGAGTTATTGCTTGGTTATTTGCTTCATGTGCGTTTACCCGGTTTCATCACCATCGTCTTTCTAGCGTAATTAGTTTAATGTTTGCGTGCGTCTTCCAAAAGATGCACGCTCTTTTCAATTCACCAAAATGATATGCATCAAAATAGGTTTACCGCATCCTATCTTCAGGTATTAATGGCGTTGGCCGGATTCTATTTTCTCTTTTATCCTCTTTATGGCGCTGGCAGCACTATTTGGTTTATGTTTTTAGGCATTTTAATTTTTGTAAACCTGGCGATATGGGCGGTATTGGAGTGTCTGCCTAGAGTGAATAAATTCACCTCTCTATCGAGCGATTTGACACCATTGCTCAGTGTAATTCTCCCCAGAGTCTTAGTGGGGATGAACATCGGGAGTTTACTGGTGACACTGCAACTTGAAAATGTCAATCCTATGACGGATCTGGTATGCATGTCTTTTCTCCTTCTCACAGCAATTTATGTTTTTTGTGCGCTTTTTCTATTCCAGGTATATTTCGATGAGACAACCCTTACGTACAGAGGTTTGCTTTTTTCGGGGCAGATTCAGCTTCACGAAGTAAAAGAAATCAATAAGTGTGTCGGGCTTTTATATCGAATCAAATACATCAGCAAAACACATCAAGGGCAATTATTCTTTCTTGCCCATTTCATAGATCATGGGACTGTAAAAGGTGGCAGTACAAGTTTTCGTAAATTCATCTCTTGCTACCTGAATGCCAATTCGAAACTTCGTGACAATGAGAGAGTTTGAAAGGATAGATCAGCAACATAATTCTCCTTATCCAATTAGGCGAATAACGATAGAAGATTTTTCATACTACCACCCTGTGAGAGCACCTCTGATGGAAGTTAACCTCACTCTTCAATGTGGCCGGGTAACTTGTTTGATCGGCGGCTATAAATCCGGTAAAAGTACTATTGTTAACTTGCTGGAAAGACGCTATCCCTACTTAAAAGGTACTATCTGTATTGATGGGCAAGACCTAAAAGAACTAGACAAAAAACAGTGGCAATCTCAGATAGCTGTGATCCCAAAACACCCCAATTATTCTTATAAAACAGTTGTAGATAATATTGCAGCAAAAAAGTGTTCCGCTAAGGAAGAGGCCAATGTAATAGCCTTTTGTCAAATCTATGGTTTTCACCACTATATTACCCAATTGAAAAAGGGCTACAAGACTTTGATTGGGAATGATCCCTCTGCATTGACTGGAGCCCAAAGTCAGCTGATCGCTTTAGCCAGAGCTTTATATCCCTGTCCAGACGTTCTAATACTCAACGAATCCACTACTGCAATGGATTTCAAGATGGAGGAGTATGTACTTGATAAACTCTACCGCATCAAGCAGCATATAATCATACTGTTGATCACCGACCGACCCAAAATAGCTGATCGTTCCGATTACGTCTATCTATTTGATGATGGGCGAATATCCGAAGAGGGAGATCCTGAATCTATTGCTGAGATATTGCAGAGGCTGATCTGATTTAATATAATAATAACCACCATTCAAGGCCGTAGTACCCCAATGCTCACCCTTTTGATATTAGAATGGAGGTCGTTCGAAAAGCCATAACTATCTGATAGGTAGGAAGTATTGGTTTTGAGGATTAGATTTTTCTAGATAATAATGCTTATCAAATAGGCAATTATCTGCCTCAATCTACGTTTTCTATATTGGTACAGAGGTTAGGTCAATTCCTCCAAAGGCGTAAATAACAACATCAGTTGACGAATTGTACAGCCCTTAAAGATGAAATCAACACATAAACAAATCATTCATAGTACTGGAATAGCTTTGGCATGGCAGCGTCTTGTAATTTTAATCATTTTGACATCGAACAGCGCTCTCTCTAAAATTTATAGATAAAATACAATAGGTCATCATGCATGGGTTTTCCTGACAATATAATGTTTTACTAATGGCAATGTTGAAGTACTTAATCATGGCTATTAACAATTTTGGCGAGGTAGACTACCTCGCCAATTTACTGTTTTAAGCCTCCAGTGAATTTGTTAATTATTCTCAACTATCAGTTAGTGAGATCAACTATTACAGGAACATCTGGAAGTTCTTCGTCCTCACCTCCGGACCAAGTGCCTCCAGACCCACCGCTTCCAGTGGAAACAATTCCATTTAATGGCTCTTGAAATTCGTTATAAATTAGAACGGAGCTTATCTTATCATTCCAATGATGTTGATTAAAAAAACCCCAACAAAGGTATCTAAGATCAGAATAACTAAGCGTATTATTTGGTGCGGTCGCATCTAAGTTAAATCCTCTTCCCGTAAAATTCTGATGTTCGCACAAAAGGACTCTCACTTTGTTGTTTGGATCATATTGCATGTTGACGGAGCTGATAATGTCATTATAATCAGATATGACAGCTACTACAGGTTGTACTATTAGTGCTACGCCGCTATACCATGTAAATACGGAGTTGTCATCAAAGTTCATCAACCTTCTTTGAATTGAATAATCTGTTACAATTCCATTACTCGAAAAATTAGGATCCGCCAGACTTGCTAATCGACCTACATAATCAGCATGAACATATAAGCCTAATCTTGATAAGGCATTTCGCAGTAAAGAAGGGTTGCTGGAGTTACTATTCGTCGAGTTTGAGTTAACGTTATTTAAGTTTTTTGCAGCCCCGTAATATGATTCTAAATCATCTCTATTTAAAAATAGTCTGATTTCATTTTCTGAAAATGGTTCCATAATCAGATTTGGGTGACTATCATAGATCGACCTTAGTCGAGTTAAATCGTCTGATTCAACTGGAATTACACTACCTTCTTGATCTTTTTGATATTTGATGGTGATACGATCATCATCAATAATAAAATCTACCTGATTTACTATTGAAGGACTTAATTGAGGTTCTAAAGTTTCAATGTCTTCATCAGGAGTACATGAAGTCATTATAAATATTGCGCAATACAGTAATAAAATAATCTTTTTCATAATTAATATAATATTTATGGTTTTAAAAAATGCGGTCAACTCTTTCAATCAGATTGGTCTGATACTTTCTTTTATGTAGACCTTTTATTTTTACATTGACGAAGGTTAACCGTTATTTTGGTGTTAATCTGAATTTGTGAAAAAATGCTATCTCTTTAAAATTCAAAATCGCCCGAAGATAATACAAAGGACCAATATAACACCTGTTTTAAGATGGGTATTTTGTATTAGGTATTTATTATTTGTTAATCTGTCTTTCTAGGAGGGAAAACTTTTAGGTTATTGATAGAGGGACATCGCTGCCATTAGCATTTAATCATTAATTTCGAAAGTGTTTTCAATTCTACCACAGACATTATGATACTCAAAAAGAAAGTACTGCTGTTTCTCTTTCTGTTCGTGCTTTTAGTTTTCTTAGGCAAGTTAGCATTGAATATTTATATAGCCGATATAACAGGATTTTCGATAAAACCTTACGAATTGTCTGATGAAGAGATGATTGAACTAAATGACAAAATAGGGACATTGAATTCTGTAGAAGAGAGAGCGCTTTTTTTGACATCAATGTACGAGATCGATCAAAGAGTTAGGGCAGATGAAACAACCGCAATAGAAAAATTTGGATATGAAACCGATGAACATGCGAATGCGCTATCAGTAATGGATTCTGTAGATGCCGTAAACTTGTACTTAGCGAAAAAGTATCTGGATACGTATGGATATCCTGACAGGTCGAATTATGCCGAGACGGCAGTTGATACTCCCTTGCTGATTTTTCATCATAAATCTGATTTTACGACTTTCAAACAATATTTTCATTATTTCTACGCTGCGTACCAAGAGGGTCATATTTCACCGCACAGATTGAGCTTTATTTTGAACAGAAAGTATATGATTAAATTCGGCACGAAGTTTCAGACAGACGGGCAACCACTTAATAATGAACAAAAAATTAAAAGGTTAATTGAAAAGTTGGAATTGGGACAGAATTGAGTACTTTTACTAGGTAACTATCATTTTTTTCGAAAAAACTAATAAGATGAAACTACGCGATTTTAAAGAAAATTTTATTGTTCAAAAGGACATTATCACACGCACTGACCTGATTGGTACAGTTGGTGGAAATGGAACATCAACAAGCTACACCACTCAAACCGAAGTTGGACCGGGTTGGGCCCGTGCCATGATTACGCTATTTGGTGGGGAACAAGCTCCGGATAAGACAGACTCTAATGGAGATTGGGATGATGAATGTTGCTAGGGGAAAATAAGAAACGGAAAAGCTGAATTAAGGAGACTGGGTTCAAACACCAGTCTCCTTTATTTAATCTATGATACTTATATTGAGTGCATATCTTGATCACAGCACGGTTGAGGTTATTGATTGGTTGTTCTATTTCGAGAAAGATTTCAAGCGGCTTAATGGCTACGAATTTAGAGATTCCAAGCTACCTTATCAGGTGGTTTCCACGTCTACAGGAAAAGAAATCTTTATTGATAACATAGACCTTAATAGCATAAAGTCCGTCTGGTATAGAAGGTGGATTCCCTATGATGAGTCTTTCGCGGATACTTTAAATGAATTTCAGTTTGCAAGTTCCAATGATGCAGCCATCATAAAAAGGCACATGGTTACTGAAATGCGTAAGTCTTATCGGCCTTTTTTTGCTTATCTCGAACAAAAAATTGGATCTAAATGCGTACCTCGTTTTTCCTCTGCAGCAGTAGATAAAATAGAAGTGTTGCTGGCAGCAGCTGAATCTGGTTTGAAGACACCCGACTGGGTAATTTGTAACACAAAATCTACCTTGGCAGAATTCGCAAGAAAACATTCTTCTATTATCACAAAACCGCTTGGAGAGGTCACTAATTATAAAGAGGACAATAATACCTTAAAATATGTGAGAACAGAGATAGTTGATCAATTAGCTATCAATGACATGCCAGAATCTTTTTTTCCTTCCCTTTTTCAAGAATACATTGAAAAAGATATAGAGATACGAAGCTTTTTTCTAGAGGATAATTTTTACTCTATGGCTATATTTACCCAACTAGATAGTAAAACCAAGGTTGATTTCAGAAATTATAATGATAAACACCCCAACAGGAATGTCCCTTTCCAGATACCGAACTTTATTGAAGAAAAACTCTCTAAACTGATGAAAAAGTTAGATCTCAATACGGGTTCAATAGATTTAATACTAAACACGAAAGGTGATTTTTACTTCCTTGAAGTAAATCCAGTCGGGCAATTCGGCATGACTTCGAAGCCATGCAACTATTACCTTGAAAAGAAAATTGCAAAATTCCTTTAAGCATGCAGACCAAAAAGAATTTACCCGCCATTTATTCTTACATGAGAGAATACAAAAACGAAACAGAAGAAAAAGATCGGAAAGCTCTTCAAATTGAGCATTTACCAATATACCAGACTCTCGGCGTTTTAATGTCTGGGCCTCAAAAACCAATATCAAAGTTGCTTTAGTATGTTCTTTTGTTTGTTTGCATCTTGTAAGGTAGTATTGGGGTCATCGCGGAGCACTATCTGCGATATAGAGAGAGGAAAAGTTTACTTTATCCCCAATGAATTGGCTGGCTTGCTGAATGAAGGATTCATTGCCCAAAAGCTTATTCCATTGCAATTTAAAGATTGGATTGAAGAGTTTGTATCGTCTGAGTTAGGCTTTTGGACTCAGAATCCAGAGTATTTTCCTAAGATTTCATTGGACTGGGATTCGCCAGAGCTTATCAATAATGCAATTTTAGAAATGGACTTCCATACTATGGAAGATATAGAAGCGATGATCACGCAACTAAATGGCTTGCATTGTAAATTTGTAGAATTTAGATACTACCACAAATTTGAAGTGGAGAAGTTTGCAAAGATCTTACCCCTTCTGACTCAGGGAACTATTAGAGGATTTACTATTTTTCTACCATTTCACTCATTAAATGGAATAGAGTCATTGAGCAGCATTTACGATAATACAGTTCAACTGCAATCCATTATCATACACTCAGCCCCTAAAGATTTGAAAGGGATTGAAAAACATGAAAAGGTACTTGTTACAGATAGCAAAATTGATTCCACACACCATTGTGGAAAAGTATCCCCGGATTATTTCTCGATAAATATTTCGACTTTCACAGAGTCTCAATCGTATAATACCTGTTTGAATAGAAAAATATCGGTTGATTTAAAGGGAAACATAAAAAACTGCCCGTCAACTTCAAAAGTTTTTGGGAATATTAAGTCAGACTCGCTTATTGAGATCGCTAAAGATCGATCTTTCCAGAAGCTGTGGCATATTTCAAAAGATCAGGTAAATGTTTGTAAGAGCTGTGAATTTAGGTACGTCTGTACAGATTGCAGAGCGTATTTGGAAAACCCAGATGATATTTTCAGTAAACCATTAAAATGTGGGTACAACCCTGAAACAACTGAATGGCAAGAATGGAGCGTCAACCCAATCAAATCACAATCGATTAAATATTATAAGCTAGATCAACAAGTTAAATGAATTTCATTGTCAGTAGGGTGGTGAAGGTTCTCTATCGTCGTCATTTGGATTCTGCTATCAGTAGATGGAAAAATCTGTTCATCCTGGCTATCAGCATGTTATGGTTTTCGTTTTTCTAAGGAAAGCCGATTTCGTTTTCTGAAGTTATGACACTTGGAGATTGATTTAAATCACCTATGCACAAAAACTTGTTCATTCTGGTTATCAACTAGTTACGTTTTTCACTTCTCTAAGGAAAG
>ERZ1740068.345-NODE-345-length-25082-cov-7.815639_pt1 | contig 25082 bp, 18 predicted proteins | sample MGYA00581735_ERZ1740068 | MGnify/ENA primary metagenome ERZ1740068 (study PRJEB43018, sample SAMN04849740) | marine metagenome | isolation source: floating plastic debris | place: Pacific Ocean | collected 2008-08-30 | study: EMG produced TPA metagenomics assembly...
TATGTTTATTCAATGTTAATTTATTTGACAATTACATTCCACTTATACACTTAGTTGGCATCAAACTTGTGTTTTTACCAGTGATTACATTTCTTTGTTTTGAAGAATAGTTATTTTGTATTCCACAGAGACCATATTACCAGTTTCTACTCCCCTTTGCCCAAGGGGTAGGTCTCCGCGTAGGCGTTAGCCTGCATATTATACTATGGTCATCTACGCGATGACCCCATCCCGAACAACTTCATATTTTCATTTATTTTCATCTTAATCCAATGGATAATTTTGTCATTACCGTTGCAGATGATTCGCACCTCATATTTGCGTCTGAAATCTCGCAACTCATAGAAGAAAGTGCCAGAAAAAGAGGTACAGGTATTGCCAAGCGCTCCCCTGAGTACATAGCTGAAAAAATACGTCAGGGAAGGGCCGTCATTGCGCTGTATCAAAAGAGACACATCGCAGGATTCTGCTATATCGAATCATGGGGGCACCAGCAATATGTGGCCAATTCAGGACTAGTGGTACATCCCGATTACCGAAATAAAGGCCTGGCCAATTCCATCAAAGCCAAAGCCTTCAAACTGTCAAAGAAAGTGTTTCCCAAAGCCAAGCTATTTGGACTCACCACTAGTTTGGCGGTCATGAAAATCAACTCAGACCTGGGCTATCGGCCTGTGACCTTTTCCAAGCTTACAGATGATGAGCAGTTTTGGAAAGGCTGCAGTAGTTGTGTCAACTACGAAATATTACAAAGTAAAAACCGGGAGAACTGCCTGTGTACAGGGATGTTATACGACCCCGAAGAGAAAAACAGAAAATGGGAACAGAAGACCAGAAAGGTGAAGGAAACTATCGCCGGGTGGAAGAAAAAGGTCATGATCAAATAATTTTTAAGTAGATGAATCAGAAAGTATTATTAGCATTCAGTGGAGGATTAGATACCACTTATTGCACCCTCTTTTTACAAGACCAGGGGTATGAAGTACATACTGTTACTGTCAATACCGGCGGTTTTACGGCACAGGAACTGGATGAACTCACTGAGAGAGCAGGACAGCTCGGATCAAAAAGCCATCGAAACATTGATGTGACAGAAGCTTTTTACGAACAATGTGTACGTTTCCTCATTGCCGGAAATGTCTTGAAAAACAACACCTATCCACTCTCTGTAAGTGCAGAAAGAGCTTTTCAGGCCAAGGCCATTGCCGGGCATGCAAACGAATTGAATGTAAATGCCATTGCACACGGAAGTACAGGCGCAGGAAATGACCAGGTACGGTTTGACATGATCTTCCACACGCTGTGCCCGGACAAAAAGATTATTACGCCTATCCGCGATCATCAGATATCAAGAGAAGAAGAAATCGACTTCTTGCTGAAACATCAGGTGGCAGGAGATTGGGAAAAAGCAAAATATTCTATCAACCAGGGACTCTGGGGTACCTCTGTAGGAGGAAAAGAGACTTTGACCTCACATGAAACGTTGCCGGAGGATGCCTATCCAAGTCAGTTGGAGGCAAAGGACCAGCAGCAAATCACGGTCAGTTTTGAACAAGGGAATCCGACTGCCTTGAACGGAGAGCAGCTGAGTCCGGTGGATTGTATCTTGAAACTGAACGACATCGCCAAAAAGTATGCGGTGGGACGTGCAATCCATGTGGGTGATACCATCATCGGTATCAAAGGCCGCGTAGGATTTGAGGCAGCAGCTCCCGTGATCCTGATTGCGGCACACCATGCGCTGGAAAAGCATGTGCTCACCCGCCATCAGCTCATGATCAAAGATCAGCTGTCCCTTACCTATGGCAACCTCTTGCACGAAGGCCAGTTTCTCGAGCCTGCCATGCGGGATGTAGAAGCGCTCCTGGCCAGTACGCAGCAGCATGTGACAGGAGATGTCTTCATCCGATTGGCACCTTATCAGTTTGATGTTGCAGGTATCTCTTCTCCAAATGACCTGATGCAATCTGCTTTTGGAAAATATGGTGAAATGAATTCGGCGTGGTCAGGAGAAGATGTGAGAGGCTTCTCTAAGATTTTTGGAAACCAGGCCATGATCTACCATAAAGTACACGAATCATGAAAAGGTCACAGATCAACGTAGGTATCATCGGTGCCGCAGGCTATACCGCCGGAGAGTTGCTCCGTTTGCTGATTCATCACGATGGTGTAGAAACCATCCATTGTCAAAGCAATAGTCAGGCAGGTAAGCCTGTATCATCTGTTCACACAGACCTCGTTGGAGAGGTGTCTGTTGATTTTAAGAAAAGCATTGATTTTCAAGAAGTTGATGTGCTTTTCTTATGCAAAGGGCATGGTGAATCAAAGAAATTCCTGAAGGCCAATACCGTTCCGGCTAATGTGAAGATCATTGACCTCAGTCATGACTATCGTCTCAACGTACCAGGGAATGAGTTCATCTACGGGTTGCCTGAAATGAATAAATCAGCCATAGCAGGAGCCGCAAAAATTGCCAACCCCGGCTGTTTTGCAACGGCCATACAACTGGGCTTGTTGCCGGCAGCGAAGCATCAGCTCATCAATGGTGCGGTACACGTATCGGGTATCACAGGATCAACGGGTGCGGGCCAGTCATTGTCGCCCACCTCTCATTTTTCCTGGCGAAACAATAACATGAGTGTATACAAGGCATTTGTCCATCAACACTTGTCAGAGATTGGCGAAAGCCTCAGCTCACTGGCGGATGGCCGGCAGTATAAGCTCAATTTTATTCCCTATCGCGGGAACTTCACAAGAGGAATCATCATCACTTCTTACTTTGAGACATCGGTTTCGCTGGAAGAGGCAGCAGAGATTTACCAGTCATTTTACCAGAACAGTCCTTTCACGTATGTGGTTGAACAGAATCCTAACCTCAAGCAGGTGGTGAATACAAATAAGGCACTGGTCTACCTTGAAAAACATGACGATACACTGATGGTCATTTCTGTGATCGATAACCTGTTGAAGGGCGCTTCTGGGCAAGCATTACAAAACATGAATTTACTTTTTGGACTGGATCAAACCACAGGTCTGAAATTGAAGAGTACCACATTTTAAACTAAAAACGATGTCAAAAAATCAAAAAATAGCCATTATCGGAGCCGGGAACCTCGGTCTTGCTATTGCAGAAGGTCTGGTGAACAAAGAGCTGGTGGCCGCAGGAGATATTTACCTTACCCGCAGAAGAACGGCTTCAATTGCTGAGTACAGTGAGCAGGGTTTCCTGGTCACCGATGATAACAAAGAAGCTGTTCAACAATCCACTATCATTTTATTATGTGTGCAGCCCAAACAATTGCCGGCTTTACTTCAGTCGCTGGAAGAGGTGCTGACGGAGGCGCATGTATTGGTGTCTGTCATTACGGGTGTATCCATAGAAGACATCAAAGCTGATCTTAAAACGGATATCCCCGTCATCAGATCGATGCCCAATACAGCCATCGCCATCGGTCAGTCCATGACTTGTTTATGTGCCTGCGAGACCGGGCAACAACACATTGAGGCGGTAGAGAAGCTGTTTCAGAGTGTAGGAAGGACCATGATCATCGAAGAAAAACTAATGAAGTCAGCCACTGTGCTGGGTGCGAGCGGCATTGCCTTTTTCATGCGTTACCTGCGGGCGGCGACGCAGGGAGGGATTCAGATGGGGTTCCATCCGGAAGAAGCACAAATGATCGCTACGCAAACTGCCTTCGGCGCGGCATCTCTCATTCAGGAGTTTGGCAATCATCCGGAAGTAGAAATTGACAAGGTGACCACTCCCCGGGGCTGTACTATTTCAGGACTCAACGAGATGGAACACAGTGGTTTTAGCAGTGCATTGATCAAGGGACTGATGGTTTCTTTTGATCGTATTAATGGTATCACAGACAATTGAGCAAATGAAGAATTTTAACGTATATCCACTTTTTGACGTAGCACCGGTTAAAGCCAAAGGAAGCTATGTGTATGATGAAGCAGGGCAGGAATATCTCGACTTTTATGGTGGCCATGCGGTGATATCCATTGGCCACAGCCACCCTCATCATGTGTCGGCCATTACGCAACAAATGGAGCAGATGGCATTTTATTCCAACTCCATAGTGAATCCGCTGCAAAAGCAATATGCAGAAAAACTCGGGCAGATGAGTGGTTATGAAGATTATCAATTGTTTTTGGTCAACTCAGGTGCGGAAGCCATCGAAAACGCCATCAAATTGGCGGCTTTTCAGAATGGCCGAAAAAAGGTATTGGTGTTTGATAAAGCCTTTCACGGGCGCACCTCGCTGGCCGTACAAGCCACTGATAATGCGCGTGTTCGTTCCAGCCTGGATGACAACGACCGCATGATCCGTGTTCCGCTGAACGATGAAGTGGCTTTGCAGCAGCACTTGACGGAAGAGGTAGCATGCGTCATTGTGGAGGGAATTCAGGGAGTAGGCGGCATCAACCTGCCCGATGATCAGTTTTTGCAAAAAGTATCAAAATTGTGTGAGCAAAAAGGTGCGCTCCTGATCCTGGATGAGATACAGTCAGGATTTGGCCGAACCGGGAAGTTTTTCGCTCACCAGTATGCCGGGGTGAAGCCACATCTGATCACGGTAGCGAAAGGAATGGGGAATGGCTTCCCAATTGGAGGTGTATTGATTCACCCTGACATTGAGCCCTCATTTGGTTTGCTGGGGACTACATTTGGTGGTAATCACCTGGCTTGTGCAGCTGGATTGGCGGTGTTGGAAGTCATGGAACAGGAAAACCTGATGGACAATGCTCTTAAGCAAGGCGAAGTACTGAAGGCAGCACTCAAAGACATAGAAGGAGTGGTGTCTGTGCGGGGACGGGGGCTTATGTTGGCGGCGGAGTTTGATGCGCCCATCAAGGTAATGAGAAAAAACCTGGTGACAGCACATCACTTATTTACGGGTGCCAGCTCGCATCCTAACGTATTAAGATTACTTCCTCCCCTTGGTATTGGCGAAAAGGAAATTACGCAGTTTATGACAAAAGTAAAAAGTGTAACAGCGCATATACATGGATAAATTTATATCAGTAGCGGATATCGCCGACCCCCTTGGGGGATACGGAGAAAATTTAAAACAATTATTAGATCTGATGGGGTCTTATCAAAAACAGCCTTTGAAGGACAGTGAGATCGGGCGTGGAAAAACGATTGGTTTATTGTTTTTCAACCCCAGCCTCAGGACCAGGATGAGCACCATCAAGGCGTCGCAAAATCTGGGCATGCAGGTCATTTCCATGAACACCAGCAATGATGGCTGGGCGCTGGAAACCGCAGATGGTACTGTGATGGACCAGGGTTCTGCGGAACATATCAAAGAGGCAGCAGCTGTCATGGGGACCTACTGCGACTTACTGGCAATCAGGTCTTTTCCGTCACTGAAGGACAGGAAATCCGACTACGCGGAGCAGGTGATCAACGGCTTTGTGGCCAATGCAGGCGTGCCGGTCATTAACCTGGAGTCTGCTACGCTACATCCGCTGCAATCACTTACCGACGTTTTTACGATTGACAGCCTCAGCAAGAAAGACAAACCCAAGGTAGTACTGACATGGGCACCACATGTGAAAGCCTTGCCGCAATCTGTGGCTAATTCCTTTGCCGAGTGGATGCAACATTATGACTGTGACCTGACGATTGCTAATCCATCGGGCTTTGACCTCTCTGAGAAGTATCGGGGAGATGTGACGGTCATGCACGATCAGGATGCAGCGTTGAAAGACGCAGATTTTGTCTATGTGAAAAACTGGAGTGCTTTTGAAGATTACGGCACAGTAGGCGATTTTCCGGATTGGAAGATTACCGCAGAGAAAATGAAGTTGACCAATGATGCTGCACTGCTGCACTGTCTGCCGGTGCGTAGAAATGTAGTCATTGACGATGCCGTGCTGGACAGTGAACAGAGTCACGTCATCCAACAGGCGGGCAATCGTGTCCTGGCGGCTCAGGCGGTCATCAAAACAATAATAAGCTGAGGACAATGGAGCAGCTAACAATCGTAAAAGTAGGGGGCAAGGTGCTGGAGCAACCAGAAAGCCTCGAGGTATTTGTGGAGCAGTTTGCGACCATTGAAGGCAAAAAGGTATTGGTCCACGGTGGAGGAGTGATGGCCGATAAGGTATTGAAGGAGCGTGGCATTACTCCTCAGATGACCAACGGACGGCGGATCACCGATGAACAGACCCTGGAGACGGTAGTCATGGTCTATGGTGGTTTGGTCAATAAACAACTGGTGTCCAGGCTCAATGCAGAAGGACTGAAGGCCGCTGGGTTAACAGGTGTCGATGGGCTGACGGTAGAGTCTGTGAAAAGACCTGCTGTGCCGGTAGACTATGGATATGCAGGAGATGTGGTGGCAGTCCATGCAGACTTACTGAGATTGATGCTCTCCAGCGAGATCATCCCGGTAGTAGCGCCAATCAGTGCTTCACAGGAGGGGCAGTTACTCAATACCAATGCCGATACCATGGCCACGGAGATCTCTATTGAGCTTTCTAAGTATTTTGAAGTGACGCTGGTCTATGGATTTGAGATCAACGGCGTGCTGGAGAACATTGAAGATGCAGGATCATTGATTACCAAACTGGATCGAATTACTTATTTAAAGCTGTTGGCAGCAGGGAAGATTCACTCGGGTATGGTACCCAAGCTGGACAATGCCTTTCGTGCTGCGCCCCTTACCAACAGAACGGTCATCGCCCACTACGGTGCCATTGGTGACCTGGTTAATGAGGCAACCGGTATATTTACCGAAATAGTAGAGGAATGATGGCAACACAAACACTTTCAGATCGTGCGATAGCACTATTAAAAAAACTCATTGAGATACCTTCACTCAGTAAAGAAGAGGATAAAACTTGTGTCTTACTAGCCGATTACCTAAAAAATCAGGGAGTCACCGTGCACATAGATGGCAATAATGTCTGGTGTTTTTCTGAACACTATGATGCCACCAAACCGCACCTTTTGCTCAATTCACACCATGACACGGTCAAGCCTAATAGTGGGTACAGTCGTGACCCGTTTACTGCGTCAGTCAATGAGGAAGGCAAACTATTCGGACTTGGTAGTAACGATGCCGGGGGACCGCTTGTGTCCTTACTGATGACTTTTCTACATTTTTATCAGCAGGATTTACCTTTCAATATGGTGTTTGCGGCAACTGCTGAGGAGGAGATATCTGGAAAGGGGGGTATTGCTTCTATTCTACACCAGCTACCGGAAATCACCTTTGGAGTGGTAGGGGAACCAACGGGCATGGAGATGGCCGTCGCCGAAAAGGGGTTGATTGTCATCGATTGTGTGAGTAAAGGGAAAGCCGGTCACGCCGCCAGAAAAAATGGGCTCAACGCGATTGAACTGGCATTGAAGGATTTGCAATGGCTCAAAGACTATGAATTTGAAAAAGAATCTGCGACGTTAGGTAAGATCAACCTATCGGTCACGCAGATTCAGGCGGGCACCCAGCATAACGTAATCCCGGATAGATGTGAGTTTGTCATAGATGTGCGAACAACCGATGCCTACAGCAATGAAGAAGTGGTGGAAATCATCGATCAGCATCTGGACGCGGAGGTGAAGCCGCGGTCTACTAGGTTACAGCCATCAGGTATTCCTGATAACCACCCGGCGATGGAAGTGGCTGAAAAATTGAAAATCGGACGATATGGGTCGCCCACACTTTCGGATCAGGCACTGATGCCTTTCCCCACCATTAAGATGGGACCTGGAATATCCGAAAGGTCGCATACGGCCGATGAATTTATTTATGTGAAAGAAATTGAAGAAGGGATTGCTGGCTATATACAATTCATTGAAAATTTGAAGTTATAGCCTGAATAATTCACAGGGCCGCCTGAGCGGGAATTTTGCGTGCAAAGGTTTAACTATTTGATAAGCAGCGTAACGGCCGGAAACTCAAGCTTCGTGTTTGAAAAAAGAGTTTTACGTTCTGCCTGGGTCAACTAACTAAAAATCAATTACTTGTGCGCAAGGGCAAAGAAATTATGAGTAAAATAGGATAGAGAAAATGAAAAAGCTCTGGGAAAAGAATTATGATACAGATCAACTACTGGAAAAATTCACAGTAGGTAAGGACAGGGAACTGGACTTGTTTCTGGCCAAATACGACGTGCAAGGGTCAAAAGCACATGCGAAGATGTTGGCGAAAATTGGATTGTTGACGGAGACAGAATGTGAAGGCCTGCTGGGAGGACTTGATGAGATTGCCAAAAGCATTGAAGCCGGTCATTTCAAAATTGAGGATGGCATCGAAGACGTACATTCTCAGATTGAAGTGTTGTTGACCGACAAGCTGGGTGACGTCGGCAAGAAAATCCATAGTGGCCGCTCCAGAAATGACCAGGTACTGACTGCCATCAAACTTATGGCAAAAGATGAATTGCTGATGATTGCGGTGCTGGTCAAAGACCTTTTTGAGTTATTACTGGCCCACAGCGATCAGTACAAGGACATTTTGATGCCAGGATATACGCACATGCAGGTAGCAATGCCGTCCTCCTTTGGATTGTGGTTTGGCGCCTATGCCGAAAGCCTGGCGGACGACCTTATCTTGCTGGAAGCTGCTTTGAAGATTGTTGACAAAAATCCATTGGGTTCTGCAGCAGGTTACGGTTCTTCTTTCCCATTGGACAGAGAATATACGGCGCAGGAGATGGGTTTCACAGGGTTGAATGTCAATGTGGTCTATGCACAGATGACCCGGGGAAAGACCGAAAGAACGGTGGCCACAGCCATTAGTGCCATTGCGGCGACCTTGTCAAAGATGGCCATGGATGTGTGTTTGTACAATGGTCAGAATTTCGGGTTTTTGACCTTGCCCGATCGCTACACGACTGGTTCCAGCATCATGCCGCACAAGAAAAACCCGGATGGTTTTGAGTTGGTTCGTGCCAAGTGCAATCAGCTGCAGGCCTTGCCGGTGGAGCTTTCCTTTATCCTTAATAACCTGCCTTCAGGCTATCACAGAGACCTGCAAACTACCAAGGAACACTTTGTGCCAGCCTATCAGACGCTGAAGGACTGCCTTATGATGAGCTACCAGATGTTGAAGCACATCAAAGTCAATCAAGAGATTGTATCCCATGCAAAATACGACGACATGTTCAGCGTTGAACGGGTAAATGAGTTAGTTTTAAGCGGGATTCCTTTTCGCGATGCCTACAAGCAAGTGGGAGAGGAGCTGGCCAATACCAGTGAATCCCCCAAGCGTACATTAAATCACCAGCATGTGGGTTCTTTAGGAAACCTCTCAAATGAGCTGATTCGTCAATCTTTTGATGCAACCTATGAGTTTTTTAAAAAACACCAGAATACCGATCATTAAGTTGTCTTTATTTACTTGTCAAAACAGCATGCAGACCGTGCAGGACCGCACGCACAGCACGCCACTTACCAGTCCACAGTACCTTGCAGGCATAAGGTATTTGATGTTATTGATTGCATTGCTGTTCTTTACTGCTGCTTGTCAGGTGGCCAGGCCTGTCAGTAGTAGTGGTAGTAGCACCGGCGGTCAGGAACAAAAGGGAAAATTCCTGGAATCTGGTGTCGCCAGTTGGTATGGGCCAGGCTTTCAAGGTAAAAAGACAGCAAATGGGGAAACTTTCAATACACGTGCTTTGACGGCGGCTCACCGTACCTTGCCGTTTGGTAGCAGGGTGCTGGTACGCAATGTGGGCAATGGGAAAGAAGTGATTGTCAGGATCAATGACAGGGGCCCTTATGCGAAGAACAGGATCATAGATTTGTCAAAAGCAGCAGCTGATAATATATCGATGGTTCAGGCTGGTACTGCCTCGGTCAAGCTCTACTTACTGGACCGCGATCCTAATGAACTGGATGTGGAAAACCTGAAACAGCCGGGCTATACAGTACAGGTAGCCGCTTATGCCGAAAGACAAGCTGCGGAACAGAAAGCCGCAAATGTGTCTAAAGGATGGGTGAAAAAAGTGACGGTCAACCGAAAAATCGTTTACCGTGTATATGCTGGGAAATTCACTACGACGGCGCAAGCCAATGGCTTCAAAACCACGTTGCAAAAGCAGGGCATCTCTGGATTTGTGAAGCAGATTGAGAACTGATAACGCCGGACTACCAGCTGAAAACCCGGTTCCAGTAATTGTTTTCCGTCTTACTTACCTCGGAAAGCAGTATTTTGATGAGCAAAACCTTCTGCTGTAAAATCCTGTCATTTTCCAGTAACTCAGACAAAATTTTCCTGTTTTCGTCTCCCATGATCGCAGCTACTATTTCGCTTCGGTCTTCTTCCTGGGCAGTGGTACTGTAGAGGTTGAGGAATCCTTCTTCCGGATTGCTGAAAGTGTTCCAGTCAACATCTGGCTGGTCATAAGCAAAACTGCCACCGCCTTTGTATTGAAAGCCCTGTGAGTTGGCTTCGGTCCATTCCTCCCATTCATAATTCATGTTGTTCCAGTAGTAATATTCCGTGCAATGGTGGAGTTCGTGGTGCATCACATGGATCAGGTAATTTTCAGACTCGGGTGATACGTCTATGGCCAGGAACAAAATTCCTTTGTACGGATCTGGAATGGCCGCCCGGTGCTGTCCCATAATACTGAGGTTCTGTGCCAGCACAAGTTGTCTGATGCCGATGACATTGAAATAGCCTTTCGGATATTTGGAATATTCCTGATCAAGAAGCTGAAGGTATTGATGCAATAAAGCAGTGTCTGAAGGGAGATCATACTGGAGGGTTCCCCAACTTCCGGTGATAACTGTATCAGTCACAATGCTCAGGTTGAGTTTCTCTTCCAGTTCCGTTAGCCGATCATTAGCCAGTGAGCGATGAGTGCATAAAATGGCAAGCAAAGACAATAGAACGATCAACAGTTTTCTCATAACAGTGAGCAAATTTAACCCAATTCGTGATTAAGTCCCATACAGATAGTGTCGGTCCTGTAGCCCGTACGATTCGTTGAAAAACTCCTGTTTCATTTGAAACCCCGTCTTTTCCAGCACTTTGCACGATGCGACATTGTCGGTGAAGCAGTAGGCACATAACTGGTGGTCCGGATACATGTATTGACAGTACCTGACGAGCCCTGTCGCAATTTCTGTGGCATATCCTTGTCCCCAAAAACGCTCCACTATCCGATAACCGATTTCGCATTGGTTTTTGACCCTCAGGATCAATGCACAGGTACCTATGAAGGTGCCTTCTTTGTCGGTAACAGCCCAGACAAGCAATTCAGGACTGGCCTCTTCATATTGTGAAAGGAGGTATTCAATGTCTTGTTTACAGGCCGCTTCGTCCAGCACATCACCAGATGCGAACCGCATGACGTTGGGATTACCCTGGAGCTCATACATGCCTGCCAGGTCATCTTCCGTCAACTTTCTGATGTAACAGCGTTTAGTTTTGAAAATCATGTCGCAAAGTCATCTATTTCGGGTCAAATCTACATTATACGCAAAATACGGCAAAAAAGTGGCAATGAACTCTTCTCTGTCTTCAATAAAGCCAGGGATGAAAAGACCTACATCCCAGGAATGATGGTTTTTTCGCAGCCTTACCGCAGCCATGATATTGAAGGCTGTGGTGTTTTCTGAAAAACTGTACCTCAGTACTGGAACAAACTGGGTGTCCAGGACCAGAGAAGTTCTTTCAGAGAGATAGGAAGTACCCGATACCTGAACTAAAGGAGCATCAGTAAGCCTCGCATTTGCAAGGTCATATCCTACTCCCACAGAAAGGTTCTGGTACCGATTCCCGAAAGTACTGTTGACCGTTAGAAAAGCAAAATTCTTCTCAGAGTCGATGTCAATAAGGTAACTGAGAGAAGCTCCAAGGTGAAAGCTTTTTCTATTGATGATGTGCACTTTCGGTGTAATAGCGTGCACAGGCGTATTCACCGCCAATCCTAAAATGCTCGTGCCCAATTCGACTGAAAACCTATCAGTAACGCCATAGGTAAGGTTGGTGTAGCCTCCCAGTGTATTGATGTTCAATGCCAGTTCATCTTCATTGATGGTAAATGCAGGAGAAGTAAAAATATACCGTGATACATCGCTGCTATTGGATGGGTCAAGTGTATCGCGCACGTTGGTGATTTCTTCAATTTGTTGTTTTGCCAACTCTAAAGTAGTTCCTGTTAAAGAAGGGTGCATTAATTCGGGTTGATACGGATTTAATAAGTATCCTTCAGGGGTTTTGCCCTGTTCTGTTTCGTCCGGGAAAACCTTTTTTTGAGAAGGTTCATTTTTCGTTTGTCCCAGGCAGAGCTGATAGGTGAAAAGGATTAGAAGAACAATGCCAATATGCAGGAGTTTCATTCAAAATTTCAGGTTTGGTGTAGAGACTGCGGTGATATTTAATGCGAACTAATTTCGAAGTTGTGTTGGTAAAATAATAAGAAACTGCCAGAACACAGAATGCTCTGGTAAAGATGATGTTGGTATTGATAAGTAGAATTGACGCGTTCGTTTTGCCTTTTTCCACTTCATGCAATCATTTTGATGTGCTATTGGAGTTGTTGGTAGTTCAAAAATATCAGAAGGATCTATCTGATCTGAGAGTGTTTAGCCTTGAAGATCATGTAAAAAGAGCTGTTAGACAAGAAATCAACTTTGTTGCAGGGTATCGCTGGCTAAAAAGGATCAGTTGCCGGAAGTTTTTCGCTTTTTTGCCTTCCTCAGGTCCAGGTTATAGCCAACGTAGGGAAAACCAATTGCCAAAGGTCTTTGACCATCTCCCGCAACACCGGGAATGATAAACCCAACATCCCATGAATGGGCTTTTTTGGCCACCCTGATCGCACACATGATGTTGAAGAAAGTTGACAGATCAAAGCCGATGAAATCCTCAATGGGTACATATTGGCTGTCGAGGATAAAAGAAGCTCTGTCACCCAGAGAGACCATGCCCGACACCTGGTAGATAGGTACATCGAATAACTCGCCCTCAACAACCCCATATCCAATACCAGCGGTCAGGTGATTGTAGCGGTTCCCTACAGTAGCTTTTGCACTGGCGAATGCCAGCGATGACCGATACCTGATATCAGCCAGGTAGGTAAGTGAAGCCCCCAGATGAAAATAATCAGATTTCAGCAGATGTGCTTTTGGTGTAATCATGATGATAGGAGCACCTCCCAGCAAACCGGGAACACTGGTGCCAACTTCTACCGACAACCGATCAGTGATGCCATAGGTGAGGCCTGAATAAAGTATGTATACATTGCTAAGACCCAAACCATCTTCTGCGATGGTGAAAGCCGGAGAGGTAATCAGGTATCGTGCATAATCTATGTTGCGGTAATCGTTTGCCGCTGCGTCTGCCAGTGTCTCAATTTTCAATATGTTGGCCTTGTCAAGTGAGATAGTATCTCCAGCCGTGGAAACAAAAACCATCTTCATTTGATCGGAAGAGATTAGATTTCCTTTGAGCGTTTTCCCGTCTTTGGTTTGGATTTGGTATACTTTATTCGGCTCCCCGGTAGATGGCTCTTCTTGCGCAAAGCAATGTCCAACCGATAGTAATGTCATTAAAACCACCATCAGTAGTAGTGTATTCCTCATAATAGGTGTGATAGTTTAGTTTTGGAAAATAGTCTCACGATTCTATAGACAACACACCGACGAAGTTCGTTGGAAAACAGACACAACTGCTGAAGCGAAAAGATCAACCGCTTCGTGTATTCCAGGTATTTTCCAGTCGATATAGAAGTGCTATTCCGTATTCCGGGGTAAATTAGCATTCATGCTAGAAGAACCACCATTTCTGATCTATAAATCCTCTGCCGGATCCGGTAAGACCTACACCTTAGCCAAAGAGTACCTCAAGCTCGCATTACGCTCTCCTTACTATTTTAGAAGGATTCTGGCGGTGACCTTTACCAACAAAGCGGCCGATGAGATGAAAGAACGGGTATTGTCATTTCTGGAGAGCCTTGCGGCCGATGAGGACAGTGCCTTGATGGATGAGCTCACCGAAATACTGGGAGAACATAGAGCCGCACTGGTGGGAAAAGCGGAGGAGATACTCCGAAATATTCTGCACGATTATTCGGCTTTTGCCATTGCTACTATCGATACCTTTTTCAATCAGGTAATCCGTGCATTTACACGTGAGATTGGGTTACAAGGCGGCTTTGAAATAGAAATGGACCTCGACAATGTGCTGAAAGAGGTGATCGACAAGATGCTGGCAGACATCCGTGTGGAGAATGAGCTGATGCACTGGCTGGTGGCCTTTGCACGGGAGCGACTCAAAGAAGGTAAGTCCTATGAGTTCAGGGAGGATGTGAAAACGCTGGCCATGGAACTCTTCAAAGAGCAATACAAGGCACTGGAAGATGACATTGACGGGCTGGAGGTGGACAAAGGGGTGTTGAGTAAGCTTAATCTTACCCTGGGAGAAGAGGTTTCACAATTTCAGGATGAACTGAAAGCCATCGGGCTGCAAGGCTTGCAACTCATAGAGGCGGCTGTCCTTGCAGTGGAAGACTTTTCCAGGGGGAAGAGCGGCCCGGCAGGGCAGTTTGTGAAGTGGTCACAAGATGATTTCAAAGAGCCCGGCAAGACGGTACTGGCAGCACTAGAGGCTGAAGAAAAGTGGTACACGAAGAAATCCCCTTTGAAAGAACGGCTAGCCGATGTTGCCAATCTACATTTGATGCCGCTCTTGTCTAAGGGAGTGGACTTTTACCAGAATAACCTGGCGTCCTACTATACCGCCAATGAAGTGCGAAAGTACCTCTATACCTTTGGGATTCTCAACGACCTCGTAACGAAGATCAGAGAATACCGGGAAGAGAAAGAAGTGATTTTGATTTCTGATCTGCCGCAGTTTCTCAGGAAAATCATTGATGACAGCGATACACCTTACATCTATGAAAAGTTTGGGAACAGATTCCATCATTTTTTGATAGATGAGTTTCAGGATACTTCGCACTTCCAGTGGAACAACTTCAAGCCACTGGTCACCAACAGCCTTGCTTCAGGTAATTTTAACATGATCGTGGGCGATGTGAAGCAGTCCATTTACCGTTGGCGTGGAGGAAATGCGGATTTATTGCTGACGGAAGCAGCAGACGATGTGGGTGAGCAGATGACCCGTGAACGCGTACTGGCCCAGAACTTCAGGAGCCATGCGGAGGTCATCGATTTTAATAATGAAGTTTTTCAGGTAGCGCCATTGATGCTGCAGGCCTTTTTGAAAGAAGAAATAGCGCACCTGTCTGAGGAATACCAGCAAAGAGCCGCAGAGCGTATCGAAAGGCTGGTACAGTCATTTGAGTCCTCGGTGCAGGAAAAGACCCCGCGGACTAAAATCGGTGGTCAGGTACAGGTTTGCTTCAGTGCCAAGCCCAAAGCCGGTGAAGAGTTGCGCTGGGATGACCTGGCCGTCGCATGGGCCATCGAGCAGCTGGAGCAATGCCAGCAGCAGGGTGTACCACTCAGGGAAATTGCCATCCTGGTGCGAGACAGTGGTCAGGAGAGTAAGCTGGTCAAGGCAATCGGGCTTCATGAACAGTCGGAAAACGCCATTGAGGGATGTAGTTATCAGGTCATTTCGGCGCAGGCTATGTACCTCACCAATGCGTCAGTGGTCAATTTTATGCTGGCAGTGTTCAAGTACCTCAACAATCAGAAAGAGCAGATTGCTTTGATGGAGGTCGTGAATGAGTACCAACGACATATCCTGGACAGTGACATTGATCCGCATTTGCTCTATACCAGAGACTCCAGCACTTTTCTGCCACCGGAGTTCACCACTTACCTGCATACACTGGGTCGATTTCCACTTTATGAGCTCACAGAAATCCTGATCAGGATATTCAAACTTGACCGTAAGCAGGGTGAATTAGCCTATCTCCAGGCATTTCAGGACGCCATCCTGGATTATACAAGGAAAGAAAAAGGCGACCTTCCCTCTTTCCTCACCTGGTGGGAATTGAAAGGCCGGAAGCGAACAGTTCGTTTTTCTGATAGCCTGGACGCGGCAAAGATCCTGACCATCCACAAGTCCAAAGGGCTGCAATACCATACGGTCATCATGCCGTTCTGTAATTGGAAGATGGACCACAACGTATTGTTTAGCAATATCCTTTGGAAAGAAAAACCGAAAAGGGAACCTTATGGGGATTTACCCGCTATTCCATTGCGATATTCCTCGGGACTCCGCGAATCCTTGTTTGCAGACGAGTATTTTGAAGAAAAGATCAAAGCTCATCACGACAACCTTAACCTGCTCTATGTAGCTTTTACACGGGCCGAGCAGACATTGTTGGTCCATGGCGAAGTACCCGGCAAATCGCGGCAGGCAGGGAAAATTACTTCTGTATCGGATATCCTGTGGGACCACTTAAAGGATAGTCAGTATTTTGATGAAGAGGCCAACCGATGGCAGGTGGGGGTAGCGGTACAGCAAATGGAGCCTTCCGATGAGGAACTGGCCAACGAAGTACTACTGGATCACTATCCGTCCTACAAGTGGAGAAACCGTCTGACCATCAGGAAACAGTCTGGTAACTATTTTGATTTTGGTGAATCGGTACAGGAGCTGAAAGTCAACCTTGGGGTATTGACCCATCAAATCCTGGCGGAAGTGCGCTACAGTGAAGAGCTGGTGCCGGCGGTAAAAGCGGCTTATATGCGCATGGAAATCACCAAAGAAGACGCCGATCGGTTGATGCGCGGGTTTGAGCAATTGCTTGAGGATGAGCAGATAGCGCATTGGTATTCCCGGGATTACGAGGTGAGGAATGAGGTGGTCGTATTGCCGGGAGACGGTAGTATCAAACGCCTCGATCGCGTCATGATCAAGGATGGACAAGCCATCGTAATTGATTTTAAAACTGGTAAGCCGATCTCAGGTGACAAGCAGCAAGTGCTCAATTATGTTTCGTTACTGGAAGAGATGGCCTATGAAGACGTATCGGGCTATTTGGTGTACCTCAGTGTAGGGCCAGCGGAAAATCAGCAAATCAAGCCACAGGTGATACAGGTAGTATAGGGTTATGGAAAACACATTTTTAAAGGAACTGGCAGAAAAAGTATTTGCAGAAAACCAACCCGACCTACATCATGTGACGGTAGTTTTTCCCAACCGACGGGCAGGCTTGTTTTTTCAACGGTATTTGTCCAATATCATTGAGAAACCAATTTGGGCGCCGGAGGTAGTCACATTGGAAGAATTCATCCTGAAGCGGTCTCCTCTGCAACCTGCCGATCCACTCACTTTGATTTTTGAGTTATACCGCGCTTTCAATGAATACAGGGAAGTGCCTGAGCCCTTTGAGCGGTTTTACTTCTGGGGTGAAATGCTGGTCAAGGACTTTGAGGACCTTGACCGGTACCTGGTAGACCCGGAGAAATTATTCATCAGTGTCAAGAACCAGAAAGAATTGGACGAGGCCTTTTACTTCCTGGATGAGGAGGACAGAAAGACGATCCAGTCGTTTTGGTCCAGCTTTTTGCCTGATGCGTCGCCCTCACAGTACTCGTTTCTGAAGACCTGGGAGATTCTGAGCCCTGTTTATGTCAATTACACCAAAGGCTTGGTAGACAAAGGCTTTGCTTATACAGGTCTGATTTACAGGCAGGTAGTGGCTGATCTCGAGGCAGGGAATATCGTAGATGAGCAAGGCCGTAAGTTGATTTTTGCGGGTTTCAATGCGTTGACAGCTGCCGAAGAAGCCGTGATAAAGCATTATGTGAAGAAGCATCAGGCAGAGATCCACTGGGATTTTGATCAATATTATTTTGAAGACAGAAAGCAGGAAGCTGGAATGTTTTTTCGCGAATATGCCAGAGACCCTGTTTTAGGGAAGTCATTTCCAGAGGAACCTCCCTCCATGTTTTCCAACGAAGAGAAGAAGATTTCTGTGACTGGCGTAAGTCTGGAAGTTGGACAGGCCAAAGCGGTGGGAGAATACCTGCAGCAGTTGATTGCGGCAGGAAACTTTGATCCCGAGAAAACAGTGGTGGTGCTGCCCAAAGAACACATGCTGTTCCCGCTGTTGAATTCCCTGCCCGCAGAGATCAAAAAGCTCAATGTTACGATGGGTTATCCACTCAAGGAAACGCCGCTCAATGGGTTGTTGGAAAGTATTTTGCAGATACAGGCGACTGTTCGGGTAGAGCAGGACTTCTTTGAGTCTTTTTATTACCAGCCGGTCATGGAAGTACTCAGTCATCCCTATGTGGCACAGGCTTTTCCTGAACTGACGGACAAACTGATTCAGGATATCCGTAAGTCTAACAAGGTCATGATTGCCCGTGAGGAACTGCAGGGACATATTACACTGTTTGACATCATTTTTGAAAGGCGGAAGAGCAATATAGACTTGTGCGAATACATGGTGGAGTCTTTGAAGACGTTGTATGCCTGCATGGGGGAAGTCGTAGGGCTGGAGAGAGAGTATCTGTTCCACTTCTACCAGATTTTTGAACGGCTCAAGGAGATCCTCAGTCTGCACAATGATTCGGTAGATATTCATACTTTCATTAAGCTGTTCAGGCAGGTGACGCGTACCGTCAAAATCCCGTTTCGGGGAGAACCATTGGAAGGCTTGCAGATCATGGGGGTACTGGAGACACGTAACCTCGATTTTGAGAACGTCATCTTGCTGTCCATGAACGAAGGAAATCTGCCTGCAGAGTCCAAAGGAGGGTCTTTCATTCCCTATAATATCAGAAAAGCCTTCGGGATGCCCACTTTTGAGCAGCAGGACGCGATTTATGCCTACTTGTTTTACCGGTTGATTCAGCGCGCCGATGTGATACGGATGTATTGCAATACGACGCCAGAGTTTGGGTTGTCGGGGGAGGTCAGTCGTTTTGTGCGGCAGCTACAACAGGAGACCAGTTTTGAGATAACTACCAACGTACTGGCCAACCGGTCGGTGTTGTCTGAGGCTAAAACGATTACCATTGACAAAGACCTTCAGGTGATGCGGATTCTGGAAGGCTATCTGGAAGGAGGCAGGTATCGGTTTTCTCCGTCTGCCTTGAATACCTACCTGGATTGCAAGTTGCGTTTCTATTTCCGTTATGTCGCAAAGATCTATGCACCCGATGAGGTGAACGAGGAAATGGATGCGGCCATGTTTGGAAACATCCTGCACCGCGCCATGGAAGTCCTCTACGAAAACCTCACCAAAAAACGCAAGCCTCCAATTGTGAACATCGGGGACTTTTTTACCCTCAGGTCATCGGTGGAAGGTGCTATACGGGTGGCTTTCAAAGATTACTACCATTTGCCGGAAAACCGTAAACTGGTCTTAGAAGGCCGTAATCTGGTAATGTTTGAGGTGATGAAGGACTTCATTGCCAAAGTACTGGATCAGGATGAGCTGTATGCGCCTTTTGAGGTGATTGCGCTGGAAGGAGGAAGCCGGCAGGGATATAAGCTGGATTTCCCACTGGCCAGCGGGCAAAAGGTCGGGTTGAAAGGAATCATCGACCGTATTGACCGGAAAGAGGGGCAGGTTCGGGTGATCGATTATAAATCGGGGAAGGACGAGCGTGTCATTGGTGCGGTAGATGCATTCTTTGACCGGGAGAGCAAGAAACGTAACAAGGCAGCGATGCAGACCTTCTATTATGCCATGCTGTATTTCAATAAACACGGAGATGCAGAACCTGTGAAGCCGGGGATTTTCAATATGAGAGAACTGTTTCGCCCTGATTTTGACGAAAGCCTGATCGAAAATGGCGAGGCGCTGACCGACGTGCGCTCCTACATGGAGAATTTCAAAAAGCAATTGGGCGATTTGCTCGAAGAAATCTACGACGCGTCCGATCCCTTCACCCAAACCGAAGACCAGGACAAGTGTAAATGGTGTGACTATAATGGTATTTGCAGACGAAGTTGATTTTTTGATGAGTGATGAGTGATTTGTGATGGTGTGGATACCGGAATTAGATGTAAGTCTCCTCTGAAGCAGACGGGACATCGTTGTTATTTTCATGATACATCTCTGCTATCAGAGGGCTTTGTGGATGGTTGTGGAATTGATTTTTGATGTGTAATGCGTGATTTGTGATTTATGTGGATACTGAGTATCGGATGTAGATGATAATCGTTTTATCTATCCCAAAATCTTTCTGCCATCAGGAGGCTACTTCTCAGCTTGTGAAATCGTTTTTTTGATGCGTGATTATTGATGAGTGATTTGTGATTATGTGGATACCGGAATGTCGTAATTGGGTAATGTCATAATTAGATTCGCTAGTAGTGTAATTAGACGCAAGTCACTCCTGAAGCAATTTGGGGATCGTTCTTTTGTGCCTAACGTAATATTGCTATCAGGAGGCCTTGACTCAGTTTGAGAAATCGTTTTTTGATTAGTGATGCGTGATTTGTGATTATGTGGATACAGGAATTAGATGCAAGTCACTCCTGAAGCAGTGTGAAAGTCGTTTTGTTTATCCCAAAATTTTTCTGCTATCAGGAGGCTACTTCTCAGCTTGTGAAATCGCTTTTATGATTAATTGTTAAAGCATGCTATTTTATTTGCACTGTCGAGCGAGACTACGCGTCCCGGACGCTCGTGACTTTTTAGGTCCGGGTGGACACTCGAACCAGTTGTGTGAGTCACCCCTGAAGCGGTTGCATCAACGTTTCCTTGTACCAATCAGATTAACGCTATCAGGGGTTGCCTACTAACTTCACCAGTCCAGCAGCTAAAATCTAGCATCTAAAATCTAATGTCTGGCATCTAAAGGTCACCCCTCTATCAAAATAAAAGCTCCCCAGTAATACGGTGCTTTGTACTGGGCCTGGAGATTTCTGCGAGCCTGGTTGAAGGCATCGTGTTTGTTGCCGGATTTCAGCCAGTTATTGTAGAAGTTGATCATGAATTCCTTGGTGGCATTATCATCCACTTTCCAGAGCGACATGATGACCGATTTGGCACCTGCTACCAGGAAACTTCGCTGTAGCCCATAAACCCCTTCACCAGTTTTGATCTCGCCCAGCCCTGTTTCGCATGCGCTGAGGACTACGATTTCTGTCTCGGGAAAGTCCATGGTGGTGATTTCATAGGCTGTCACCAGACCGTCATCTGCACCGGTAATTTCGCCTTTGCCATCGACCCCCTGATCGGCCAGCACGATTCCCGAGCGCATGAGCGCATCCAGCGCACCATTATCGATCAGGTTTTCGCCGGACGACTTCGCTTTGCGGTCTTTTTTGGCAATGAAGAAACCGTGGGTAGCCACATGTAATACTTCCGCATCAGTAGCCTTGGCAAAATTCTGTTCCGTTGCTTCGGCGTCAGTAAATTTTACGGTTTTCATGGATCGGCTGCTCGCAATTCCTTCAATGGAGTTGACCTCGGTCAAGGTGCCTGGAAGCGCATCGTACTTTTCAGGGTCGAAGGCAGGTGAACCCATCAGAAAGATGCTTTTTGCCAGTTGCTGTTCACGTCGCAGGCCTTTGATATCTGCAGGATTGGTGATGACCGTGATGTCATATTGCTCCGCCAGATAGCGGCTACCGTCAAATAATGACCCAATACTGATCTGATTGTACACACCATCTTTGACAATGTATACTTTCTCTTTGCCGTAGACTTTGTCGTGAATGGGGGCCCAAAAGGTTTTGTAAGACTTGCTTTCCTGCTGCTTAAAAAGAATGGAATTCTTGTACAGTTTGATCATCCTTTTGTCAAGCGGTGTCGCCTCACCGATGTTTACCTTGGAATAACCACCTTGATCAGCAATCAGGGCCTGATATTTGGCTTGTCCCAGGTCATAATCCTGGTATTTGATCAGATCAACCAGGGCTTCATTGTCAGCCAGGTCGCTTGCCGTTGAGAAATTTTGCCCCTGTTCGTCTTCTGTGAAGATATCTGTATTGGCACTGAGCCACCTTTCCTTTTCATTGGCCAGTTGCACGACGGAGTCAAGGTTGATTTTCTGCTTTTCCAGCTCCGCAGACGGCACAGAATAGTAGTATGCCAACTGGTTTTTTGCCGATTTCCAGGCCTGATAGTTACGTATCAATTCTGCATTACCACTTTCCAGGATCTGTTTCCGGATTTTACCGCTGGTAGACAGCAACAATCCTTTAGTCCCAATTTCGTATTGTAGTACTTTTCCCAGTACCTGCTGGTCAGGGTTGTTGAATGCAAAAGAGTAGAAAGCGTGAAAATCTGGCTGCAGGGTTTGCCAATATTTTCCTTTTTCTACTTCGCTCATTGCCGGGAAGTAAGTCTTGATATACTCCATGTTGTTATCCAACGCCTGCTGAAAATGTGTTGCAGCGTCGCTGATTTGAGCGTTTTTCCATTCGGCGACAGCCAGCTGTACAGTCGCTTGATTGCGCTTGGGATGATTCTCGCCGTAGAGCTCCGTGGTGATGTTGAAGTTTTGGTTGGCCAATGAAACAGCTTTTTCATACTCCTGATTTTTGATCAGGTAGGCGATTTCCACATTGTTGACAGTCACCAGTGTAGGATGGACTTCATCATATTGTTTAGTGTAAATCTCACGGGCTTCGCTCAGCATTCCTGCAATATCTTTGTCCAGCTGACCACTGTTGAAATAGAGCGACGACAAGTTGGTTAGAATAGAAGCATAATCAGGCTGATTGGTCCTTCTCTGGCGTTTTTTGATGTCGATGGCTTTCAGGTAGAGGGCTTCGGCGGCCTCCGTGTTGCCCACACTTTCATAAATCAAAGCCAAATTGATGCTCACACGTTGATAGCTGTTGGATTTTTCGCCCCAGTCGGCCGTATTGTTGGTTACTTTTTCAAGCAGGGCAATGGATTCGTTGGTTCTGCCCAGGTATTGGTAGAGAATGGCCAGGTTGTTTTGTGCGATAAGCGACGCTTTTTTACCACTTTCCCCCAATTCATCAAATACCTGTATGACGCCTTTGAATTGTGTTTCGGCGCGGTTGAATTGCCCAAGGTCTTTGAGTAAAATGGCCTGGTTGTTGGCAATGACGGCATAAAGATAATTCTGCTGAACTCCAGACTGTCCCATAATCGTCAGGGCTTCTTCAAAATATGCCTCCGAGGATGGAAAGTCCCCCAGTGAATGATGCACCATGCCCAGGTTGGATTTCACCTTTGCGTGGAGGAGAGAGTTCTCCAGTTGAGGGTCCTCACTAAGGTAAAAAGCGGCACCTTTAAAGGATGCTTTGGCATAATCGTATAACCTGGAACTATAGGATAATTCGCCCGTTTGGTTCAGGGTTTCAGCCTGCTTTAGCAATTGGTATTGATCGTCTGAGAGGTTTGAGTAACTATTTTGAACCGGCTGGTTGTTGTCCCGGTTGCGGTTAAAGGGGTTGGAGATGCCCAGCATTTCTGTGGTGGACTTTCCTTCGTCTTCACGGCTAAACTCATAGCCGCCGACTTCACCCAGCAATGTGCTCACATAGCGCAATGCTTTTTCTGCACCCTGGCGATCGGAGTAAAACGAAACATTGTCATAGCTTGATAAAGCCAAATTCATAGAGGTGGAATCCTTTTTTGCATGAGATTTGCGCAGAGCGGCAAAAGCGGCTTTGAATAGGACATCTTCCTCATTATCCTTGCTGAAGGTGTTTCCAGCTTTTTCCTTCAGTTTGCTTCCAAATTTTTTCAGTACCTGCCCTTCTGTGATACCAGCTCCGATGGTGAACAACAATATCAAACAAATGCTTAAACTCCGCATAAAATAGGTGGGTTTCTTTTTGTGAAAATTCATGTATTTATCAAACTTGCATAAAAATTAACTGAATTGGCACAATAAATGGTTATTCGATCTTAATTAAATGATATTTATTGTGAATTAAATCCCAATCTTATGAAAGCGATCTCGAAATTGATGACGCTGGTGATGCTGATACTGGTACTTGGGGCTTGCTCCTCAGGTAAGAAGGCCTTTGAAAAAGGTGACTATTTTGAATCGGTATTGAAGGCTGTAGAACGTTTAAGGAAAAACCCAAAACACAAGAAGTCTCGTGAAACTCTCAAGTATGCCTACCCGGCAGCAGTAGATTATCTGGAAACACAAATCACCGACTTGAAAGGCAGCGGACAGCGGCTCAAATGGGGACGGGTAGTATCAGCCTATGAGCAAATCAATCGGATGGCTGACGAGATCAGGAGATCCCCGGGGGCACAATCTGTCATCAGGAGTCCTGAGTTCTATTCCTCGAAGCTGACCGAGGCACGGAGTATGGCTGCGGAAGAACATTATGCAGAAGGCTTGAGATTGATCAATCCCAATAATCGTCAAACTTCCAAAGACGCATTTTATATGTTTCAGAAGTCCATTGGTTATGTGGCGGGATATAAAGATGCGCAAAATAAGATGGAGGAGGCACGTGAGTATGCTACTTTGAAGATCGTACTGGAGCAAATTCCTGTGCCGGGCAGATATTCCCTCAGTGCCAACTTTTTTCAGGATAAAGTAGAGGAGTTTCTGCGCAGTGGCGGTATCCGTCGTAATCCGTTCCTGCGGTTTTACAACCCAAGAGAGGCCGAGCGTGTTCGGTTGGAAGCAGATCATATTTTACGGATTTATTTCGATGACTTCGTGGTAGGGCAGATTTTCAAGAAAGAAAATACTTCGGAGCTGCGGAGAGATTCTGTAGAGATCGGACAAGTTAAAGTGGGAGAAGAGACGCAGCCGGTCTATGGAACTGTCAAGGCTGATTATACACTACATCGTGCTGAAGTAGTATCAAAAGGGTTGTTGGCTGTTCAGGTGATAGATGCGCGCAATAACGGCGTTTTGCTAAGAGAACAACTACCAGGAACTTTCATATGGTTTGATGAATGGGCCTCTTTCAATGGTGATGAAAGAGCACTGACAGACGAAGAGTATGCCTTGACCAGAAAGCGAAGTATTCCACCGCCGCCGCCGCAGGACATGTTCATTGAGTTTACAAGGCCTATTTATAATCAATTGACCAATCGCCTGAATTCGTTTTACAACAGGTTTTAAAAAATAGCGCTTTCTAAGCGTACAGGACCCGAAGTAATGTTTTGATGTTGCTTCGGGTTTTTTTGTTCGTTCAACCCGGTGTATGCAGTAGATACTCTATGGTAGATTTCGGATTAAATAAGGTAGCAATTGAGTGCTTGGCTGGAGGATC
>ERZ1740068.346-NODE-346-length-25074-cov-7.840521_pt1 | contig 25074 bp, 21 predicted proteins | sample MGYA00581735_ERZ1740068 | MGnify/ENA primary metagenome ERZ1740068 (study PRJEB43018, sample SAMN04849740) | marine metagenome | isolation source: floating plastic debris | place: Pacific Ocean | collected 2008-08-30 | study: EMG produced TPA metagenomics assembly...
ATTAAATATTCAAAATATCTACCAGTCTCAACATGTCTGAATTGAGTGGTTTGTTTTTGGAGATGGCCAGCTTGAAGTTGGTGAACTCAATCTGATTATTGACCACTCCAACCAGCACATTCTTCTGCCCATTGATCAATCCTTCTACCGCTGCCAGTCCCATGCGGGAAGCCAGTATTCTGTCAAATGCCGAAGGATCTCCACCTCGCTGGATGTGTCCCAGGGTAGTCACCCGAATATCCAGTTCGGGCAATTGTTTGGATACTTTCCCGGAGATTTCGTGCACGTTACCTTGTTCATCTCCCTCCGCCACTATGACGATGGATGAAGTCTTCTGGCGATCTCTTCCTTGCTTGAGGGTGTTGATGACATCCTCTATGGTAGTAGAAGTCTCAGGCACCATGACCAGTTCAGCACCTCCTCCGATACCACAGTGGATGGCAATGTCTCCGGAGTGACGGCCCATTACCTCAATGAAAAAGACCCTGTCGTGTGAGTTGGCAGTATCTCTGATTTTATCGATGGCGTCCAATGCCGTATTGATGGCCGTGTTAAAGCCGATTGTGTAGTCTGTTCCAAAGAGGTCGTTGTCAATGGTGCCGGGGCATCCTACGGTAGGAATCCCAAATTCTTCATAGAAAATGTTAGCACCCGTAAGCGTACCGTCGCCTCCAATGGCAATGAGACCCTCTATTCCTCTTTTGGCCAATTGCTCATAGGCTTTTTTCCTTCCCTGAGGTGTCATGAACTCCTTGCTTCTGGCAGATTTAAGAATGGTTCCACCACGTTGTACAATGTTGCTGACAGAGTAAGACTTCATTTTGTAAATGTCTCCTTCTATCATGCCATTGTAGCCATATTTGATACCGTAAACGTCGATACCTAAATACAGGGCAGACCGAACCACCGACCTGACACAAGCATTCATTCCCGGCGCATCGCCGCCTGATGTAAATACACCTATACTTTTCATTTTTGTTCCTCGTAAATGTGTGATCAAAAAAGGGGTGTTGTTTTCGGGGTCAATATTACACAAAATTGTGCTGGTTTGGAATATGAGAAGATTTTTTGATTGTAAATAAACTCATTGGTACAAAGTGTGATCCCGGATCATAGATTTTACAATCGTTGTCAAAGCATATAATGACCAATTATGCCTGGAAAAAGTCCGATAAAATTTTATGGAATTCTATATGTCGTCGGAGTGTGTTACATTTGAATAAATTTTTTGGTGAAATTTAGCTAATCGCCGCTTGCAGTTAGTCACCTGTCCATTTAAAACTAAAAAAAGAATGAAGATTAGAATGGTATTATTCTGGTTTAACTTTGACAGCTGATTTGACTACCGTGTAGGGAAGGAAGATTATTCAAAATATTATTGCAATGATAGGTATCAAACAAATTGGATGTTATATCCCGGAAGGTAGGACTTCCAATCTGGACCGAACTGAGAAGTTCAATACAAACAAAGAATTTATAGAGGGGAAAATCGGGATCACAGAAGTGTCTGTGAAAGGAGAAGATGAAGACACCTCCGATCTGGCCATTAAAGCGGTCCGGGATTTACTGTCAAAGGGTTATGTTGACCTGCAGGCCATTGACTGTCTGATTCTGGTGACGCAGAACCCCGATCAAAATATTCCTCATACTTCTGCCGTAGTACATGGGGAACTGGAAATCAACGAAGATTGCGCTTGCTTTGATATCTCGCTGGGTTGTTCGGGATATGTCTATGGTTTGTCGGTGGTGAAATCTATGATGGAATCTAACGGATGGCATACTGGTTTACTGGTAACCAGCGATCCCTATTCTAAAATCCTGGATCCTGATGACAAGAACACTTCTTTGTTGTTTGGTGATGCTGCTACGGCGACCCTGTTAGTGGATAAGGACCCTGTTTTTGTGCCTCAGAAGTTTACCTTTGGGACAATAGGGAAGGATAGGCGAAACCTTGTGTGTGACGAGTTTTTGTACATGAATGGCCGTGGAATCTTTAATTTTGCCGCCAAGTACGTGCCGAAAGACATTGACAAGGTGTTGGAGAAGAACGGACTCACTATGGAGGAGGTTGATCGTTTTATTTTCCATCAGGGCAGTAAGTTCATTGTAGATACCCTGATCAAGCACATGTCACTACCTGTCGAAAAAGTGTCTTACGAGATCCACAACTATGGGAATACGGTTTCGTCTTCTATTCCCTTGATCCTATCAGGCTACCTGACCGGGGATCAACCGCAAAATGTACTGCTATGTGGGTTTGGGGTAGGGCTGTCCTGGTCTAGTTGTATTTTGAAACGCTAGCATCAAGAAACTATTTCACAAGTCTACGATGGCATTGGCGACTTTCAATTCATACTTGGAAAAGATCCCCAAAGATTCCTTTTGTCCAATGACGATATGGCCCACTTTGCCGCCTAGCAGTGTTTGGTGTTTTTTGAAATAACCCAGTTTAGTCAGTGTAATTCCACCAATGTTTCTATACAGCGCATCTCTTTCCAGTTTGGTGAATTTATCCATGTTGAGAATGGGTTTCATACCTTCTCCGTCGTGCCTGAAAAACAGATTGGTCTCAGGTCGCACGCTGATGAGAGAATCTGCTTCAAAAATTGCCAATGTGTTGATAGCATCATTGACAGTCTTGAAATTGATATAGGGGTATTCAACTCCCAACACCATCAAATAGTCAAATTGATTTCCCTCCAATTGCTCCAGCGCTTCGTTGAGCGTCTCTACAAGACCGGTATTTAGTTGCGCCAGGTTCTCATTTCTGTGAATGAATTTGACAGCGTTGCTATCGTAATGTGCTTCCAAATGTGATTTAACCTTCAAACTGGGTGATGTCACTACTACCTGCTGGATTCTCTCTGATTTTATGAGCTCTTTAATTTTCCAATCAAGCAAATATTCACCGTTTATTTTTTCGAAAGCGGTGGTGTGGTTTTGACTGTTTTCCCCTCTGATCGGGAGTACAGCAAGCGCAGATTTGTCAAATTCATCGTCTTTGAGATAGTCGTCCTTTATTCTGGCCCGGGTGGTCAATATCTTATCTTCGTTGCCAGTGAGGTTTGCCCCATGTCTTCGGTAGTAGAACAAGGCCGTATTGACATTCTTTACTTTGTAAGAGTTAGTGAACTTAATCCATAATTCATATCCATCCTGGCAGGTATAGTCTTCATTGTACCCATTGAGCCGTAATAAATAATCCCTCCTGATCATCGTGCAGGCTCCGTGAGCGGGCTGGTCCAGTAGTTTGACCTCTCTGTCAAAATTATGCCTTTTCTCAAGGTTTAGGATTTCACCCTGCTCGTCCACCAGGTAGTAATCGGGAAAAACCATGCCCAGTTCTTCATCCTGCTCCAGTAGGTTACTCATCACCAGCAACGCATTGTTATCCAGGTAGTCATCTGCTTCCAATCGCATGATGTACTTTCCCTTTGCAGCTCTCAGGGCAATGTTATTGGTGATGTTCAGGCCCTTGTTTTGCTGAAAGATAATCTTGACATTCTCAATCTCTCTGTAGTGCTCAATGAGCTCCCGGGAATTATCCGTTGACCCATCGTCAATGATCAATAATTCAAAGTCGGTAAAAGTCTGTGATAACACACTGTCAACAGACTGCTGAATGTATTTGCCATAATTGTGGCTGGTGATGTAAACCGTGACGAGGGGATTGAGGTGCGTCATTTACTTGATTTTTTTAGGAATGAGTAGATGGTGTACTTACCGCTGGGATCGGTAATAGATTCGGACACAAGGGTTTGTAGACCCGCTTCGCTGGCCAAATACCGAATGCTCTGGTCGGTGAAAACCGTGAGGTGCTCAACGGCAAATTCGGCCCTTTGAGCTATCTGGCCATTTTCATATATTTTCATCCCCTCAGGTAACTCCACATAGATAATTCCCTGATCCGTTAGCCTGTTTTTTGCCTCGTTCAGTTGTTCAATGGGGTCTTCTACGTGTTCTAATACCTTATTGAAAGTAATCAGGTCAAATTTTAGTGAGTCATCCATGTCTGAGATACCTCCCTGGAAGGCATCAGAGACGCCTACTTCAACTTTCGCGTGATTCACTGCGGTTGGGTCGGGGTCTACGCAATATGTGTGGTTGACATACTTCTTCAGCTCATGTAAAAAAACACAGGTCCCGCTGCCTACATCAAGTGCTTTCACATCAGCCACGTTTTCAAAGTGATCTTGAAGAAATGCCACTACTCTGTTGACTCTTCCAACGTTGTCAGACTGTTCGGGCGGTAAGTTGATAATCCGCTTGAAACGCCCCAGAAAGTTGTTCTGATTGATGGAATGGTTATAGGTTCCCAGGTAGAAAGTTTTGAGGTCTATCAGCGTATGGTGGTTGAAGAATACACCACAATTGCTACACTTGAAGACCTGCCGATAGTAAGCATCATCAGTGATGCCATAGTCTGTTTCTACGGTGGGTTTCTTTGTGATTTCTTCTAATAGTACTACTTGTTCTGATGCGCAAAGATTGCAAACAACTTTCTTCATCTGCTTATTTATTGAAATACTTCCAATCTAGTTTTTGGTGAGCGACTAAATCAACGGAGGCCGTTTGACCTATCAATTGGTCATATTCTCTTGCATCTATTCCATGATTGGGCCTCAGTACAACCAGGTCTTTTTCCGCTATCACTTTGCCTTTTGGGATGGCTCTTGCCGGATACACGGCTCTTCTGAAGGTGGTAATGTGATCGCCCTCTACCGGCAATGGCTGCTTGATGGCGTTGCCTTTCAACTGGTGGATGACTTTGATACGATCTCTGAGTGCAAGCACTTCATCTTTGGTCAAAGATACTTTGTGGTCTCTGAAACTCTTGCCTTCCCTGCTATCGGTGAAGTGAAATTCCAGTACTTCGGCTCCCATCGCAACGGCGATGGCCAGTGCTTCGCTACCTTCTGTATGGTCAGAATAACCCACTGTACATCCTGTGAGCTCCTTCAGGCGTTGCATCACGCTCAAATTGGCGTCTTGTGAGGGGATAGGGTACATGGAGGTACATTGCAATACCGCGAGATTCTCTTTGTTTAAATACATCGGGTTCACCTCCTGTAGATAGGCAATGGTGGCAACCACCTCTTTTTCTTCTGCCAATCCTGTAGACAGCAAGATGGGTTTATTGCGGGCTGCGGTAGCTGCCAATACAGGGTAGGCTGTAAGGTCGCCGGAGCCTATTTTATAAATGCTGATGTATTCGTCAATCCAGTCAATGGCTTCCGGGTCCCAGACGGAGGCCATGTAGCCCACGTTGTTTTGTCTACACATCTCCGCCAGTGCAATATGCTGCTCGGGCGTCAGTTCAAATTTCTTGAAGTGCTTATTTCGCTGGGCACCTTCCACTTTGCTCACAAGGGTGTCCCCGGTATAAATCTGAAATTTGACAAAATCAGCCTTAGATTCAATGGCTAACTCTGTCAGTTTCCTGGCATATTCAAAGTCTCCTTCGTGGTTTCCTCCAATCTCGGCGATTAGCAGTGGCCCTGCACTTCCTTTCCAAAAATTCATCTCAGTGATGCTATCAATTTAATCAAATCATCCAATTTGTAGCTTGTATGCGGTCGATTCATCGATGCGATTATCCGCGTGGCAAAGGTAAGGTCTTCTGGCGAATCTACAGCAAGTTTCATTCCCTTAGCTGCTGTCACCTGTTGGTTAGTATAATGATAGACACTGGTGATTTTATCCAGGTTTTGATAAAAGTAGAGGGTGACATGCTCTCTGTAGTCCTCAGAATTGAAGTAGGCCATCTGAGATTTGTAAAAAGCAGTCTTGACGATTTCTACACTCATGCCGGTAGGGTAGGTGCGTCCCTTCACATTGGAGACAAAGTTGTAATTTCCTGAGACGGCTATTTCGATCATTTCATCGATCAACCCATGATCAGTAAATAGGTTGTCACCATTGATTCTGATGGCATAGTCAAAATGGAAATGTGCGGCGCAGTCGTAAAAACGTGCTGCTACATTGGCCAGGCTGCCACGGAAACAAGGGATGTCTCTATGCTGGCAGTGCGCCTCAATGGGATCGTCTGTGGCTTCGCTGGAAGTAGCAACTACCAGCTGATCGGCCTTTTGTACAAGCTGTAGCCTTTCCAGGATATAATCCAAAAGCGGTTTTTCTGCTATTTCTTTAAGTATTTTTCCGGGAAGTCTGCTGGAGTTATACCGGCATAGTACGATGAGTCCGACTTTCATTTTCTTTCACTGATTTTTTTGGCAGGTATTCCGCCATGAATCTCATAGGGCCCCACATCACTGTTGACCACCGCGCCGGCGGCTATGATGGCACCATCTCCAATAGTGACGCCTTTCAGGATCTTACACCCGGTTCCCAGCCAGACATCGTTGCCTATGGTAATGGGTGCGGTCACGTTGGGCTGCTGGTTGATCAGTGAAGCTTTGTCGATGGAATGGTCACTGTCTACCAGGTAGACAAACGGCGCAATGAGACAGTCGTCACCGATTTTGATGGACTCGGAGGCAAACAGGAAGGTGTGAAAACCAACTGTGGTGTTTTTTCCGATGTGGACGAGCGCCGTCTCATTACAGGCACAAATCCTTGATCCTTCTTTGATGACCGCATTTTCATCGATTGAAACGTTTTTTGGATAACGCTGAATTTCAATGTTTTTATCAAAATACACACCAGGTCCCACAGAAGACAGTCGCCACTTTTGCCACTGGTATCGCAGCATCGTACGGAGTGATCTCTTCAGGTGTTTTCTGAGCTGTTGATTCTTCATGATTCCTTATCGATACTTTCCTTCACCTCATCCCAGGATTGACTGGCTAACTTCTCAGACAAGGAGCTCTTTTGGTAAAATTGATCTAAGTAATGATGGTACTGACGCTGGCGTTCTTTGAATCCGGTCAGGTACATGTTTTTGAAAACATAAATACTTTTTTTGAAACCGGGTAGCTTTTTGAATAGAGATTCAATGTAAAAATACTTGCCGATGTGCATCAGCAGGTAAAGCCGCAGGTGCCTGAGGTTCAGTGCTACGCTTTTGGATGGATCTCTTTTCTTCAGGCTTTGCCTAAAATAATAGCAGGTCCTCACATGGTTGAAACCATCTCCAAACCCGGCGGCATTGGCAATGATTTCTTTGCGATGGGCAGCAAGATCAGGACTGTAAAAATCTTGAATCTTGCCGGCGCTGTAGTACTCATCTACATAGGCTTGCAATTGCTCATATTCACTGACGATCAACGATCCTTTGTAGAGGTTATTTCTCACAAAACCTACCTCTTGATTGATGAGCAGGGTCTCCAGACCCAGCAACCAGGCTTCAATAGAAGTGGTTGTTTCAAATCCCAGCCAGATGTCTGAAATGGCAATGAGGTCATGGATGTTCTCTTCTTTTCTAATGTATAGTACATTATCATAACCGGTTAGTTCGTTCATTTCATTGGGCCCCTCAAAAAGGTCATCCTCAAATGATTCTCTGGGGTGTCGCTTGAATACGAAAAGGGTATCCGGGTTGTTGGTGATCAACTGCCTAAGGGTTTCTCTGACGTGTTTCCTGTTTCTTTCTGTCCATTCAAACCGCTTGTCCCAATCGGGATGTATGTAATCGAGCGCGCTTTCCTTGTGTTTGCTGTACATTTTCCCAAAGGCCCAGCCGGCGTAGCCAATCACTTTCTTGTACTGACTCAGACCGTACCGTTGTAAGAGCGATTCTCTACTTTCAAAGTCACAGATGCGATACCTGTCAAAACCGGTGCCCCCGGTCAAGACCACCTTATCCTGCTGTTCCTTTTTGAGGTTTTTAAGGTATTCCATGGTACGCTTAGACCATGCAACAGCCCATTCCTGGTAAAAAAACTGGTCCGTATTATAGCCCCAGTAAGGAAAAGAACCATCGGTCCTGAAGTTTCCTTCCGATTCCATGGCCAAAACCGTTACGTCATTTTGATAAGCGTATTTGCATATTTCAAAATACAGATTGTGGCCCTTGATGTTGGGTAGCAGTACCGCATCAGGCTGATGCCTTTTGATGGCATAAATGTCCCAGATAAATAAAAACTGTACTTTACAATGACAATATTTTTCAAGGCAGTAGGCAACTGGAATCATGATTTCCGTATCTCTTCCCAACGGATTGTCGAGATAGGCCAGAATATGAAAGGGTGCTCCTGTTTTGCTCATTTGCGATTGTCGATTATTTGGTCGAGGTAAGTGGCGACTTGTTTGGTCTGCTGCTCATTTGAAAACTGATCGATGAGCGGCTGATTAGGTTGGTAAGCTTCCAAGGTACCACTTTCCAGTAGCTGCGTCAGCACTGCTTTAACCGCTTCTATGTCATCATAAGTGAGGGTGGTGCCGCAACCAGTATTGTTCAGGATTTTAGACGCATCGCTGCTCGTAGGGCCAAATGCCAGGACTGGAGTGCCGCACCTTAGGTACTCATAGAGCTTTCCGGGGAGTCTGCCTTCCGTGTTTTTGGCAATGTTGAGAGGTAGCAACAGCAAATGTGCTTTCCGATTCATCTGAATGACCTCCTTGCGCGGTATAAATCCTGGAAAATGGCAGAGTGTCTGCAAGCCCATCTCCTCAATTTCTTTTTTGATTGACCAGTCTACCTGTCCTGCCAGTTTGACTTCCAGTAATTCTGGCAGGTCTGGTCTTTCAGCCAGCAGGTGTTTGAGCGCTTCAAAGAATTGCTTCGGAAACCGGTCTATCCCCAAAAGCCCTGCATGGGTAATGGTGATTTTTCGGTTTTTTGCCGGAGGAGGGCCCACGAAGTCCGCTTCGTCAAAACCATAATAGATGACGTCTACGTCCCGGGCACCAATCTGTTCCAGGTCCTTTGCCCAGGAGGGACTCGCAATCGTAATTTTGTCTGCTTCTTCAAACACCCGGTTTTCCATTTTCCGGTGGATACGATGTGCAATGGAACCGATCGGGAACATTTCGTAGTAGTCTGCCTGCGTCCACGGGTCCTGGAAATCAGCCAGCCAGGGTAGTTGGAAATGGCGGCTGATTTTATTGGCAATCACAGTGTTGGTATGCGGTGGGCCATCGGAAAAAATGGCATCAACTGGGTTTTCCTTCAGGTATTTTTTGAGGTAGCGAACAGACGGGCCTATCCACAGACTCCTTGCATCCGGGATGAAAAAATTAGCTCTTGCCCAGATGCCCAGCCGCTCAAAAACATTGCTGTTTTCTGACCTCACCTGCAAAATGTTGTCAAGCTTTTCTTCTTTCTTTCTGCCGGTTAGTTTTTTGAAGACGTCAAAAGGCTCAATAATAGGTCTTTTGATGACTTCTATGCCCTCTGGGATGTCTGAGAGATTGCCTTCATCAATGTATGGAAATGAAGCATTTGAAGTGGTGAAGACAACTGGTTCCCAACCGTACGCTCGCAGGTATTTGGCTATTTTGAGCGTTCTCAAAACACTGACTCCACCAGCTGGCGGCCAATAATAACTAATCAGTAGCACTTTCTTCATCCTGCGACTGACGCTTAAGTGACCACCCCAAACTACCTAGAAACAGCAGGAGCATCAATACTCCGGATATGGAAGAGATAGTTGTTCCCACGGCAAAGGAGGAAGGTTCAAACCTGAATTCAATGGTGTGTTTTCCGGCAGGAGTCTCCAAGGCACGCAGTATGTAATTGGCCCTGATGACATCTGCAGGATTTCCATCAATGGTGGCTTTCCACCCAGCTTCAAAATAAACTTCAGAGAACACTGCCAGCCCATCTCCCGGGTTGTCATATTCATATTTGACAAAATCATTTTTCTTCTCCAGCAGCCTGATGCTTCCCGCAGAGAACGGTCCGTCTCCCACCTGGAACTTATCGGTGTCTACCACGGCAGTGGTTTTAGTCCTAATTTCGCCGAGTTTTGCAATTTCCTCATCTGGTGAAGAGACTTTTTCAACTCCCTGCACAAACCATGCATGACCATTGGTTGCAGGGTTAGTAAGCACAGCATTGCGTTCATTTCCCGCAATGAGGTAGCCCGTATTGAGCATGTTCAATACCTCTAGCTGGCTGAAGTCTCTGCTGCCACTTCTGATACCAGCAATGGCCATCTGAATTTCAGGGGAGAGGTTTCTGCTGATGACATCCTGGTAACGTCCCAGTTTTGCGCCATGATATCCACCTACCGAAGCATGGTGGTAGGAAGGCTTGGCTTCGTTGAAAGGGTTGGGTAAATACAATACCCTCTTGCCATCCTGATTGCTTTGAGTAATGAATTTATCGGCCTCTGTGGCTCTGAGAAATCTTTTGTAAGGGTCTCTGACGAATTTGTCGGTGCTCAAAAATCTTTTTCCCACCATGCCTACATCCAGTCCAACCAGTAGCGTCAATCCAAGTGCGGCGGCTACATAGTTGATTCTCTGTTTGAGTAGTGCCCAGATGATGCCAAAGGCCAGTGCGATGAAAACCAAAGACCTTAGCGCGTCTCCCCGCAACATGGCTTGCCTGTCGTCCCTCAATGCAGTGATAAACCAGTCAGGAAGTTGGCTTAGCTGCGCGTCTATGGGGCCTATGTAAGAAAACATGCCTGCACCTATGACCAACAAGGCCATGAAGCCTCCGGCAATGCCACCGGCGATGTACAGTTTTTTCCATACCTCCTTAGTCATGGTGGTGGAAAGGAGTTTCTCCAGCCCCAGCATGCCCAGTAATGGCATACAGAAAATAGGAATAATGATCGCAAAGGTGACCGAACGGAATTTGTTATATCCAGGGAAGTAATCAAATAAGAAATAGTTGAAGGCTTCAAAATTCTTTCCCCATGTGAGCATCACCCCAAATACTGCAATGGTCGTGAGCCAAATGATGTGTTTCCTTTCTGCAAATAGTAGCCCAATGACAAACAATAAAAACGTGATGGCACCCGCGTAATAAGGTGCGGTCCCGGGTTGGTCTCCCCAGTAGGTGGGAACCCCACTTAACTGTTGATTGATCTGCCCGCGATCCACCCCATTGGACCTCATCGCTTTACCCAGGTTAGAATCTTCATCCAGTTGGGTGGTAGTCTGTCCACCCAGGATATTGGGGATGAACATCACCAACGGTTCGGTAATACCATTGCTGTAGCGGAAGGCATATTCCTTGTCAAGCCCCGCAGGCTTTTCTTCGCTGTCCGGTGATATGGTCAACTCAGACTCGCCTCTGATGGTGAACTTTCCATATTCATAAACGGTCCACAGACGCCCGAAATTAGCGAAAACACCCACGCTGGCAGCCAGTATCAGGATGCCGGCGAGGTTGGAAAAGGTATTGAACTTGCCCTTGCGTACGTGAACAACCAGTTCCGTCAGGCCGTAAGCGGCGATGATCAGGAGCAGGTAATAAGTCATTTGCAGGTGATTGGCTTTGAGCTCAAGTGCGACGGCGACAGCGGTGAGTGCTGCGCTGAAAAGCAGATTTTTCCGCTGCAAGACCATCCGGATACCTGCTATGATCAATGGCCAGTAACTGATGGCATGTATCTTGGAGTTGTGCCCGGCCGTGACGCTGATCATGGTGAATGAGGTGAGCCCAAAAGCCAGTGAGCCGGCGATGGCCAGATAGGGCCTGACGCCAAAGGCCAGTAACATGATGTAGTAACAGAGGAAACTCAGAAAGACATACTTTGCCGGATTAGGCAGTCCTAAGGAAATTATATTTGAAAAATACCTGAGCGCCTCGTCTTTGTAGCTGACTTGCACCAGGTAGCCAGGCATGCCGGAGAACATGGAGTTCATCCAGAGTGCGCTTTCCCCTTTCTCCCGTGCTGCTGCCAGTTCTGCTCCTGCGGCTCGCCCCTGGAACACGTCGTGCTGATAGATTTCTTTGTTCTCGAATATTTGCGGATAGAAAAAAATGAAAATGATGAACAAAAATACCCCCACTGCAACCAGATGAGGTAAAATGTCTTTCTTGAAATCTATTTGCTTCATTATGCTAGCGCTTGAATTTGCTAATCAACTTGTTGATATAATTATTGATGTCTTCAGAGACCTTCAAAAGTACTACTAAACCGCAAAATAAAACAGTGATGGCAGCGCTTCTTACCAAAACATCGAGGATGGTCGATGGAATCTGAGGAATCAGGCTGCAAAGCACCCAGGTGACGGCGGCGATCCCCAGGACATACAGGTTTTTGATGCTGAATGGCATCATGCCATACTTTTTCCAGACAATTACCAGTTTCGTCAGATTGAATATGGACATGGATATCAGGGAAGCGTAGGCAGCACCGTCGATGCCATAGACCGGTATCAACAGGTAGTTGAGGAAGATCGATAACACCGCCAGCAGCAAAATGGTGTAAGTGCTGTACTTGTAGTGAGAGGACATGGAGATGATTTCACTGTTGACACTGAAGGTCATGTCTATCAGTTTTGAAACCCCCACTACCAAGACCACCATAGTGCCTGCAGCATAGATTTCTCCATTGTGCATCAGGCTGTAGATACTGTCGATATTGAGGAATATGCCCAGGCAAAACAGCATGCCCACGATCATCTGATTAATAGACAGGCTTTTGTACAGTCTTTCTATGGCCGGCAGGTCGTTGTTTTTGAAACTGTTCACAATGAGCGGTGCAGCTATTTGCGCGATGGCTCTCCGGGGCAGCTCAATGACAACCGCCATGTAAAAGGCCCTGGTATAAATGCCGGTAGCCTCCAGGTTGATCAAAGCCGTTACCATTTGTACATCCACATTTAATACGATGATACCTCCTGCCGAGCTCAGTACAGAGTAGAGAGCAAACCGGTTCATCTCTTTCAGGTGGCCAGAGATATTTTTCAACTTACCTCCTAATGAAATGAACCCCTTGCGGTAATTATAAAATGCCAGCAAAAACAAAGAAGGGAGGTAAAGCAAGACGATGCAGCTGATCGCCTGATCAAAAGAAACCAATGAGAAACTGTAGCATACGATCAGTATCAGCGCAAGCGATCTTACCAGCACATCCTTGAGGAAGTTGAGGTAGATCGTTTTCATGTAGGCGCGGGAAATACCTTCGTTGACAGACAGCAGGGTCATCACACAGATCAGTACCATGGCCACTTCATAGTATTCACCTACCATGGGAGCGTTCTCTTCATAGAAGGCAATGATGTAATCACTGAAAATAGTCACTATGGTCAATATCGCTGCCAGCCCCAGTAAGGCCCCTAAAAACAGGTAGGATATGAATGCTTTTTGCGCCTTGCCTTCAAATGTGGGTTTGAATTTTACGGCTGTTGCCCCCATGCCCAGGGCAGCAACGGGTGTCGCGAGCATGGCAAAGCTTTGGATCTGACTAAACAACCCTACCTCATCAGGCTGGAGGAAGTAGGGGTAGAGGAATATTTGATTCACTAACCCCAGGATTGCTCCCAGATAGGAGAAGGTAGAAGCCCAAAAACTCTGTTTCAGTAAGACACCCATAGATTATTGCGATTGAAAAGCGCTGATTTGATCGATCAGGAAATCGATGTCGCCCTCATTGTTGTAATAATGAACGGATAACCTGATGTAATCTTCTCTTTTGGTGCACTTAATGTCTTGTTGGTTGAGGTGATCATATAGCGCTTGTGAGGCTTTGATGCATACAATAGCGCTTTGATTGGGGAGGTCCACCGGAGAATGAAAACTTACTTTTATCCCTTTCAGCCCGCCGATCAGGTACTTTCTCAACTCCTGAACACGTTGGTAGATTTGATGCAAGCCAATTTCATGCATTTCTCTGAGTCCATGCTCCAGCGCGGCTACATTGGCATATTTGGCATGTCCTCCTTCTATGGCCCTTGCCTGCTGGTGTCTGTTGGCTTGTTCGTAGTCTTTGCCGAACTGCTTGAGCGTATTCCAACCAATGCTTTTGGCTTCTCTCACAAAGCCGACATCAGGGTTTTCATAGTAGATGCTGATGCCATATCCGCCACCTTGCCATTTGAAACAGCTTGCCACCAGCATATCTACCGGCGTTTTCTGCATATCTACCGGGATCGCGCCAACGGCCTGCGTGGCATCCACCAAGAGTAGCGTGTTTTTATTGCGGCATAGCGCCGACAGCCACTGCATGTCCAGGGTGAAGCCGCTGCTATATTGCACCCAGCTGATGGCCAGTGCTTTATTACCATCCCCAATGGCTTCTTCTATCGCAGCTTTGGAGACGGAATTATCCGCATTTTTTGAGATCCAGGTGACTGAAAACCCTCTCGTCATCCATGGCAGGTTGACAGAAGGGAAATCACCGCGCAACAGGACGATTTCCGTTTTCGGATCAATCTTGTCGGCGACGAAGTTCATAGAAACGGAGACATCAGTCGTGAAAGCGATGTGTTCACTACTTGCTCCTATCAGTGCCGCAGCATAAGACTTCGCTTCAGCCTTACTCTCCATCCAGGCCTTGCTGTGGACTGCTGCGTGATGCAGTTGGTCTTCATAAAAGCGATTCATGGCGGTAGCTGTGCGCTGCGCAATGGCTCCCGAGCTGGCGGTGTTGAAATAGCGGTAGTTGGAAGTCAGAGGAAACCTGCTTCTAACCTCGTTCCAGTCGATTGGGTCTTTTTGATTCATTATTGTAGATGGGTTAACTGAAAAACCATAGTTTGATGGCCAGGGCCAATACCGCCACAATCAAAAACCATCTCACATATTTGTCGCTCACACCAACAGACCACCTGCTGGTGACCCATGCGCCTAGTGAGTTGCCCGCGCTGAGGGTAAGGCCATATTGCCAGTTGATCTTGCCCTCGATGGCAAAATAAATGACAGCGGTAGTGGTGTAAATCAATGCTACGAATACCTTGACCGCATTGGTCTTGGCCAGGTTGAAGTGGTTGATGCTTGTTAAAGAGGCAATGATCAAAAAACCAATACCCGCCTGAATAAAACCACCATAGATACCGAGGAAGAAAAATACGATAGTCCCAATGACCTGCTTTTTGAAAGATAAGTCTTCTTCTCCTGTGTTTTTACCAAAAGGTTTGAATATCGTGAGAATAATGACCATGATCATGACAACAGCCAGCACTTTTTTAAAAGTCTCCTCATCAATCTCTACGGCGATACGGGCACCTATGAAAGCCCCACCTGCAGCGCTGACTGCCAGCCAGATAGAATAAGGGAAAGAGGATACTCCTTTGCTTTTGAAGCCTGCTACCGCAAAGATATTCTGGATCATTATGGCCACCCTGTTGGTCGCATTGGCTACCGTAGGGAGCAGGCCCAGTTCAATCAGCAGTGGAACAGTCAGTAGTGAGCCTCCTCCGGCGATGGTATTGATAAAGCCAGCTACACAGCCGATCAGGATCAATAAGATTATTTCGTATATTTCCATTCTGAGCAGCTAATTTATTTCTTTATCTCCACATTGAGCTGGTCGGGGCATATTTCCAGTAGCTGCGCCTGCGTTTTTTTGAAAATTGGGTGAGCCAATCCTGGTGCTATCTCGCAAAGCGGTACGAGTGTAAACCTGCGGTTTTGAATCTGCGGATGGGGAATTTGCAAGTCTGGCTGGTCGCATATCTGTTCCCCATAGTAGAGTATGTCAATATCGATCAGGCGTTCTCCCCACTTTTGCTTTCGCTCTCTACCCATCTGTTGTTCTACCTCCAAAACGGCTTGGAGCAAGTCCTCCGGGCTCAGTAGGCTATGTCCTTTGATGACCTGATTATAAAATATGGGCTGCTCTTCGATGCCCCATGGTTCACTTTCATAGAGGTGCGATCGTTGGGTGGTGTGAAAGAACGAACTTAACAGATCAATCGCCAGTTGCAGGTTGTCACTCTTGTTGCCAAGATTGCTTCCCAGAAGTAAGAAGATGTTTTTCATATACAATTACATCGGCTACCTGATAAAGAACAATTGCTTTTGGATGCTGTTGTAACCTAAGCTTGCATCGCAATTAATCTGGTAACGATATTGCTAAGAAAACAATTTTCAATCAATGAAGATCATTTATTTCTTGGAAAATCTACCCGTAAATTGGCCCTTTTGAGAACTTATCAGAATCAAATAAGTGCCTGGTCTCAGGTTTGCAATGTTGAGGGAGGCACTGCTGCCCGCCGGTTGAATAGTTTCAACCAGTTGCTCAACTCCTTTGATATCCAATATCCTTATTTTGACGGGAGTACCTGTCAACCCTTCGGATTCAACGACGATCTGGTCTGTGGCTGGGACCGGGTAAAATTTTGGCGTAAAAGAGAGGTCGGTTCCGGCAGAGACCACCTTTTCTTCTACTATTACAGCGAGTATTGCCGCAGCGCTGGCCTGTCTGGAATCGGTCGCTTTAATCTGCATGACTGCTGTATCAGCAACCAATCCTTCTATGAAGAGGATATTGTTATCAACTGACAGGCCAATTATTGATTCATCTGCCGTACTTGCCTCAAACAAGAGTTCTCCTTCTTCGTCTACATCTGTGATGATGGTGTTGAGGTTGACAGGTATGGTGGCTCCTGCTGTTATCCGCAAGGTATCGTTAGAAATTACTATTGGAGTGGCGTTGACTTCAAATCTAAAGACGACTGAAACAGGGGAATCTCCAGAGTCAAAGAAGTTTACGGTGATGAAAGTGCTTCCTGCGCTTGCCGCTTCGGTGATGGTCAGCTCCAATCCCGAAGCACTCGCTGTTGCAACAAGATCATCTGAAGATGCTACATCCAGGGTTATCTGGTCACCATCAAAGTCAAAAAAAGCGTCTTCAAATGAGATTTTCACCTCACCAAATCCCTCATTGACCAATGAATCTTGTTGCCTTGTTAATAATTGTGGGGTGGTATTGTAGTTAACGATGGCTCCACCATTCCCTTGTTGCGTTGTGGCAAAGAAGTCATTGTTGAAGAAAACCGGGCCACTTGTGACGTCTGATGTACCGATATCGGAGAATTCAAAAAGGATTGAAAAAGTCTCGTTGGTGAGATCATATTCAAAAAACTCAGTAAAACTGATTCCAAAAATTCTGTCCTCAACCAGCAGAAGTTCTCCTCTGCCTCCACGACGAATCTCGGCGAGTAACTCAAAATTGGTTCCGTCTGTGTCGAAGCGATAAAGGGTGCTGCCTATTGCGGTTCCTCTACCCGTGAAGTAGACATATATTTTGTCTTCTACGCGCAACATAGAAGCCGGTTGAGTACCGATAAGGTCCTGGCCCTGAAAGATGTTGGTATAGCCAGACCCATCTGTGTTAATTCTAATAATACTTCCGCTGGAAGTCCTGTTGTCGCCTTCCCCGTATGGAATACCTCCACCGTTGAAACAAGTGATGTAAATCTGATCATCTACAATCTCGATATCCACTGGATTCTGACCCAATTCCAGATTGGTGTTATTGTAAATTTTCCTGAAGTTGGTGCCGTCGCGGTCGATGAGGAAAACACTGCCTTTATCCAGCTCAGATTGGCCAGACAAGCACCAGAGTACTGAATCGGTGACATGGATGATGGATATTTCCTGGGCTTCGTCTGTGTCAAAATCTTTTAAAATGTCAAATTCACCGGTAGCTATCGTGTATTTGAAAAGAGTGCCTCCGTTGTTTTGGGAAAATCTTGTCGTCCCGTATAGTATCCCATCATCGCCTTCCAGGCTGCTTGGGAAAGTGACCGGATCGCTAAAAGTTTTCAATACCTTCAATTCTCCTCCGTCTTTACCGATACTTGCCAGGGTACCCCCGTCTTGTGCAACACCATCTTGGATCAGTATATAAAGGGAATCTCCCATCGCAACCATGTCTTGAACGGAATTTTCAAAATCCTGGGAGGGAAAATCATAGAAAATCGCGGGTTGGCCCAAAGAAATGCCATTGAATATCAATATCAGGATGGCAACAGGTGGAAGCTTTCTGAATGTTTTCATTTTTATGATTGTTGTTGACTTAGCTGTACAAAAGGTTGGCCCAGTCAGTTTAGTGTAAAACTAGTGATAAATAAATAAATTAGAAAGCCGAAGTTGAAGAGACTAAAATAGCTATTTAGCCATCCAAATGGTCATCTGTAGCCTGCTATACAAAATATGCCTTTCTACAATCACTATCTAATTCAAACTAATTAGTTTTGTCGTTCATTTAAAAGTTATCAGTTAAACTATGGCATTTCTCAGGAATCTATTAGCCACCATTGTTGGTCTCATCATATTCTCTTTCATCGCCTTCTTCTTCTTTCTCATTGTATTGGGAGCGATTGCAGCATCAGCGGGTGATGAAGTACCTTCCGTCAAAACAAACAGTGTGCTCTATCTCAACATGAGTGGTGTTTTGACAGAACGCGAACTGGTGGATCCACTGGAGGAGTTACTATTGGCCAATAGCCCAAAGCCCATCGGTCTCATGAATACACTGGATGCCATCGCTGCGGCGGCTGATGATGATAAGATCGAAGGTATTTACCTGGAGTCAGGGTTCCTGCAGGCTGGTTATTCTTCTCTCTCCGAAATAAGGGAGGCGCTGGAAGCTTTCAAAGCATCTGGTAAGTTCGTTTATGCCTACGGTGCTTACATTTCTGAAGGAGACTATTACCTTGCCTCTGTTGCAGATTCACTGTTTCTCAATCCGGAAGGCGCACTGGAAATCAATGGTTTAAGTGCGAATATTACTTTCTTCAAAGGTGCATTTGACAAGTTGGGGGTTGAGCCTGAGATTTTCAGGGTTGGTAAATTTAAAAGCTTCGTGGAGCCCTATATCAGGACAGATATGAGCGATGCCAACAGGCTACAGACTTCTTCTATGCTCAACTCAGCGTACGCCGAATTTGTGACAGCTGTAGCAGCTTCTACAAGAAAATCCGAAACAGAGGTACGCAAGATATCCGATCAGATGTTGGTAAGACTTCCGGAAGATGCCGAAAAGTACGGCCTCATCACCAGAGTTGCTTATGAGGACGAGGTGAAAGACCTGATCCGATCAGAGACCGGTTTGGATGAGGATGATAAGATCAATTTCATCGGTCTCAACGATTATTACATGAACATGGGTTCTAGGTATAGTACTGGTGGTAGCAATCAGGTGGCTGTGATCGTAGCCGAAGGAGACATCATCATGGGTTCTGGTTCAGCTAACATTGCCGGCGATCGGTTTGCCAATGAAATTCGCAAAGCAGCCAATAATAAGCGGATCAAAGCCATTGTGATCCGGGTCAACTCTCCTGGTGGAAGTTTGACGGCTTCAGACATTATGTGGCGTGAAATCATGAAGGCAAAAGAGAAAAAGCCTGTCATCGCTTCCATGGGTGATGTAGCTGCGTCTGGTGGTTATTTCATTTCTATGCCTTGTGATGCCATCGTTGCGAGACCTAATACCATCACAGGTTCTATTGGAATATTTGGGATGATGTTTAACCTCAGTGACATGCTGGAAGATAAACTGGGGATCACACATGATGTGGTGAATACCGGTGAGTATTCAGATATTATGACGGTTACCAGGTCTTTGAGACCAGAAGAAAGAGCCATCATCCAGCAGGGTGTAGACAGGGGATATGAAACTTTCATTACCAAAGCGGCAGCAGGCCGGGGTATGACGGTGCAGCAGATTGAAGAGGTCGCCAGCGGCAGAGTCTGGACTGGTACGCAGGCCCTGGAAAATGGTCTGGTGGATCAACTGGGCGGCATCGACGATGCCATTCAGCTAGCTGCAGAAAAGGCAGGCATCGAAGATCAGTTCTCCGTGAGGTATATGCCACAACAAAAACCAATTTTTGAGGATATTTTCAACACAAGCACCCAGGAGGTCAGGAATAAAATTGCAGATGAGCAATATGGAGACCTGGCACCTTTCATCAAGAAATTGAAGAATTTGAAACAATATCAGGGTGTGCAGGCCAGATTGCCCTACGAGTTAGAAATAAAGTAATCTGATCAGGCCAACTTTTTATTTGATATTCTTATATATTAGCGACGAGAACATTTTTAATATTTTTATGGAAATCAGGAACGACTGGACGAGGGCAGAGATATCAGAAATATACAATAAGCCCGTAATGGAGCTGATCTATGAAGCGGCTACGGTGCATAGAAAATACAATGACCCTTCTGAAGTACAGGTTTGTACATTGCTATCGGTAAAGACAGGCGGGTGCCCTGAAGACTGTGCTTATTGCCCTCAGGCAGCAAGGTATCACACAGATGTGAAAGTGCATAAATTGATGCCGGTGGAGCAGGTTTTGAGATCTGCGAGGAATGCCAAAGCCAACGGAAGTACCCGTTTTTGTATGGGTGCAGCCTGGAGAGAAGTCAGAGACAATCGTGACTTTGACAAGGTGCTGGAAATGGGCAAAGGGGTTAACAGTATGGGTATGGAAGTTTGCTGTTCGCTGGGTATGTTGACGGAAGAGCAGGCCGAGAAGCTGAAAGATGCCGGTCTCTATGCTTATAACCACAACCTGGATACCAGTGAGGAGCATTACGAAGAAATTATCTCTACCAGAACTTACGATGACCGACTGGATACATTGGAGAATGTGCGCAAAGCGAATATTTCCGTGTGCAGTGGAGGTATCATTGGTCTGGGAGAGCGTGAAGAAGACAGAATAGGCATGTTGCATACGCTGTCTAATTTGCCTGAGCATCCGGAATCAGTACCTGTGAATGCGCTGGTACCGGTAGAAGGAACACCACTGGAAGACCAGCCGCGCGTTTCTGTTTGGGAAATGATCCGAATGATTGCGACGGCCCGTATCATTATGCCGAAAGCCATGGTGAGATTGTCCGCCGGAAGGGTGAGAATGAATGTAGAAGAACAGGCGCTGTGCTTCATGGCCGGGGCCAATTCCATTTTTGCAGGAGATAAGTTGTTGACTACTCCCAACCCTGAAGTGAATGAAGATGCAGAAATGTTCCAGACATTGAATCTCAAGCCACGCAAAGCTTTTAAAGGTGAAGCTTCTGTCAAGTTTGAGCAGATTCCTGTATAACAAAGCATAAAGAAGAAGGCGGATGGTGTCTGAAGGCAGCATCCCCTTGCTGAGTCAATATTCCTTCAATCTCGTATCAAAGGCGACCCCCGGTGAAGTTGGAAGGAACAAAAATCAGTCTATGATGATACACAGAGTCATAAGCTTTTTACTATCCGCACTCATGTTACTGGTGGCCTATTGGCACCTGACTGTAGGGGAGTTTTGGCTTATCTGTTTGCCCTATGGCATTGCGGCTATGCTGTGCTTTGCCAGGGTAATCAATTATTCCTGGAAGTACATCAACCTTAGCATACACATTATCTTCGTCTTGATTTCACTTTATTTTGTTGGAGACCTGTGGCATTGGATCAACGACGGTACATCGCTTGACACCTTAAAAGCGTCAGACAGCCCGGCAGCCTATGTAGACGGAGTGAAATCATTTTTCCGGCTCAGCATAGGAGCTGTTACGATGTTTTATCAATACAAGGTGGCGAAGAGTTGATTTTTGATTAGTAATGTGTGATTATTGATTTGTAATGTCGCAATACCGAAATTGATTGGTGAATTGTTGCCTGTTTCCTACTATTTTTAATTACTAATGCGTGATTATTGATTTGTAATACCGGAATTCAGTAATGTCGTAATGCCCTAATTTATTGTGAATCGTTGCCTATTGCCTATTGGTTACTGCCTACTTTTTTGATTACTAATGTGTGAAGCGTAATTATTGATCTTAGCGCTCTAATAAAGATCAGTTTAAATTCTAACGTCTAGCCTCCAAAATCATATCTGCAGCCTTTTCGGCAATCATGTACACAGGAGCATTGGTATTGCCTGATACGATGGTGGGCATGATAGAGGCGTCTACAACCCTCAGATTTTCAATGCCATGGACTTTCAGTTGGGCATCTACAACCGCCTCGTCGTCGTTGCCCATTTTACAGGTGCCAACAGGATGGTAAACCGTCTCTGCCGTTTTGCGAATATGCTCGCGAAGTGATGCTCCTGACTGGCGGTCGGCTGGTGGACCGTAGGTGGTGATGTATTGCTTCATCGGTTGCTGATCGATGATCTCCATGGCTAGCTTAAACCCTGCAACCAGTTGATCGAGGTCTGCTTCTTCAGAAAGGAAGTTGGGTTGAATGACAGGAGCGTCCTGTGGGTTGGCCGAACGCAGCGTTACGTGCCCCCGGCTTTTTGGTTGTAGCAAAGTAGGCAGTATCATAAAGCCGTCTTCACGCGGTAGTGAGCTGAGATCATAGGCATCGTAGTCGTAGTCTATACCAGACCAGAGCGGGACAAAATGCAATTGGAAATTGGCAGGATTATGCTGTTTGTTAATGTCTAAAAATGCAACCCCTTCCAGTAGAGATGCCGTAAAAGCGCCCTGTTTGCTGATGAAGAATTTCGCAGCTTCCTTGAGCTGATTCCATACTTTGAGGTATTGGTTGATACCCGCCTGTAGATCCGTTTTGCAACTAACCGGGAAGAACAGGTGGTCCTGTAGGTTTTTTCCTACGCCTGATAACTCATGGAGGCATTCGATGCCGTGTGCTTGTAGCGCCGCACGATCTCCGATCCCGGAGAGCATCAAGACTTGTGGTGACTGGAAAGCACCTGCGGAGACGATGACCTCCCGGTTGGCTTTGAACCGATACGGTTTCCCTTTTCTTTCAAATGCTACCGCCACCGCTTTCTTTCCTTCCAGGACAACTTTGGTAACATGAGCACCTGTCAATGCTGTCAGGTTTGGGCGATTGAGCACGGGCTTGAGAAAAGCAACCGCCCCACTATGCCGTTGACCATTTTTGATGGTACACTGAGAAGCACTGGCACCTTCCTGGTTTTTGCCATTGTAATCCGGGTTTTTGGGAATGCCCACCGCTTCGCAGGATTGCAGAAAAGCATCCAGAAAAGGAGTGGTAAACCGGGTAGGGAAGGTGACATTGAGTTCTCCTCCCTGCCCATGATGGTCCTGATCTACCTCATGGTATTGCTCATGATGTTCTGAGCGGATGAAGTAGGGGAGTACTTCCTCATGACTCCAGCCGGTATTGCCCAGGGAGGCCCAGTGGTCATAGTCGGCTTTGTTACCGCGTACATAAATCATTGCATTCACAGAGCTGCTCCCTCCCAAAGTCTTGCCTCGGGGGAGGTAGATTTTTCTGTTGTGGGCGTGTGCCTGTTCCTCCGTCCAAAAGCCCCAGTTGTCTTTCGATTTATGCAGTTTGCCATAGGCGCCCGGCATGTGGATGTTGGGGTTGGAGTCGGGCCTTCCTGCTTCCAGTAACAATACTTTGTTCGTAGGGTCTGCGGACAGGCGGTTGGCCAAAACACAGCCGGCAGAACCAGCGCCAATGATGATGTAGTCGTATGCTTCCATAGGTCTCTGTTGACGCTCAAGATAAAATGGAATGCGAAGAAGAACAAGGGAATTGCACTCATTCAATCTTTGCCAAATCCTTCCTCGACTTTACCTCCATTTTAGAAAGTATACTGCTCACATGTGATTTCACAGTGCTGATGCCGATGTTGAGTGCTTCGGAGATGTCTTTGTTGGAAGCACTTTGTTGTAAAAGTTCATATACTTTTCGCTCCTGCAAACTCAGCTCTTTGACTTTTGTCTGCCTTTTGCTATCCGCAGGCAGGTAACGCCCCAGCCCATAGCCGATGACTAACAACGCGATACCACAAAGCACAACCACTATCAGCCATGTCTGGCTGGAAACAGTGTTTGTACGGCTGATGCGTAACGGTTTGTCATAGCTGATGCTGCTTTGTGGCCATTTTTCCTGAAATGTGCGACTGAATTCCATGAATCGCTCATCATCTGGTGAGATGTTGGTTCGGTGAAATGCATAGGCGGCTATCAACGCGTTGGAGGAAGTGTCTGCAATGGTCATCAAATCTTCTTCCAGTTTTGTGAGGATAAAGGATCGTTTCATGGCACTGCTCTCAGAAGCGATACTATCACTACGGACAATACTTTCATTGATCTGCTGAAACTGTTGATTGATCATTGGTGTGCTGAAAACTACTTTGCCAAAAGGCGGGGTAATCCCGGATGCTTGTAAACGGATAGCTTCCTCCCGTTTAGCAAAAAGGAATAAGAAATTCTCCTCCTTCCCACCGATGATCAGCGTTGTTTTGGTGTCACCTTTCTTTTGAAGGTGGATGCGGTACAGCTGTGTTTCGGTTGGTAAAAAACTGAGGTCGAAAAGGAAGTTTCCGGACGAATCAATCGGCGCAGAGGCGATGATCATATCGTGTGACATGGCATACATGTCTTCAAAAGATGGGATGTAGGATAGGTAGGCTATCCGGTCCCACTGATTGTCAAGTTTGACGTTTCCGGTCAATACACCTTCCCGGTCAGTTGCCATGCAATTATTACGGAGCAGGAGCGATAGTACAAAAACGCCAAACAAGACAAGTCGGTATTGATAAGTTGGTATCAAGGAATTTACAACTTATGTAGTTCAGTGATGATCATCACCTGGCCTTTGGCTGAGGAAGGTTGTAACTGCACCTTCCATTCGCCTGGTTCCGGGTTTTTGATCTGTTTTCTGATCTTTGCCATGACGTCCTCTTCATAAGAAGAGCTCAGTTGTGTGTTGATCTTAAAGGTTCCATGCAATACATTGCTTGGATTGCGAATTTCTACCATCAACTTGCCATCAGAGATGCGGCCATCAATGTTGATGCTGAACAATTGTATGTCCTTCCCAATTTCTACGATGACAGTCTCTGGTCGTGATTCGGGATTGAATCTGATATCCCGCCTCATGTCAAAAGAATCTTCTTGTTTTTTGCTATAGCCCTGCACCTGAGTTTGAGCAAATGTACTGGCAGTCCATAAGAGTGATAGGAGGAGCAGGAAATACTTAGTCATTTTCATAATGATGTGTTTTAAAATTAACGATTTGATTTGAGGACAATTTTATGAGGTGTATCAAAATAGTGAAAATAATCAGGTGTTGAAAAAAGGATGAGAAAAGGTTGAAAAAGGGCGGAAGGACTTTTCTAGGTTGATTTTAGGTCTTTTTTGCTTATTTGTAATGGTTGATGTGTGATTTGTAATGAGTGATGTATGGTTATGGGATACCGGAATATCGTAATTTTTGAAGCGACTTCTGGTTCGGGCGTCCGCCCGGACCCTGTTAAGCCAAGAGCGTCCCGCTCGATTACTTGAATACCCGGACTGAACCAAGTTAAGAGCGTCCCGCTCGA
>ERZ1740068.348-NODE-348-length-25041-cov-9.438646_pt1 | contig 25041 bp, 13 predicted proteins | sample MGYA00581735_ERZ1740068 | MGnify/ENA primary metagenome ERZ1740068 (study PRJEB43018, sample SAMN04849740) | marine metagenome | isolation source: floating plastic debris | place: Pacific Ocean | collected 2008-08-30 | study: EMG produced TPA metagenomics assembly...
GGTCAATGGGTCTTCATCCAGGTCATTATTGTCGATTGAGATGGTCTCGCTGTAGGATCCTGGTGTGTCGGTGCTGAGCAGGAATACTGCATCCACACTATTATCCGATTCAAAACCAAGCGTTGAAGGCAGGTCTGTTTGCAGTGTTACCAGCTCACTGAGCGTAGGCGATGTCAATTCCAGATCAGCTGTCCCTACATTTGAGATAGTGACTGTTGCCTGCAGCTCAGTAGTTTGATCGGCAGTGAGGCCAGTGATGATTGCGTCATTGCTAAGCACTTCACCTTCATAGCTGATACTCACTTCTGGCGTAGGCGTCACTTCCCATTCGAAGGTGAAAACCAGTGGGTTTTCATCCAGGTCGTTGTTGTCGATTGAGATGGTCTCGCTGTAGAATCCTGGGTTTTCTGTATTGAGCAGGAATACTGCATCCACAGTATTATCCGTTTCAAACCCAAGTGTTGAAGGCAAGGTCGTTTGTAGTGTTGTCAGGTCACCGGGTGAGGGTTCAGTCAATTCCAGATCAGCTGTTCCGATATTTGAGATAGTGACTGTTGCCTGCAACTCAGTATTTTGCTCAGCAGTAAAGCCATTAATGATTCCATTGTTGTTCACCCCTACAGTTTCATAGCTAATTGCTACCTCCGGCGTTGGTGTCACCTCCCATTCGATGGTGAAGGTCAACGGGTCTTCATCCAGGTCGTTGTTGTCAATATTGATGGTCTCGCTGTAAGATCCAGGTGTCTCAGTGCTGAGCCGGAAGATGGCCTCAGTGGAATTATCTGATTCAAATCCCACAGTAGCCGGCAGCCGTTCCTCTAAGTCCACCAGCTCGCTGAGAACCGGAGCGTTGAGTTCCAGGTCAGCAGTTCCTGTGTTGGAGATAGTGACTGTTACCTGCAGCTCAGTGTTTTGTGCAGCAGTCAGGGCAGTGATGATGGCATCATTGCTGATTTCTTCACCTTCGTAGCTCATCACAACTTCCGGTGTTGGTGTCACTTCCCATTCAATGGTAAATGTCAGTGGATCTTCATCCAGGTCGTTGTTGTCAATGCTGACGGTCTCGCTGTAAGATCCCGGGGTCTCAGTATCCAGGATGAATACTGCATCCACACTGTTGTCCGTTTCAAATCCGAGCGTGGAAGGGAGCGATGTTTGTAGCATGACCAATTCACTCAATGAAGGGTCGGTCAATTCCAGATCAGCCGTTCCTGTATTGGTGATGGTGACAGTGGCCGCCAGCTCGGTATTCTGTGCCGCACTCAGCGAGATAATTGCCTCCTGGCTTAGTTCAGCATCATCGTAAGTCATCGATACCTCAGGTGCCGGAGTGACTTCCCACTCTACGGTCAGCGTGAAAGGATTTTCATCAGGATCATCGTTGCTGATACTCAATTCTGCCACTTGTAGCCCTACCTCTTCAGTAGAGAGGTCAAGCCTCAATGTGTCGGCGTCATCTGTTCCAAATCCCAGTGAGTTGACCAAATTACCTATTTGTGTAAGGCCAGTCGATAGGGTAGGATCACTGAGAGTCAACTCCTGATCACCGATGTTCTTAATGATCAGTTCTGCCTGAAGCGGAGAGGTATGGCTTCCCGTGAGGGTGATTTTGTCTCCTGAGTTGAGCTCGACGTCCTCAAAGGAAAGACTGATCTCTGCAGCCAGTTCTACAGTAGCGGTGAGGGCCAGGCTGTAGGAAGGAAGACTTTCAATAGTGAGTTCCAGGTTGCCACTGAATGTGCCAGTTGTAGCTTGTTCAAAGACGATGGCTGTGCTAAATGACGCCCCTGCTTCTATTTCTGCCGGTAAAACCGGATCAAAAGTGTAGCCCGATGGTAGGGTAGCATCTGAGATGACGAGCGTTTCTTCACCTATGTTACTGAGTGTTATTTGCTGCTGGGTACTGTTGCCTGCTGAGGTCACACCAAAATCCAGTGTTTCGGCATTTGCCAAAATAGTCCCTTCATTGGTGACCTGCAATTCTGCCGGACGTCTCAACTCGAAAATCCGTATATTTCCTGAAGAAAATCCTTGAGAAACAACATCCAGGTCGCCGTCACCATTGTAATCCAGTAATTGCATAGTCCCAAAATCGTTGGTGCCAGTTCTGAGCAAAATCTCTGAGAAAGTACCATTGCCCTCATTGATCATCCACGCTCCGTTGCTCATCAAAAGATCTATGTCGCTGTCTGCGTCTACATCGGCCGCCTGGGCCAAGGACTTGTCATTTGAAAACTGTGATTGAGTAAACTGCATCATGCCGTTATTCTCCAGGTACAGAATGCCTCCAAAGGCTTCATTGACAAACAGGTCAATGTCCTCGTCCTGGTCAAAATCGGTGGGGATGATTGTTCCTCTGTTGATATTAAGGCCACCAAGAATTGAGACAAATGGTTTGAAGGTGCCATTACCCAGATTTTCTGACCACAAGACCGTACGATTATTGGCAATATCAGTCACCAGTATGCCTGTGTAAAGTAAGTCCAGGTCTCCATCTTGATCAAAGTCCAAAACATTGAGGTATCTCAGGTTTGACTGTACCACGGCCACCTCCTGCTTGATGAATCCATCTTCAGAGTTCTCAAACCAGTGAACTGCCGCGATTGCCCCGCTGCTGGCAGTAAGTGTGATGATGTCCAGTCTTCCGTCTCCGTTGATATCTCCCAACTGCAGGTCGCCAATTTCAAATGGTTCTTCGTTTATCTCATGAATAGTAGCGAAGGTGCCATTGTCATTTTCTACCCAGAACAGGTTGTCAAATGACCTGTAGATGATGTCAAGGTCACCGTCATTGTCTATGTCTCCCGGTATAGATTGTCGTGCAGATGCCATATCAATGGAAACAGGTGTTTCCACTTCAAAACCATCAATCCTCATACCACTGGAGAAATTCCCATAATATACTTCGGTAATACCTGATTGATCGAAATCACCAAAGCTGGTAAATCCTGTTATACTGGATGCGATTTGAATTTCATCAAATCCTGTGATTTCAGTGGGCTGTCTTTTCTGCCCTACTTCGAAGAACAAACTTTGCGGCCTGATGAATCGGTTTCCTGATACAGCAGTAACTCCTTCTGTGAGTACCAGGGTGATGTCATCACTGGTGATGAAATTGCTATTTGGTGTGAAAGAGATGGTGGTAGCACTTTCCAGTGCCAGTTGACCGGCTATAGGACCAGCGATTTTTCCATATACCTTGATGTGATCCTCATTGATGGTTTCTGCCATCAAGTCTTCATTGACAGTGATCGTGATTTTTTCGGTACCTGGTGCTACCAAATCAGCTCCTTGCTCAGGTGTTGAACTGACGATACTTAAGGACGGTTCTATGACGAGGTCAAAATAGATTCTGGTAATAGAGTCGCCGGGGATGTTGTACCTGAAGGTCACTGAATCAAGCAGATTGCCTTCCGTTTGTGGCGATAGGGTAAACCTCACTTGTTGTTCACGATTGCTGGCCAGTGCAATAGGTGTTGGGTCCACCAGCATAAAATCGTCATTTCGGTGAATAGAGTCGATCAAAAGTGATGCTTCCCCGAGATTCTTCACTTGAAATGAAAAGGCATTTTCAAGGCCTTCAGAGAGTGTGACCTTGATGGTATCCCCTGATGAAAGGAGTCTGTCTTTGATCGATAACTGGAATTCAGGCGGAGTAGGTGCGTCGTTCTCAAATAGCATCAACTGATTTACCTGATTGACGTTGGCCATTGCCACAACATCCAGGTCGCCGTCACCATCAAAGTCCATGGTGAGAGACGACCCTATCCTGACATCGGGATCAATTGCAGAAACTGCGAATGGATCTTCATTGGCCAGCAGTAGCATATTGGACGAATTAATTTCAAATGCCAGGCCGTCAAAGTCCTGATCGCCATCAAGGTCAACCAGGTGCTCTATTTCAAAATCGTCACCAAATGATGCAATTGCGCTGAAGCTCTGATTGCCATCATTGGCAAATAATTTAAAGCCAGTTGGTGTTGCCTCTGATAGTACAATGTCCAGGTCAGCATCGTTGTCAAAATCGGTTACAAAAAGGTCTCTTGCGCGTGTAGATCCTACTAAATTGGAAGTGAAGTTGAGAAACCCGTCGTTTTGAAACCAATAAATGACACCGAAACCATTGCCCAGTTCTGCCACAATATCGGTGGAGCCATCTCCATCCATGTCAGTTGCGACGATACTAGACCTGACTCTGGAAGAAACTGGCAAGTCAGTTTCAACGAGTATTTCTCTGAAGTTGAAATCCCCTTCATTCAATAAGATGAAGAGGTCTTTACCTTTGAATAGCACGACGTCTAATAGCCCATCACGGTCTATATCGGTCACTGCTGCCTGACTGGACAGGTTACCTGTAATTGGTAAGCCGGTGAAGGAAAAACTTCCTTGCTGATCATTGACTAAAAAGCCAACGCCTCCACTGGAATTAGAAGTAAACTGCGTTAGCAACACATCGGGATAGCCGTCATTGTTAAAATCTGAAGTAATGAGGCCAGAAGGGGTTAGTGTACTTCCCAGATCTAATTCAACGATTTCAAATGAGTTGTCGGCAAGTTGGTTGATCAAATTAAATTCTCTGTTACGATTGACTAAGAAGTCTGCCTTTCCGTCCTGGTTATAGTCTGCCTGGGTGATTCTGCTAAAGTTGAAAGGGTGATCGATCAATTTTTTGGTCCTGAAGAAGAGGGGCGTCTGGGCTGCTGCACCTGTCTTTACATCAAAATGAAACGCATGGCCGGCCTCGAGCAACAGGCCGCCAGATGACTGGATGCCTGAGGTAAGTGTCACAGATACCCTCTCTCCCGGATGCAAATCCTGAGTAGGATCTAATTCAACCGTATTGCCGGAAGCGGAGGCAGTGAAGTCAAGGTTACCAGAAATGCTACCGGTTAATTTGATCAGGTCGGTAAAAGGGTTTGCAGCATCAATTTCTTCATCAAACGTCACAGAAATAGACGTATTCATTTCCTGATGAACACTTCCTGAGGCGGGTAAGGTACTCGTTACTGCCATGGCGTTGACGACGCTATAGTTGAGGTCTATGGAGAAACTGGTGGCATCGTCAGCATTGCTGGTGAAAGAAATAGTAGTTGAGGCAGCCCCCAACACATCTGTAGGAATGCTCAATGAGAGGTTGGCTGTAAAATTTTGAAAGAGTGTATCTGCTGTGCCATCGATGACGGCACCCCCTGTAGCATTGATGTTTTCAACGATCAATCTTGCCTCACCACTATTGATGAGCTGCAGCGGGACCAATCTGTCTTCGTTGATGACAATATTACCCAGGTCTACGCTTGTGCCATTCGCCGCGTCTTCATAGTCTACTGTGAAGCGCACAGCCGGTGGTTCAGGCACTGCATTTTCAAAGATGACCAATCCATTTTCATACTGGACCAGCAAGTCCAGGTCACCGTCTTGATCCATGTCTGCAAACTTGGCAGCTCTCACATTAGCTATTTCAGCGCCTGTTGCTATGAAGTCCTGCCGATAGTTACCCATGCCATCATTGACCAGCAATACAATGCTGTTATCTGCGCCACCAAATATCAGAATGTCCAGGTCACCATCTCCATCTGCGTCTTTCAGGTCTATTTGATGGTTGGTGGAGTTTACTAAAAAGTATAGGAAATTATTTAGTGGAAGGATTTCTTGGACCGTAAAGTTTTCCGAGCCGTCATTGACAAATAAATCTAAGCCAGACACGAAAGGGTCTACGCCATAGGCAAGCAAGTCAATGTCTTCATCACCATCTACGTCACCCGCAATGATGGCATCTGGTCGTCCTATTGAGATTGTACTAAAGTCAAAAGCGGAACTAAAGGAAGCCGCCCCATCATTGGTGAACACTTCGATCTGATTAGGAAATTGTCCGAGCCCCAGTAAATCCAGATCGCCGTCATTGTCAATGTCTACTATCGTACGGCTTTGCACAGAAGAAGCATTGAGACTTCCCAGCGAAGTGAATGTAAACTCAAGCGCACCATCGTTGATCAGGATGGTATTTCCTGCACCCGATAGGTCCATGTGACCGTCTCCGTTAAGATCAGCGATGTCAATGTTGACTATTTGGTTTTCTGATATGATGACTTGGGTGAAATCCTGATTACCATCATTTTGATATAGATAGGTAGATCCAAGGGCGCTTATAACAATGTCTATGTCACCGTCACTATCAAGGTCACCGGCTTTCATGCCAGAGATCCTGCTGAATCTTTCTACCTGATGATAGGTGAAATTCTGTAGGCCATCGTTTTCAAACCAGCCAAAACCAGAGAAAAAGTATGTTGCAATATCCATGTCACCATCTCCATCCATATCAATGGTCTGAAAGGAGCGGGCAGCACCACTAAAGACTGATTTTCCCTGGCGGTAATAAGGGGGCTCGTTGGCCGCGCCTTCTGACATCACATCAAATTGATAGACTGCAGGTGTTGTCAGCGCTGTACCACTCAGGTTTTGAATTTGACTGGAAACAGTCACGGTTACTTTTTCTCCCGGAAGCAGATTGCCAGTTGGGCTAAAGGTGATGATATTGGTGCCACCTCCTGTGATGGAACCTGCTATGGGCCCCTGAAATTCCCCGAAGACAATGATACTCTCTGCTGTCAGGCTTTCGCTGGATACGGCTTCAGAAAAGGTGAAGACCAGATCAGTAGTAGCCGAAACATTTTGCTCATTGAATGTCGGTGATGTGGTGGTAAGTGAAAGCTGTGCATTTGCTACACAATAACTGGACAGTATAATGAATACCAGTAGGAATGCTCGTATGAGTTTACTCATGTTTTAGTTTTTAGGTCAGACCTGTGAATAAGAAAGAATTTTTCGCAAAAAAACACAAATTTTTCAGCGAATAGCTATATCAGCCATGCTATTTTCAGTGATTGTAATGGGATATACCAAAATAGGGGGTATGATATGGAGAAACATGACTATGTTTTTTAGAAAAAGTGTCAGCTGTCTGATCTGGAGTCCCTGAGAAACGGTTGACTACCAGACTTTTGAATTGACCAGAAAAGCCCTTTTTTATCAGACGCTGTGTTCTTCCATCAGGGGTGGTTCAATTACGGAGTGCTACCTCCTTCACCCGGCCTACTTCGCCCGTTTCCAGCATTACTTTGATACCGTGTGGATGGGTTGCCGATTTGGTCAAAATCTTACTGTCGAAGCCGTCAGTGAGTGAACAGGCAATTGGCAAATCGTTCGGTTACTTGCAGATGATTTGGAAGAAAATGTAAGTGGATTTGCATTCATTTTATTATCAGTCGATAATTTTATTGAGTCAATTATTTGGAATATTGAGTATTGTTTTTATTTTCGTACCAATAAAGTTCAAATAAAAATAAATCTGTTATGAAAATTACAACCATCGGTAGGCATAGCCTGTTGTATGCATTATTCTATTTGTTTAATACTTCCATTCTCGCGCAGACAGATCCAGGTCTACAGATTCGTGATCAACAAATTCTAAGTGATAATCCTACAAGAGCCGAGTTCATTAATTACTCTACCAATGACTATGTGGACAAATATACCGGCATGGTCAATGTTCGATTTCCTCTTGAGACCATTACTCAACAAGAGTTAAGTATCCCGATTGAACTATATTATCATAATAGTGGCCAGAGAGTTCGCGACATGGCAAGTTGGGTAGGATTAGGTTGGAATGTCACTATTCCAGGTTCTATCAGGAGAGAAGTTCGCGGAATCCCAGATAATTTTCATCCAGGAGGTTTCTTTGAAAACCTTCAGTATGGGAGAATTAATCCGCCATATTATGACAATGTGAATAATCATGAATTGTTGCAATATTTAAAAGATGGAAACTTACCCAGGCCAGATTACATCCCTAGTATAGACCAGTCTAAAAAGGACTGTGAGTTCTACGTTGAAAACAAAATTGTCAAAAGTTTTCAACAAAAAAATATCCCTCAGGGTCCTGGCTATGTTCCTGATTGGTATAATCACTGGGATTCTGAGCCTGATGTTTTTCATTATCAATTACCGGGTGTCCAAGGGTCCTTCTATCTTGGGGCTGGCGGAGTTCCAGTCATAATTAATGGTCCGGTTGATGTTAAGATAGTGCCGGCAGTCTTGTCCCAGGATATCAAATCTTCATGGGTCATTACACTGCCAAACGGAGATTCTTATATTTTTCCGCATAATTATACTGTGGAAAAAACCATACCTGAGGAAGATTTCGCTTACCAATTTGATAGTGATTATGTGGATTATGGCGAGTTTTCAACTTCCAGATTTTTTTCAAATCCAGCCCGATTTTATTTTAAGACTACAGACGACAGAAGCCTTGCGAAGTATGAACAGCGCTCAAGTGAAGGTTGGTATGGTATTCCCAGTAAGCCTTTAAAGATTCGCCCTACTGAGACCATGCATTTTAATACCTGGTACGTTTCTAAAGTGGTTTCCGGTCAGAACCCTCAAAATGTCATTGAATTTAAATATCAGTCTGGAGGAAAGATTAAGGATTATTCAGTGATGGAAACAACCTTTGATTATCTTGATGATTACTATGTTAATTTGGTGAAGCAGACAAATGTGTGTGATCTTCCAAAGGCTGTTGATCAGCGTACTGATGCGCCTACCGCGCAGAGTGGCTGGAAACCTTATATTGCTGGAGAGTCGGATGCTGGAGGTACCGGACGTGGAGGCTCAGGCAAAAGTTTTGCTCCAACGCTCAATACCATTTACCCTATCTACCTGAAAGAGATTAAATTTGACAATGGCTCTCTGGTCTTTAACCTTACCAACACCAATAGACAAGACTTGACTGAGACACAGGCTCTTGAATCTATTAAGCTATATGATGGTTATGGTACGTTGATTCGCTCGCACAATTTTGAATTCGATTATTCATCGTCTTGTAGTAGTCCCGATTGTAAAAGAATGCTGCTTACAGGCTTTTCAACCAAAGGGACTGGTTCAGAAAAACAGCAGTTCGAATTTGAATACAATGATCAGTTTTTGTTGCCATCACGAACCACTACAAATAGGATAGATTACTGGGGATTTTTCAATGATAATGAAGATAATACTTCAATTCCTTCTTCTGCAGGTTATCCCACTCATTTTAGCTCTGGAGACCGGATACCATATCTGGCAAGAGCAAAAGCAGGGATGCTTGAAAAAGTAATATACCCTACAGGTGGCGCTACTTCCTTTGAGTATGAATTGAATGATTATGAGAGTTATTGGATTTCAGGAGCAACGAGGGCCTTTTCAGAAACGCGTACAGCTGGTGGTTTGCGAGTCAGCAGGGTGACCACCTCACCACAAGATGACCTGACTCCGGCGCTTACCGTAGATTACCTGTACACCGATGGAGATAAATCTAGTGGACGAGTAGTGAATTTTGTAGATAACTGGCCAAAGTACTTTCAAGACAAGGTGTTGGTGGATGTACCGCATAACGTCAATACCAATGAACGAGATATCTTTGTCTATCTCCGTAGAACTGCGAATCCTCTTCATCAGATTTATAGGACGAAGGGCGGGGTTGTTGGATATGGCAAGGTTACCAGAGTAGAAAATGGTAATGGAAGGACTGAATATGTCTATACAAATCCCGAATCACATCCTGACCTTGAGTCGCAAAAAATTGTATCAGCTACCAGACAAACAGTGACCAGAGGGAATGAAGCTGATTTTCGCCACTCCTCCCGGGATGAATTGCGTGGCCTACTACTTTCTATATCCGATTATAACGAGGCAGGAGTACTATTAAGCAAGAAAGAAAATACCTATTCAGATGCGATTACCACCAGTGTGCTTTCCTTGAATTTGCGTCCTATTTATACCACAGATTGGGCCTTTGGTGCACGATATGCGCCGGATGTAGCTCATGATATTAACAATGACTATTTAGAATTTTATGAGGAAGAAGGGTATTTCCCAATCCTATTGTCTTCGTCTGAAACAAGTATTGAGAATGGCATTAGCGTGCTAACGAAGACAGACATTGACTATCACGATGAATATCCCTCACTTGTGAGTTCCCGAAAGGTTACTTATCCAGACGGTACAGAAGATAGAATTTTCTACAGGTACCCGGGCGATGTGCTTGGCAGTCTGACCAATATAACAGAGCAGAACAGTAGTAATGAAGTATATGGGCTCTACAGGTTGCAGAAAGTCGGTAGAATTGGTGTGCCTTTTGAAACAATTGGATTTAGAAAGCGAGCCGCTGACGGCACTGAGAAAATTATTGGAGCCAATTTTGATGCCTATCATGTTTCGTGGTCTTTCCCTTCAATCCCAGGGTTCGATGTGGATGATGAGATAGAGGATGCTCAATTGAAGTACAAATATGCGCTTGAGTCCGGGACTCCTTTATTGGAATCTGAATATGATTTTTCTGCTATACAGCTTAATGGTCAGGGAGTTTATGAATTGGTTACAGATGATCACTTGAAACTTGTCACAACCTTTGAAGACTATTCTCAGAAGAGGAATATCAAGTCAATTTACTATGACCGCTCTGGCCTGTATGAGCAGTTTATTTGGGGTTATGAGCAGCAGTATCCAATTGCCAAGATCGTGAGTTCTACTCAGTTTGATATAGGTAATATTATACCGCAAGCGAATCTTGACCTATTGCATCAAGGATATAGATTGGTTTATAACCCATCTTTGCAGCTGAACGAGAAAGTGCCTATTTCAAACTCTGAGTTTAGGAGTCTTCTACAACCGCTGACGCACAATCCAAGTATCAGAACAGAGTACTTTACATTTCAGCCATTGATAGGTATTACATCTGCCACAGAGTCAAACGGGAAAAGCATTTTTTACGAGTATGATTCTATGCATCGACTCCTGTATACTAAAGACCATGATGGGAACATCGTCACCCAGAACGAATACAAATACAAACAATCATCAAATTAAATCATCATGAGAATTCATATAGCATTTACCATACTGGTTTTACTGTCAGTATGTAAACTTTGTGCGCAAAACGATAACTACATCAGGACTTATCATGCGCGGGAAGAAGTTAAAACAGACCTGTCTGTGCTCACAGATCAAAACCAAATAACTAAAACAACTGAATATTTTGACGGTCTAGGGCGACCAGTCCAGACGGTGCTACACAGGGCAGCGCCCACTATGAAGGACATTGTCTCCGGAACAGAATATGATGTTTATGGGAGGTCATCGAAGTCGTATTTACCTTATACAATGGGGACGGTCAACAATGGGAATTTCAGATCTGACTGGCAAAGTGAAACTGCACAATTTTATAGTAACAGTCAAAATGATGTTGTTGATGAGCCAAGCTTTTATTTTCAGGAGAGCTCTTATGAAAGTTCACCACTCAATCGGGTGACGGAAGTTTTTGGGCCGGGAAGTGCATGGCGTCAAGTCAACAATGAGAAACCAGTCTCTTATCAGTATCGGCCTAATGATCTCAATGATCAAATTCCGCATTTTAAGGTTACCAGTTCCCATCAAATTGTTTATGTCAATGACTATGCTGCAGGTCAATTGTGGGTCAATGAAGTCACAGATGAAGATGGTCACTCTACGCTAGAGTGGGTCAATGGCTTACAGCAAGTAATTTGTAGAAAAGCCGAGGTGGATGACGGAGTGTTTTATACTACTTATTATGTCTATGATCAATATGGATTATTATCGATGGTGATACCACCTCAGGCGGCAATTGAGGCTGTTGCCGATTGGGGCTTTTTTTTAAATGACTATAGTTTTCGTAGAAAGTGGCTCTATTTATACCGCCACGATCATAGACAGAGGCTGATAGAAAAGCAGATTCCAGGCTCCGATCCAATATCCTATATATATGACAATAGAGATCGCCTTGTCCTTACACAAGATGGCAACATGCGAGGAGAAGATTATGAGTTGGTTGATGGTGAAAAAGTGTTGAACAATGGATACGAGGGCAAGTCATACAAATTGGCAGGAAATGCGAGGATAATTATTGAAAATGATTTTGTCTTCACAGCTGTAGGCAATCAAGAGTTTAAAATTTCTTCAGATCCTATACCCGCAAGCAAATGGCTATTTACAAAATATGACCGTTTTAACAGGTCGGTGATGACTGGTTTTGTAATGTTGTCAGGTACTCCTAAAGAAATTCAGGACCAGGTGAACAACGTAACGGATTTTGAAGTAGCATATGTTGGTGATGTTGCAAATGATGTTTTGGGCTATGACAATACCGCTTATCCACAGGTGGCCTCAGAGTCCGATGTACTCACAGTCACTTATTACGATAACTATGATTTTAAAGATGACTTCTCTTGGGGATTCGATTTTGAAGAAACCGGCCACAATGATGCGGTCATTGGGCAGTTGACAGGTTCATTGACCAGAAAGCTGGGGGGTAGCCTGTTAAGATCTATCAATTATTATGATGAGCGTTTTAGACCATTGTACACCGTGAATGAAAATCACTTGGGAGGGACAGACAAAGTACGGACATTGTATGACAACTTAGTGTCTCCAAGGGTTGTCCAGATTACCAGAATCCATAGTTCCAACAATGTTACTAAAACCATTACCAATCACTTTAAATACGATCACATGGATCGTTTGAAGGAGCAACTCGTTGACATTGATGGTGATCAGTCTTTTACAAAATATGAATATGATGAACTTGGTAACTTAAAAGTCAGAAACCTGAATGGCATGCAAAGTACATCTTATAAGCACAACATCAGAGGCTGGATTGCTCAAATAAATGGAGGAGCCAACCTTGACGACGAAAATGATAAATTTGGTATGAACATCAAATATACTAATTCTGGTCTGTTTAATGGAAGTATTGGTGAGGTGGAGTGGAAATCATTGACGACAGGGAATAGTGCATCTCTTCAATCTTATCAATATGAATACGATGGTTTGGGAAGAATTAAGAAAGCGCTTTATAATACAGGTCTTTCCAACGCCGGTCATTTTGATGTTGGAAGAAGTGGAGAAGGAATCACCTATGATGCTAATGGAAATATTCAGCGTTTAGAGCGCCATACACAGGGTAATCTTACAGATGATTTGAGCTATCAGTATAATAATGGGAATCAATTGTCTTCCTTAAGTGATGCTTCTTCTTCAAATGATGCTGGATTTGTGGAGACGTTGTCAGAGGGGATGCAAATTGATGAATACATTTATGATCGGAACGGTAATATGTTGGCAGACGCTAACAAAGGGATTACCAGTATTTCATATAATTACCTGAACCTGCCAGAGGCTGTTACACTACCTACAGGGACCGTTTACTATATCTATGATGCATTGGGAAATAAGCTTCAGATGTTGTTTGACAAAAATAATGGTTCTGCAGATGAGAAAACAGACTATTTATCTGGGGTTCATTATTTGGACGATATTCCAGCGTTCTTACAGTTTGAAAATGGCAGATATCAATTTGGCTCGCAAGAGTATCATTATGATCTAACGGATCACTTAGGAAATGTACGAGTTACGTTCAAAAGCGGCGATGAGACTGTTCGTCCATATGAAGATTTCCTTGCAGACGATGCGGTATATGGCGTAAGTGCGAATAGCAGGACTTTTACGCTCTTTGAGGATGCTGAATCGTCTGACGTGATCGATGTACAGTTCGAAAATAGGGGAGGGTTTGGGACGAATGGTACGGTTCAGATTGTTCAAAATGGACAGGTTTTGGCCACCAGGTCAATAGATGGATTTAACTGGAGTGCAGTGTCCATAGAAGATATAACATTGGCTAGTTCCGGAAAAGTGTCTTTAAAACTGATAGAAACTGATGGCGTGAGCGTTTATATTAGAGGCTTGACTAGTCACCTGGTTGGGAGCCGTTCGCTTCCTGACGCCGAAGTGATACAGCAAGACGATTACTATCCATTTGGGCTGACTTTTAATTCATGGCAGCCAAACCCGCCAAAGAACCTTTATGGGTTCCAGGGACAAGAGTTTCAGGACGAACTGGGTTGGCACCAGTATAAGTGGAGGAATGCTGACCCAGCTTTGGGTAGATTTTTCAACGTGGATCCATTGTCGGAGAGTTTCTACTATAATTCCTCATACGCCTTTAGTGAAAACAGGGTAGTAGACGGTGTGGAGCTTGAAGGTCTTGAATACATTTCCGTCAATAATACTGGACTCAGCCCAGATGTGCTACAAAATTATCGTAATACGGATGGGACTTATAATCTAATATTAGGTGATCTGGCCTTTCTGAGTGTAGAGCTGGTCACTTATGATGGTGAGGACTATTTTAACCTGGGAGAAGATGTTTTCTTTGGTCAAAATGGGTGGAGTTTGGCTGGGACTGACGATCAGAGGATTTCAGAATGGATTTACAATTCTATTGGTCCCACGATTCCTGAAGTTCAATTTATTGGTTGGAACGATAAGGTCAATAATGTAACTTGTGATGATTGTTTTACTTGTTGTACGATGCAGCTTGATCAAGTAGGGTTAGAAAGTACAAACTCCAGTCGAAGAGTACAAATTTTGGATAGAGACAATGAAATTGCTGATCAGGCCACGTTTTACCGTGGAATAAGTTTTATTCATGATGCTTTGGAAGCAGGTAATGCAATCCGCGTTGGGGTTGATTACAATGGTAATTCTGATATTAACGTTGATGAGTTTACCGACCATTTTGTCACTATTGTAGGGAGAGGTAGCGATAGTAATGGAGCATATTTCAGATTTTACGAAAATGCGGTAGGTAGCGGTAATTTCGGTAGCCCGGGACGTACAGGTGTATCGCCAACGAACAGACTGTATGTGAATTCTAATAATACAATAACCGGTACGTCTGTTTGGGGTAATACTAACTTTTCTGTAACCATGATTAGACCAAACACCAATCAGAATTAAGCATGGAGGGAACAAGATACCTATTTACAGTTCTTTTTTTGATTTTGCTTTCCTGTACTTCAGGAGAGCAAAATCAATCTTCTCTGGATGCGGATACTAGTGTAGAAAAAGCTATGCCTCAATTAGCCAGGCCAATTTTGACACCAACAAAACGTTTACGTCAAGTTCGTAGAGAAATAGGGAGTCCCCGTGCTGTGACAGATACAAAGTCATTAATCACCTCAAAACCTTATCAGCAAATTCCCAAAAGATGGGTTGGCTTACAAATGACTGATACCAGCTACGTAGAGTACGAACCTTGTAATGGAATTAATCATTCACTTGAAATCAGATCAGACACCCTCGTGGTTAACTGGACTTTAGAATCTTCGGGCTATTTCATTCAAAATGTTGAAGAAGAAGGAGGAAATTTTTCCCTCTTTTGTTATAGTGCAAACCTTCAAGAAAAAGTCAATTTTGAACTGCAGGCATTGAAAGAATCACCAAATTCTTTTGTGATTTCATGGTTAGAAGATAGTCGTCATTATAGATGGTTGGTTACAGCAGAGCAGTATCGTTATGATTTTCCGCTTGTGACCAATAAATGCCCTGACAGTATGGTACCAGAAAAACAGTTTCGAGAGATTGATTTTAGCTTACTAGAATGAGCTTCTAAGACTAAAGAACTTTAACTTCAATAATTATTTATACTTTGAAGCTCAAAGCAGTTTTATTCCTCCCGTACCTCCTTCACCCGGCCTACTTCGCCCGTTTCCAGCATTACTTTGATACCGTGTGGATGGGTTGCCGATTTAGTCAAAATCTTACTGACGAAGCCGTCAGTGAGTTCTCCTGTCCGTTGATGATGCTTCTGCACGATGGCGACTTCCGCACCAATGTAAATGTTACTTCTTTTTGTTCCGTCTTTTGTGTTCATAAGCGATTTATTCAAAATCAACATCCTGTAACTCTTCCATCAACAAAGCAGCCCTCTCAAACTCAAAGTCACCTGCTTCAATGGTTTTGAGCGTTGATAAGGCCTGTGCCTTGTCACCCGACTTCAGATACGCCAATGCCAGGTACCAGTTGATTTGTTCTTTATACTTACCATCGATTGAGGCTTGCTGCTTGAAACTGTCAATGGCTTTTTCAGCATCTCCCACTGCCAGCTGTGTAATACCAAGGTAAAACCAGCGATCGGGGCTCGGTTCCGTTTTGTCTTCAATGGACTCCATTAATGCAATGGCTTTTGGATAATCCCCACTACGATAGGCCTCCATTCCTTCATAAAGTGGGCCTTTACCCTCTTCAGTACGCATCGTCAGGTAATCGGGGAATGCTTCAAAGTATTTAGCGAAGATCTCCTCACTTCCAGCTTTATCCGAGTTGAAAAATAAGTTCGATACCAATAATAGTATCAAACTGGCGGCAATGCCCAGGGTAATTAGTAAATATTGCTGCTTAGGCTTCTTTGGTGTTTCATACAGCTCAGCGTGAATCTCTTTCAGTTCCTTTTTGAGTCCTTTGTTCCTGATCGCTTGTACAGAGATTGCCACATCGTCATGAAGGTTTCGCAGGGCAGTATCAGTTGCCAGCAATGCTTCAAAGGACTTCCTCTCTTCTTCAGTCATTTCGTGAAGAAGGTAGCGCGCTACTTGTTGATATGCTTCTTGTTGCTCCATCTACTCTTCTGCAAAACTATGTTGATCAAATCCCCTTTGTTTGAATAGGTCAATTAACCTTTTCATACACCGGTATTTCTTGGTTTTGGCCACCTGGGTACTCCCCAATTTAAACTGCTCCCGTATTTGCTCCATGGAGCGCCTTTCGTAGTAATAAAGTTCGATTATTTTCTGACAATCTGCAGACAATTCTCCTATTGTTTGCCGGACCAGTTGCTCGCGCTTGTGCTCCTCCCAGTTAATTTCAGGCTGCGTACTTTGTTCGATGGTCATTGGAGAAGCTGCCTGTTTTCGTAATTCTCTGAGTCGTTTGTACCATAAGTTGCGTGCCATGGCATAGATCATGGTATCAATACTGGATTCTCCTCTGAATCGCTCCGCAAGTACCAGCTGATAAAACTGGAGCATTGCCTCTTGAAAAACATCCTCTGCTTCACTTTCATCGCCACTGTTGGACAAGATGAAGTGTTTTACTTTCGGATAATTACGGGTATAGAGCGTCTTGAGCGCACTGTTTCTTTGCACACTGTCCGACAGCATTTGTTTCAGAAGTAAAGTATCGTTCATCAAAACGTCAATGGTCCGTGGAGGGAAACAAGACGGAATAATAAACAGTCTCTCATATTTTTCAAAAAAAAACTCATCTGCCTGACTACCTTTTGCATTCGTCTGGAACTAAGCCGTGACATGTCAAAAAAAGGTGGATTCTGAAAAGCCTGAGTTTGCCGGATGGCAAATGAAACAGAGTAGGAAGTTATTTTAAAATTGAAATCATGAAAAACAGGAAGTTAAAACTGAACGAGTTGAGCGTGAAGAGTTTTGTGACGCAGTCAGAAGACCAGCTTGCTAAAACGATCAGAGGTGGACAAGATCAAGATAGGGATTACAAGCAGATATCAGGAAAGCCTTGCAGTGTTGTTGGCTCAAAAAAATGTGGTGGGTTGACATGGGGAACTCAATGCACAACTGCACCTCTTCCGCCATTTCGTTAGTGATATAGCGTCAGAGAACATAGTAGGCATTGGTGGCCATTTGGCGTAAATCATTGCCAATAAATAAGAATTAACCTTAGATAATTAATCATGAAAAACAAAAAATTGAAATTAAAAGAGATAAAAGTAAAGAGTTTTGTGACGCAGTCAAATGACCGCCTTGCAGAGACGATTAAAGGCGGGAGGTATCGGCAGATATCAGGTAGTCCGTGTAGTGAGGCCGGTTCAGATGTTTGTGGTTCCAACGGATGTGGACCTGGATTAACTGCCGGCGTTTTTTGCCAGCCTCCGACAGCAGCAGCTGAAGTTTGTGGTGTAACGCAACAGCAGTGTACACAACAAGGGTTTGGTTGTACTGGCGACCAAAGGTGTCCTCCTCCTCCATGTTAAGCATAGCTATCTAAGATTTGGCCAAACGGCGATCATCCAGGGGAAGAGTGAGTTGTTGTCAGATGCACTCTTCCTCTATAAAAAGATTGGGAAATTATGCCAGGTCAACTCCGTGTGGCGCCTTCAAGCGATAAATCTTGATAAGGTAAGAAAGACGGGTTCCGTAAGATCTTATTTGCCTGGAGGCTCCATGCATTATTGTAATCAATGACCCTAAAAAACTAATCATGAAAAACAAAAAGTTAAGATTAAACGAGTTAAAAGTAAAAAGCTTTGTCATACAGTCAGGCAGTCGGTTTGCGGAGACCATCAAAGGCGGGGATGAGAAGGAAACGTTTCCCACAGATGTGATTTCTGATCCAAATGCTCCTTCCGGCCTTTGCAGTCCCTTACTAACTGAAGGCGTCTTTTGCCAACCGCAGACGCAAGCCGTTTGTGGTTTCAGCCAAATTCAATGCACACAGCAGGGCGCTGGTTGTTCAAATGATCACAGGTGCCGTTCCTTTAGGTGTTGATCTGGAGACAGGCAAGCAAATGAAGATAATCTATTAGGTAGGAGATCGGATATTATCACCATTAGACTTTATCACGTTTAATGCATCATAAGTTGCTGCTGACCTTGAATGACAATTCTCCCAAAACGCTGCAATAATGACTTATGTGTGATTCATCTTAGTTGGGACATCAATCTTGTCTCACGTAAAAACAACCGTGATAATGTTGATGGATACAGCTGATTCTCACCTAATAGGTTATTTTAGTGGTAAAAAGCCATTATGAAGTTTCTGTTCTTATTTTTAATCTTCATTTTTTTATCCTTCTACAGCTATTCCCAAAACCGCGATTCCATCCGGGCAGAAGAATATTTTCAGCGGGCAGAAACCTTCAAAGACCAGGACTATGCAAAGGCGGCTTCCCTGTATCGAAAAGCAGCCAATCTGTTTAGGGGTAATTCCCCGGGAATGTATGCGGAAAGTCTGATTCAGGTAGCCAGCACCATCCGGCAGTTGGGAGATAGGACGGGTAGTATGGAGATCGTTGATTCTCTTCTACTGAAACTTCCCTACGATGACTCGATTACTCCCCAGGTAAAGACATTTACTTATAACCTGAAGGCATTATTGCTCACGGAAACAGGTAGGAGAGAGGAGGCTGATGTGTTTTTTGAAAAAGCAGTGCAAACTCATCGTGAGAAAATAGGGGAAGAAGATCAGGCCCTGAGCAACATTTATACTTACCGGGCGATACATCGCTACAATAGTAGCTTCTATGAGGGAGCAAAAGAAGATTTTTTGAATGCCTTGAACATTGATGTCAGGCTTAATGTGGATAGTGCTGCAATTGCCAGGGGCTATAATAACGTAGCTGCCATGTACCTGCAGTTGAATGACTACTATGCAGCGTTGGATTATACCCAAAAAGGGATTGAAATGAAGAGCGCTTTGTTTGGTGATCGTGCCCATACGCTGACTTATAGTTACATCAACCTGGGAAACATCTACAGGTTTCTGCATCAGTATCAGGTGGCTGAGACTAATTTTTTGCGTGCGCTACAAATCAGAAAAGCGTTTAACGATACCATTCCTTCCATAGCGATCATCTACAGGTCTCTGGCAAACATTCACACTGAATTTCTCGACCCAAAAGTAGGCATCAGCTATGCAGACAGTGCGGTGTCTCATTATTTACGTTACGGCAGGTCATCCAGGAACATAATGGATAGCTACCGACAAAAGGCAAGAGCCATCACCAAATATGCAAAGTCTACCGGCAAGCTGGACTTGTTACAGCAGTCGGAAGCGGTATTGAAAGAGGCTGAACGATATCTGTCGGAACCTGGAAGCCCCTCCGCTGCCATAGAAATTGCCATCTTGAGATCAGAGAATTATCTGCTGCTGGAGGATTTTACACAGGGGCTGAAGTCCGTGGAAAAAGCCATGCAAATCAACTGTCCCGATACGTCTGCTGTCTCTGGAAAAGCGCATTGTTATGCATTGGGTGATGTAGTCAGGTTACTGATCCAGCAGTCAAGGATTTTAGTTGAGGCCATCGAAAAAAAAGGAAAAAACTCAGATTACACAAATGAGCTTTTGGCGACGGTAAGGGCATTGGATGCATATTTTGACAGACAGCTTTTTGACATCAGAGATGAGCGATCCAGAGAAAGCTATTTTACGGATAAAAAAAGTACTTACACCATGATTTTTAAGTGCTTTTATCAGCAGCAGCTATGGGACCAGGCCTACGAAGTGGTGAAAATGGCTAAGGCGAAACAAGCCCGTTATCACGCGCTGCTCTTGCTGCTGGATCAAAAACAGGGAAATGACTTGTTGGCAGAGAAGCAATTGCTGGATCAACAAGTGCAGCAAATGCAGTTGGCGCTTTTGGGCCAGAATGACAGGGCACTCTCAGATTCATTGTTGTTGCTCTATCGTCAACAAGAGGCGCTTCTATCCGAAATCAATATGCAATTGAAGCCTCAGGATTACCTGTCCGGGGATATCAGTCCCGATCAGAACAGGTTGATCATCGATTATTTTGATGCTTATGACACACTCTATGCAATGTTGGTATCGGCCGATACTATGCGTTTTTATCCGGTGCCGGCAGATGAACAATACCGCGAGACGGTTGAAGAGGTGATTCCATCCCAGTTCGGCGAGAAGCAGCAGCTAAAGTATCGATATCTGTACAAAAAACTGCTGGGTTTTCTGGACCAGCCGGAATATCGGGACTATCAATACCTGACCATCGTGCCTGACGATGAACTGTGGTCGCTCAATTTTGACCTGTTGTTGACAACTGATGTTGTTACGCAAGACGTGCGAAAAATGCCTTTTCTTATCAAAAAGTATGCAATCCATTATGTAGCCGCCTCTGGTGGACAAGTTTTGGGGCAAAGCAGCAACGCTAAAAAAGGTGTTTTGGCATTTTCTTATGATACCCTCCCGGATAGGGGCAATACAATCACTATGGATCTGCTGCGTAATACTAAAGGGAATCTGCCTGGTAGTAAATTGGAAGTGAAGGCAATCGCCAACCAACTAGACGGAGATTACCTTTATGGTGCCAATGCCAATGAAAAGCAGTTTAAAGAGATTGCAAAAGAGTATCAGATCTTGCACCTGGCGATGCACGGAGAGATCAGTCCAGGTTACCCAGAGACTTCGTACCTGTCTTTCTACGCCGGTGGAGACGATTTGGAAGATGGTAAGTTGTATAGTGCTGAACTGCAAAACCTTGACTTGAGTGCCGAGCTGGCGGTTCTCAGCGCTTGTCATACCGGTTCTGGTAAGCTGGTCCCGGGAGAAGGGATCAGGAGTATCGGTACCGGGTTTGAGAGAGCCGGAGTGCCCAGTTTATTGCTGACCCGCTGGGAAATAGCCGATGTAGTAGCCCCGGAAATCATGGAAGTCTTTTACAGGGAACTGAAAAAAGGAGTACCGAAATCAGAAGCCCTGAGACAAGCAAAAATAGCTTTCCTTGAAAATGCCAATTCAATTGCTGCCGACCCTTATTACTGGAGCTCTTTTTTCATCTATGGAGATGATGTACCTCTTGAGTTTAATCAACAGAGGAGTAAGTGGTGGTACTTTCTGACAGTTATCGGGGTCTTATCATTCCCCGCAATCGTACTTTACTTCAAAAGAAACCGCGACCAGTCAAGTGGAGCATAAAAACAGCCGGAAGTAAAAGCGGAAAACTCCCGGCTGATAAACAGGTGTACTGTTTCTATTCGTGTGGGCACGAATAGGGGCGTACCTGCCTACATTCGTGTCTCCACGAATGGTTAATAAACTAAAAACTCCAGTCTTTTTTCCAGGTATCGATGATGTCAAAGGACACTTTGAAATTGGCATCTGGCCTGTCTTGATTCGACTCGGCTACTACACCATAGACCCCCAGTCGTAACCTTCTCCTTGCACCCACTTTGAATGTTCGTTCCAGTCCGGCGAACGCTTCCTGATAGCGAAAATCTTCAGAGGGTAAATACATGGCGCCGGCTCCTGCTACCACGCGTATTTTGGTTTTCTTTACAAAGGGAATGTTGTTGATCAAAGCACCGTTGAAGTGGTGGATGTGGTGGAATTCGAAGAACAGGTCTGAGGTATTCAATGCCCGGTCCAGGATCTGAAAGGAGTTGAGCGGGTCAGAATAGAGAATCGGGTCCGACTGACGGAAACGCTTGATGTCTACCTCCCGCAGGTCACGGTTGTTGATGAATTTCCCCATTTCAAACTGATATTTGGAATTCCCCAAAACCCCGAAAACAACGTTTTGATCTACTGTGAGACTGAGGTAATCGAAGTCGATGTCGCTTGACAAGAATCCATTCCATCCTTTGCGGTGGATGATACTAAACCTTGGATAATTGCTCCCCAAGATCACTTTTCTGTTGGGCTCTGTGAGATAACGCTGCCCGGGCGTATAAGAGAGCCTCAACTCGGTAATGACTGCCCGGTAATCGTCAAAATCCAGTGGTTCTGTTTCATCTACTACCCCAAACCGGTCAATAAAAGAACCAGTCTGGAAGTCTGCAAGTGATTTACGGTCATTGATTTCGATACTGGTGCTCAGGTAAAAGCCGTTAAACAGCTCTCTGCGATGAATAACGGCCAGCCGATCGTGAAGGATGAAATTGTTGGTCTGCAGCTGATTCAGGTAGGCATCGAAGTCATTGATAGAATGGAAAGACCTTCCTACTGCTACTCGCAGGTCCCCCAGGTGGTGTGGGTCATATCTAAACCACGTATTGAGGTGTCCCTGTACATCCTGGTTTTGTAAACCTACACTGGTATTTCCCCACCAGTTGAGTATTTTACCACTTTTCCAGCGTCTGAAAGAACCCATACCCGGCGATATCCTCCAGCCACCGATTGGCTCAAAACCAATCAATCCGGTAATTGGGACTACCCACAGGTGACTTTCCTTTTCATGATTGCGAAAGCCCATTCCTTCGATGAAAAGCTCCAGGAAGGTGATCTTATTGTAAGCCTCCTGCACAGAATCCTGGTATTCTTTGCTGTTGACGACCAGATCAATGCTGTCCTTGTAGTGTACCAATGCCTGTTGCTCTTCAGTAAGCGGTTCCGGGCGGGTACTGTTCCAGTAAGTAGAATCACGCTCATAAGCTTCACGGGTGGTGACAGAGATTTCATTGTTGAAAAACTTCTCCGGAAACTCATAGTTGAGCTGAAAATCCTGGTAATTGATCACCGTATTTCCCCGGAAGTTCTTATAGCGCCCCTGCTTGGTTTCATAGTTGAACTCCAGTCGTTGTTGTATCCAGGTGCCTTGCGCTTTTTCATAGTCCAGCTTGATGCGAAACTTGTCATAGATCTTCAGTCCACCCTTATCAAGGGCCAGGTCCAGACGATTGATGTTCCACAGACCATCATTGATATAGATGTGGCCTTTTACCGATGAGCTACCGGATTTCCGTGGGGTAACGGAGATTTTATAGACCAGTTGATCATTTTCTATCAACGATTCCTCCAGCTTGAAGCGGTAGGTGAGGATGGCCGTTCGGCTAATGGGTGAGATTACCGGTACTTCCATGATCTCCGGCATGTTGACCAGGTTTTTGTAGAAGTTGAAGTCCGATTCGCCATAAGTAGGAATGAACAAGCCCGCCTTGGTACCATAAGCTTTTTAGCCAGTGCGTTGTTCTTTGCACTGGTGCGGTGCCTGGTAGTTGAGCGTCAACTGCACTTCCATCAGGCTGATTTTACTAAACCGTCTGGCCTGTTCGCTCTTTTCATCGGGAAACAAATTCATTGACTCCATGTCTTCTGAGGCCTCCACGATATTCGCCTTTGCGCGCTTTTTACGCTCTTTTTCGTCTATGACCTCTGTCGCTTTGATGTAGACCTCACTTTTGAAACTGGAAATACTGGACATGTATTTTTCACGATTTTTAATCGCCAGCTGGATGATCTCCAGCGCCGGGTCTTTCCGTTTTGCTTTGATGACCAGCTCGTCCAGGGCAATGTCAGAAGACTTGAGGTAGATGTTCTTCTTCAATGGGCCATCGCCGATGACGATATTGAGTTGTTTGGTCTCATAGCCCACAGCAGATATCACCAGTTGGTACTCGCCCGTGATCATGGTGAGAAAGTACTTGCCATTGATATCGGAGGCAGTACCAGATTCGAGTTCTCTCACATAAATATTGACAAAGGGGACAGGTTCGTTTTTTTCGTTGAGCACAAAGCCAGAGATACTTTGAGCCTGAGCAGTACCAAACGAAAAGGTTATCAGAGAGGCCAGGATGAATCGAAAAATGGTCTTTTGTCCCACTTTCCATTTGTTGTTGAGTTGTTCTTTGAGATTTTGGTTGAGGTCCGTTCTTACGGGGTTCGGCTTTTCGAGGTCCAACTGTTCGGGGTACGTCCTTATGGGGTCCGGCCTACCGGGGTTCACCCTGCCGAAGTCTGACAGATTTTTGTCGGGAGGTGCCAGGCTCATCCGTTTTCGGACCAGTCCGGGACTTGTAAGGCCTTTGGGCAGGTTAGGTTTTACATTTTGCATCGCACATTTATTTTAACACTTGCTTTGCATACACGTCAGATTTGAGGTGGTTCAATCACAGGTTAGATTCTATAAAAAAGTTTACAAAATGAGAATGACGGCTACTGGGTAAAAGTTGCTTATGGAAGGCAAAAAGATGGCTAAAGGGGGTAGTCGGATAAGCGGGGAGACTCAGGTGATGTGCATGCAAATAGGGTTATTCCGGATAACTGCAATATGGGTGTTGCGCTTTTGCAATATTCAAATTTTAATGAAAAACGCTTGTAAATAGGATGGTAATCGTCGTGTATTTGTGCGAAATTTTCAACATATTTGTTAATGGCTGTTACCGCAAACAGTCTCTACTACTGAATTTAAACTATGAGGAAATTAAAGATGGTCTCAAAAGTGAGAATTTTATATTGAAAAAAACTAATTACCTTTTGAGACCTCTTTTACTAACCGTGTATTTCTGGTTTTTTAAACCTTTCTATTTTTACTTTTAGAGTTCGTGACACCCTGTCTTTAGATGATAGATACAGTTATAATAAGTCTCTACTCTTGGTCGTGTATTTTGTAAAAACTTTACTGTATTAATTTACGTGAGTCTGAACGTTTTGTCATGAGGGCTCGTGTTATGCGAC